>Ga0180438_10007065_pt1 | contig 14866 bp, 8 predicted proteins | sample SS_ome_12_FD_132455 | JGI IMG/M metagenome (GOLD analysis project Ga0180438, IMG submission 132455) | Hypersaline lake sediment archaeal communities from the Salton Sea, California, USA - SS_3_D_2 metaG | ecosystem: Environmental > Aquatic > Non-marine Saline and Alkaline > Hypersaline >...
CTGCCGGATTCGATTCACCTTTCAAATGATACCGCATTGTCGGCACCATCACATCGAAGATCGCAACGCCAAAATCAAGCCACCACACCAGGTCCTTTCCCTCTCGAAGCAACGCTCTGCCAATCACTCTCCGCAGTTCCTTTACTGCGGCATCAAATGTATCCACCCTCTTCCCACGCCCCAACCGAGCTCGGAGACCACGGTGGCCTTTCTCCTCCTCCACCAAACAAGCAACCCGTCCCATCGCAACAGCACCGTCATTTTCCTCCACCCCGAGTTTCGGTGCCACACCGGCAATCATGCGCAGCGAATCGAGTATGTCGGCGTGGTGGTGTTCCCGCCACGCCGGTACCTCAAACGACTCATGAAAGAAGAACTCGATACTCGACAACAAATACCCTACATTTATCGTCAACCCAATCGTTTTTTTGTCACTGTTCATCTTTCGCGGCGTCCTCCTCCCATATCCATGGATAGCGCAAAGGTAGGACTCCTTCGCGCGCGCTCGGCAGTGATGAGATGTGGATGTTTGTGGCGAACCCAAAACACCCCATGAAGAGCAGGTCTGGCACACCGAGTGGGAAACTCCTCTCGAACGTACCTTCGTCAAAGCCGATTGAACGGTCGCCCAGGACATCGTTGGCACCGTTAATCGCATTAACTGCCTGCTTCAGCGCGTCAGTGACGATATCAGTGGCAAGACCGCTTTCTTTCGCGTGCTCGTAGTATCTAATGAGCCCAGCTAGTCGAATGCGCCAGATGAGTTCGGCTAGCGACACACGACTCTGATCAGAGAAGATCTCTCTCGTTGTGACGTACAATTCTACGAGAAATGCGAGCGCCGTATCCACCCGGATCGGGAACAGCGGAGCTACAACTACTCTTGCATCCATATGGAGCAACTGGGATATGAGGTTGCCAGCAAACGGGGCCGAACTGGCAGTCTCGCAGCTAAGTAGCACGATTATCGGCGGCACAGATTCCAGCTCCTTGTGTATTGAATCAAGAGAGATCCACTTGTTTCCAACAAGCAAACGGACAGAATCCGCACGTTCGTCATAGCAGCCGTGCCCGATGTGAATCCACACCGATGGTGTCGTTCTCTTAAATGCGGCAAAGAAGCTCCTAGGTGTATTCGTGAATTGAAACCTCAGATCGAGATCCATTTCCTCTACAGTCCTGCTCATTCGTCTCACGTCTCTTATGATCGGATCGCCACTTGCCAGCGTGACGGTTATCAGGGGATTCTGAAACGATGCGAGAGAGACATCATGATCCTGAATGCCACTCGTGACTATTCTTGTCAAGTTGCATCCTGGTGTGAGTGGAACACGACTCCATGGGAGCGCTGCACCCAAGGGAAGCTTATCAATCCACGCTAATTCAAGTGGAAGATTCGACATGAAGGTTATTCGTCTGGCCTTGTTTGCCAGAAATGCCAGTCGCTTTGAGCCAACAGCCGTTGTCATATGGCGGAAGAGAGATGTGAGATATCTCATGAGCTTACCACGCATCCGGTCGTCTCCAGATGATTCGGCTATCTGACCTGAGATGCGTTGGCACAATTCGACAAGATCGGCACCGACATGAGGGCATTTTAGGATCGGAGAGAGCTTAAATGCGCCTGCCATCCCGGCCAAAGAGTACAGTAGGTATGAATCCATACCGCGGATACGTGTGAGGCGCATGAAGGGCTCGATACCGTAGGTGTCGAGCTCCTTCTGCGAAAGCTGAAGTCTTCTTCCTCCCTCCATTAGCCGCTCGATGACGTACCGCTCATCCGCTGCGGTGGTCTGCCATAGGCTTGAGAGCGTGCGCAGATTGAGATTAGGCGCCAAGACCAATAGTTCCTCACACTTCAGCGCGTTTGTATGGCAGTCCCATTCGACGATGGCATCTAGCGTTTCATGGTACAGCTTAAGCAACACACCACTGTCTGACGCTCGATCTTGAGCCATGCATGCTACACGCTCGACAATACCAGTTGGCACGGAGGCGTCCAGCGACCTGCCTTGTGTGACCCGCTCTATCCATACATCAAGTTCTCTCTCAGCCAAAAGACGATACAGCGATTCTAAGGATTCCATTTCGTCATTGCGTGTCGCAGTCTCAGTGTCTATTGCATCCGTGCTGACTACCCTATCAGAAGAATGCCGATTCTCTACGAAGTGTGGCGGGCAACCACGGATCTGCGACGCAACAATCCCGTTCGCCAGAGTCTCTAATTCTCCAGACACATCGTACGGCGGAAGAAAACTCTTTGCAACTGCGTAACCGTTTCTGTAGAGGGACGATACCTCATCGCCGCTGCCGGTGCGCAGTCCGGTCAATTGGAAGAGTCCCAGTAGTGCGTGGTAGATGTCGACAACGCTACTGACGGGATCAGCTTGGTCAAATTTCACAAAACGCACGTTGGGCGCATCCGGTGCTATTTGAAGTACATCACTCTGGTCATGAAGAATTAGCAGGCGACTGCTTCGTGGAAACTTCTGACGGACCAGTGTGCGAATCGCACGTGATGAGGCAACTAGAATCACGGTTTGGCCGCCAGCCTTGACGAGGTTGGCCACAGCGCCAAGGTCGTCGATCGTGAAGAGAGTTAGAAGAGGCGAGCGGCGGTAAAATGGCCACGATCGAAGGCGAATCCAGTGGTGGGTGAGATCGGCCGCGGATGCTGGCAGCAGACTGGCCAGATGAACGGTCCAAGCTCGTCCGAGTTCACTCCACCGAAACAAGCCGAATGGCGTGAGGCTCAGCGGGATCGCTGGCGAGACTCTACCCGTAGTCTCCTCAACCAGAATGAGGATGGGCCATTCCGTCTCGCTCGCGTGAGGCGTCACGTGGTCCATGGGATTCTCACTCTGAATCGGACGAGCATCCAATAGGTACTGTCAGCCTAAGAAGATAACAAGGGCTTGTCAACTATACCCGGATTTGGGGTAAATGCCATAGGGACGCTAGCATTTCGGCAAGAGAAACACGGATGTGGTTTTCCACACGGCCGCAGAGGTCTTAGCGGCTCATAGCTGTACAAGCCACGACTTTCCCGCACTAGACCGTAAGATCGGGCACAGCCTACCTCGCTGCCTGATAGTGCCCGTCAAGACGCGATCTTCGATTCTTGGGTAGTCCTCGGATCTGGCGAGGAATCGAATTCTCAGTTCCCTCACGAGGGAAAGGCCGCAAAGTTTTTGTGGTTTGACTTGCTGCCCTGATTTCCCCGGCCGATTCCCGTAAAGGCCTGTTGCTGGGCGTTCTACTCCTGATCGGTGGCCAGTTGTTCGACCGCCAGAATGCGTTGTTCAACGGGGTTCGGTTTCGAGGGCCTGGGGCACAGGTCGCTTAGCCTGACGATGGGCACCGCGTTGGCAGCCTGCTTGTCCGACAAAAGGCCGAAGTGTTTCATAGCAAGCTCGACTGCGGCATTCTTCGGAGCCAATTTCAGTTCGATGGATTGGCTGATGTTTCCGTCCGCGTCAGTGTGCTGCTTGCATTTTATGCTGTCGACGCAGCGGCGGACTCGCTCGGGCAGTTGCCTGAGGTCGTTGATGCGAATGATTCCGTCTTCATCGCAGAGGTCCGCGACGTCTCGGAGGGCGATGCAGGCCAACTCCTGCAGGATGCGTTCGCGGGTCAACTCCAAGCGTTCCAGGTCGTTGCGCCGCACGTTGCCAATGGCCGCAGCCACTTGGGGATTCTTTAGCAACCGTGCGGCGGCTACCTTGGCGTGTGCGTATCCCGCGCGACGAGCGGCATCTGCACCGTTCAGCGAGACCAGGTACTCAGCCACGAATCGCCGTTGCCGGTCATTCAACTGCGGCTCGTCTACATCGCAGGTTGTAAGCTGTGTTGTCGACATAATCGGTTAGCCTTTATTAACTTTTGTGGTTCATGGTATTGGATCCTTGACACGACCAACGACTAGGTCTTTGTTTGGCGGAGGTACTTGAAGACAGTGTTTCGGGAGACCCCCAGCGACTTCGCAATCTCCTCGGCCTTCAAGCCCTGTTGGCGGAGTTGCAGAGCACGAGCAGGCTGTGCCTTTGTTGTGCCCGGCTTCCGACCGCGGTACTTTCCGGCCTTTTTGGCAGCGGCGATTCCAGCGGCTTGGCGTTCGCGACGGGCTTCCTGTTCCATTTCGGCTACAGCAAACAGTACAGCCGCCAACAGTTGACCGACAGAGCCGTTGAAGTCCAGTTGCTGTGACGTGGCAACGACGCGGATGCCTTTCTCACACCAACCGCCCAGAGTTTGAATCCCGTCGCGTAGGGAACGGCTTACGCGATCCAGCTTGAAGACGACTACTGTGTCGACCTCCCCGGCAAACACGGCCTTCTGCAATTCCTCGAAAGCGGGACGTTGAAGGTTGTCGCCGCTTTTCCGGTCTACAAACCAGCGCACGGAGTTGGGGTCGATGCCGTTACCCGCAAGCCAGCGTTCGACTTCGGACCGCTGACCGGCCTCGTTCTGCCCGACCGTCGAGACGCGGATGTACGCGGCCACACTCTTCTTGGGCAATGCCGAGATCGTTTCACCGACCACGACCGGGTTGCGGCCGGCTTTGTCCTTTTCGACAAACCAGCGGCGGGCAGCACGGGGATCATCAAAGGTCCTTTGCACGCGCTTCCCGCGGCAGTCGTATTCGACGGTCACGGCCGGGGCACGGCCACTAATAGCACTCATCGCCCAGCTCCTAGCTATAGGGGACATATGTCCAGTACTAGTTAAAGTATAGCCTAAACGGGTCTAGAAGTAAAGCTCCATACCACGGAGTTTCTAGGGCGCGTCAGGGCAGATTTGGGGGGACACCCTAAACGATACTGTCAGGGCGAGTCGGGCAGCGCATAGCGGGCTGGCACGGGCTTAGGGCGCAGGCACCGCCGAACCTCTCAGGTCTTGCGACTTAATGCCCCTTGCGCCCACTGTGCGTTACACAAGGAAGTGGTCGAAATTCCAGGCTGAACGCGATGCGGCCACAGGCGTGTGAAGCGGCTTCCGAGGGTAGCGTGTTGGCGGCGGACCGACGTGCGTCTCGCGTGCGGCTCCCTCTGCCGTGAGGTTCGTTATGGTTTGAGTGTCCGATAGCGGCTTCACCTCGACATAGGTGCGCAAGTCTTCTCGCCTTGCTGCGGTCAGACCGTCTGAGCAGCCAGCACATTCTGCTAGGTATTCAAAGGTACTCCAATTCGTCGGCAATAGGGACGGATTGGGCATTCATAGCAACGCGGATTGCGGGTTGTGCAGACTTGTCGCCCCAAAGAAACCATGTTGATGTGGAGCTTGAACCGCAACGGTAGAGGAATCCCAGACTGAACACGGTCCATGTCACGAGGTGAACAGGATCGGTCTGGCCTTGTCGACCGGACCCAGCCGATTCGGCGGCAGATGCGCCAGCAATTGATGTCGACCGGAAACACAAGTCGATAGAGAGAATACATCATTACGCATCGCGCGGTCTTCTTTCCAACACCGGGCAAAGAGAGGAGAAATCGCTCGCATTCCGCGTCAGTCATACGACGTAGAGGAGCGAGGGTGGGCTGCCCGAAAGTCTCATCCAAGTGGCGAAGGATCAACTTAATCAGCCCAGCTTTCTGTTTGGAAAGCCCACCATGCGCAATAGTCGTCTCGATGTCCTTAGTTGGAGCATCGAGAAGTAGCGCGAATCGCGGGTAACGGCGACGAAGTGCGGAGAACGTGGAGGAGTAGAGTTTCTCGTTGGTCTGTGTGCTGCAGATGATGAACAGCAATTCCTCTAAAGGGTTGACACGGTTGAAGTGGTCCCAATCATTGTATTCAGTGGACAACCGGCGCGAAATCTTATGGACATCACGAAAGAATCGCTTCTTGCCAGTGGCAGGCTGCGACATTAGCCGACTCCACGTTCGATGAATTCCTTTATGGCAAGTGCCAGCTGATAGGCCATCAGGCATGGCACGCCATTACAGATCATCTTGAATTTGGCCGAGAGAGAAGGCTCGTGTGGCAGGACGTAGTTGTCGGGCACGGTCTGAATCCGGAGGGCCTCGCGCACCGACAAGCGGCGCGGCTTCCAGGGATGGAGGTGGACTTCTTGGTTACCGTACCAGGCCGTTGGGCTAAACCGATACCTGTGCAACCTCTTAAACGACTTCCCAGACACGTCCCCCTCCTGAACCTCCGTGAACCTACGAGAGTATGAGTTGAAAAACTCCTGACCGTTGGCAATCTCTTCCGGGTCACCATTCCCAATCAGAGCAGGGTAGACCGTTAGTTCGAGTGGTATCCCTCTGGGCTGGGCAGGTGTGTATCCAAAACGACATGTTTGGGGCCAGGGCAAGCTCCTGACATTAGCGTACTCTTCGAGCTTGGGCCAGTCAAACCACCCTGTCTCTTTCGGCTCAGGGACTCGGCCCAGTGCACGCTTAACCAGTGATTTGCGGAAGCCCACGACAAACAGTCGCTCTCTGTTCTGCGGGACGCCTAGTTCCAATGAGTTGAGGATCTTCAGATCGACCGCATAGCCACGCTCGCGGCGGAGATAGGCAGTTTGGCGGTTGAGAAACCACCGGTGCTTTCGAAAGCGCTGCAGGCCGGCTACATTCTCAATAACAAAGTAATGCGGTCGAATTCGGCCGATTATCTCCACAAACGATCTGGTCAGTCTGCCCTGCTCGCCGGTGCCACCCGCATGTTTGCCTCCATTGCTGAAGTCGGGGCAGGGGGGGCCACCAACAATCCCGTAAACCTCAGGCAACACAAAGCCGAATGCCTCACGCTTCACGGCGGCAGCCGACAAAGCCGTTATGCTGTCCCTGTTAGAGATTGCCGTGCGAAAGGGGCGCTTGCCCTCAGCCCTGCGCCATGCGGTCATCGCGTGGGCGTACATCTCTGCAAATACCGCGTTATTCTCGTTTGTCCATACAACATCGAAGCCGGCTTGCTCAAAGCCGATGTCCAGTAGCCCGCCGCCTGTAAAGAATGAAAGGAACGGAAGTCCCATCTACGCCTCCTGCGCCCCGCCGAAGAAGCCCATGCTTGGGTTCTCAGAAGTACCGATGGCAACAGCCCGGTCCAGAAGTCGGTTGAACTCCTCGCATGCTGTCTCCGGAACGAGTGTACAACCATGGCAGGCCGCCAGGTTCAGGGAATCGGGTCCCTGACCGGCGCTTGCGCCCATTTCCATGCAAACGGGATCGGCCGAGCACCAGCGGGCACCTTCCAGTGCCCTAAGCAAAACCGGCCCTAGCTTTCCAGCCCCCCCCATCCGAACCAGTCCCCCGAGTGTACCCTCTGCGTCACCGGCAGCCGTGTAGATTAGAATGCCTGCCATCGGAGCATCTCGGTTCTCCGAAACGTAGATCTTTTCCCGGAGAGCTGCGGAACTGTAGCCACACTCGAAAGTAAGGCGGTTGATCAGCAAGTGAGCAAGTGTATGCAGTAACAGGAAACGTGGGCCAATACGCCGGTCACGAAGCCGTCTTTGCACGCGCATTCTATCATATCTGGCAGCGAGTGGTGCAACACGCTCCAGTACATCACTGCGCACCTCCCACCGCTGCAGTTTGTCCTCATTCAGTGTAAGGAATATACCTTCACCAAAGACAACGTAAGCGGGAAGCCAGCGATCAGGCCCCGGCTCGCGGCGCAGCATCGCCTGCAGGTCCGACAATTCCTGGTCGGTGTCGGCCAGGACCCGCGTAAATCCGGTGAGTGCTCGTGTTTCACGGAGCTTGTGAACCAGGGTGACCATGCCGAAGCACTGGCCCAATTGCGGTTCATAGTCCGCCAAGTTGGCGGGCCGTAGCACCAGTTGGTCGTAGTCCGCGTCGCCAGAAAGCGTGTTGAACTCCTGTCGCCGAAAACTGGTTTCTGCATCGTCGCTAGGCAGCCGATCGCCGCCTCCCTCGTCGGCAGCTGTCGGCGCTCCGATAACAGAGATTGCCGCGTCGATCTGGTTGTCTGAGAAGTCGCCGAGCAATTCACCGTATTGCTGTCGCAATTGCACTGCTGCCGGTATGATACCGGCGCTCTGTAGAACGTTGACAAAAGTGCTCAGCGGCGGTCGCTCCAGGAGGGAGACGACCTCCGAGACCGTGGCGTCTTCGCCGCGTGGAAGATAAATCGAATTGCGCACTTGGGCAAAGTATACATTTGCCGCGCTTCGCAGCGTGCCGCGGAGCGGGCGACCGCATCCCAACCCATCTTCAGTGCCAAGCCACGGGCACCCGCCAGGACAGAGGAAGGGCGTTCCGGACTCATCGAGAGTACGGCTCAGATCAGTGTCACTGCCATCTGGTTGTGCGTTGGTAATGCCTGCGAGAGTTCTCTCCGGCCCGCTGTCCACGCTGATTTTCTGTCCCGCCAACGTCATCCCGCCGGTGGACATTAGCCGGACAGCCGGCCCGTTCTGTGGTGGGGTCGGTCTCCTGTATACCCATTCTAACCAAGGGAAGTCCTGGATGTGGCCAGCATCGCACATGGCGACAAAAGGCACTTGTACGAGGAAACGTGTTCGGCCGCGACCTTCGCAGTCCGAGCATCTCACTCGGCCACGCGTAACTAGAGGCAACTTCACCATGAATCCGCATATGGTGCAATAGTGCCACTGCGGAAACCTCAAGAAAGGGATAGTAAGGTACGCGTTTGTAGCGACTTCGCCTCGCCGAATTCGCCTGTAATCGGGAGGAAGGTAGAAACGATTGACATTAAGGCGCCTTGCCAAACGCCACTCGTCGATCTCGTACTCCTTCCGATCGATATTGGTGTCGTCGCCCGTCTCGTGCTTGAACCAGTGATCAAGCCCCCCGCAAATGACGGATGTCCCGTCAGGCAAAACGAGCATTGCCCCCGGTCCGAATGGCGCGATCAACTGTCCGCGGCGTACAGGTCCTCTAGGCATCGTCCTCCTCCTGAAGCATGTACAATTGGGTGATCTCGACCTGGCATTCAGCATCGACGTTCCGTAGCGACTGCGGCGTTGCCCAGGAAACACGAGCCTTGTCCTGAGCAACGTAAGCGCCGGCGGGCCGGAGTAAGGGCATGTCCTCGGACTGCAAGCTGCCCGACCACCGCAACCGCTGCCAGCGACGCCATTCACTAGCGCGCTTAGCGAGCACACGTTGGAGCGCGGCCATCTCTTCAGGATCAATGATTGAGGCGCGCTGTTCGAGCAAGGTTACAGCAGCACCGGTCAATTCCTCTGGAAAAGGGTACGGGCTTGCAGCCTGGTCTTCGTCGCCAAGTTGACGGACATAACTTGTGATCACGGCATGGGCAGCGCGGTCCAGGGCAGGTCGGGAAAACGGTGTAACGCTTGTCGGTTCCACCTGTGCGTACAGTCGCTCGTGATAGCTGCGGAACTTCTCGAAATGCGATCGATCTCTTGGCTTTGAGGCGGCGTAGACCGTGACGATCAATCCCGGCCGGTCCCGCTTTCTCCCGACTCGCCCTGTTACCTGGATGTATTGGGAAGTCGTCTTGGGCTGCCCGATTACTGCCATTAGCGAAAGCCGATCAATGTCGACGCCAACCTCGATAATGTTGGAAGCCAGGCAGACATCAACTGCATAGTTGCGATCGGAGTCTGTTGGCACTTCGAGAGCGGAGATAGCTTGGGGGACTTCGTCGCCGGGCAGGCGCCCGGTAAGTTCCAGAATACTTCGGATGGAACGCAAATCCCGATAATTCAAGCCGTATCGACTCCTCATCACCTTGAGGTAGTCGGGGATGTCCGACTGGAATAGAGTTACAGTCGTTCCAAGTTCTCTGAGGCTATTGAAGAAGAGCAGTAACGTCCACCAAGGGTCGCGCTCTGGCCGGCTCAACGGCTGTGGTGCCTGCAGCAAAGCCGTCAGTGTACGCACTTGGACCGTTTGGAGCGATCCCAAGCCCGGAGCATGTACGCCAACATAGATGCGCCCCCGTTCAAGGTGCCCGTCTGGTGTTCGGGCGCAACGGGCAAAGAATGAATCGTCCGCGGTAAGACCAGGCGGAGGAAATAGGCACACGGCGGTCCGGGCGTACAAGTCACGGATCTGTTCACGGTAACTGCGGATAGTGGCGGTCGAACTGATGATCTTCGGCCGGGCGAGTGGTTGGAGCCGAGCGTCAGTGCATAGTTGTTCGATGACGGGCTCATAAAGGCCGACCAGCGAGCCAAGCGGCCCCGAAATCAGGTGAAGCTCGTCTTGGATGACAAGGCCCGGTGGTGAGGCGAGCCGGCTGCCATCGGCGGCGAGTCCGAAGATGGAGCGCGCCTCCGGACGCCACGCTAGCATAGCGAATTTGTCCACCGTTCCGATAACCAAAGCCGGTCGCTGTTCGTAAATATCATCATCGATTACGTACACCGGCATACACTGCTGGAACTCACAGAGTTCGTCAGGGCAGCAATAAACCACCGTGTCGCCACGACGTTCGTATCCAATGACCTTCGGCACGCCACGGCGGGCACGACCGCGGCCGGTGAAGTTCACTGGGCCCATCTGTGCGCCGCACCAGGGGCAGCGGTCCAATACAAACTTGTTCTCGCAAGCTCCGTCGCCGCGGGCCAGACTGCGTAGAACGGCTCTGGCGTCCCCTCGGTTATTGGGGGTTGTTGATCCTCCCAGCCAAATCCCGATGGAGATCTCCGCTTCACCAAGATCGTTCGCGAAACGCTTGCGCACATACTCCATCGCGCAGATCAGTCGAGCGGCCCGCTGGAACTGCTGGGCTGTCAGCAAACGTAGCGTGTAGCGCATCAGCGCATGCACCCCCGTATCTGACCGATTGCGTAGCCTGCGAAGAAAAATGGCGAAAGCGGCCAAACCCAAATACGCTTCCGTCTTCCCGCCACCGGTGGGGAACCAGATAAGTTCGACAAGTTCTCGCTCCGAAGATTGATGATCCGCCGTGGAACGAAGCGCCGTAAGAATAAAGGCAATTTGGAACGCGCGCCACTGGCAGCGGTGCGCAGCTTCGGAATCGAGGTCCAGTTGCTCATGCGGCTCCTCGAAATACAGGGTCCCCGAAGAGAAGTCGAAGGAAGCGGAGCGTGCTTCTCTCCTCGACCGCACTTGCTGGATGAGAATGGCACGGTTTGCCAGCCGGAATGCCGCGAAAGCTTGGGCGTCGCTTTTGAGGAAGGTCAATCCGTCCCTCATGCGTGCCGCGGCTTCCGAGCATCTGTCGAGGTGCGTGATCGCGGTGGGTCGGAGGCGAGGATCTAACTCCGGGATACGCCCTTTCTCTCGGGCAATCCAACTCTCGTACTCGGTCACGATTCTGTAGAGAGAGGCTATCCCGTCGTCGGTGGAATCGAGGCCCGCAAGCATCCGCATTGAGGCAACGAGCGGCCGCCGCGCGTCGTCAGTTATGTCTGGCGTAATGCTCGGTGCCTCAAACGCCGGAAGGCATTCGGCAGATGCCTCAGAGGCAACGTCCATATCGGGAACTCGCTGCCAATCAGCGGCGCAACCATGGCCGACAGCAAACGTGACCTTGTCGCGGTACAAGAGTTCCAGGGATTGCTCTTCGTCGTCGAGCGGAGCTGCGGTGGGGTAGGGAAGGATCTGAGAATGACCCTCAGGGGCATCGAGTACGATACGGAAATGACTCTGGAACAAGCATTGAGGATCCAGGCGGCCGCGGACTGCCTCTCTGTTGATCAAGCAAACGGTAATGAGATACGTTTCCGGATCGTTGTTGCGAGGGCGAGCGAGCAACTCGATGCGGATATCGAGGTCTTCGAGATTCTCAGCAGCCGTCTCGAAAGCTCGCACTGTCCTGGGCTGCTCCTTAGGAAAGTCCTGGCCGCGATAGCAAGCCGCGATTCGTACTGGAGACCGAAGCCACCAGTCACGCTGCCGCCCCTTGATTGTGATGCCCTTGCGGCGGTACCGCCCCCCCGTTGCTTCAACTCGGAGTTTGCCCTCGGGCGGCAACCGGACCAGAACACTTAGTCCCATGCTGCTAGGCTTGTACGCATTTGCAGACGAGAGATCAAAATCATCCGTATCTGCTTCGGGCAACTGCCTCTCAGCGCGAGCAGCGATGCGTTCGAAGTCTTGAACTGCTGCTGCGAGGAGCGGGTCGGCCTCGTCAGCGGGTCTCCCGTCGGTATCGCTCGGATCGAGTGGTGGGGCCTGGGTATCGACTTCCTCGGGCCCTGGCTGCGCTGTCATTGGGTAAAGTACACTGATGCCGTAGCGCTTGGTTGGCGCGTCGCGTTGCAGGATCTCCTCACGCGACCCTAGTTGGCAATAGGGCCTATAACCGGCCTCAACTTCCTCAAAGGAGATATCCAGCGAGCAGTCGATTTCTTCACCACGCGGAGCCGGGCCAACAAGCTCGTCACGCAGTGCTTGCAGGACAGCCTCGCGATTGCTAACGTGGTCGGGCATTGTCTCCCTCATTTCGTCTCTGGAGTACTGCTAATCAGCGCCTTCACGATGCTTTGTTTTGCCGCTTCGTGCACTAGAATATGGAGCCGATGTAGAGCTCTGGTCGTCGCGACGTAGAACAGCGAACAGAAATGGTCGTTGTCCAGGTGCTCAATGTCAGTGACAACAACTGCCGGCGCCTCCAACCCCTTGAAGCTGTGGACGGTCGTGTAACCGACTTGGCTCTGCGACGCTTGCCCGTAAGGTGCCAGCCGGTCACGCCAGGGCGCAACTCCGACCGTCGCTGCGACGCAACGCGGGGGCGCCTTGGTTGATAGCACCACAACATCCGAACCAGAAAACGAATCGGCGTATAGGGTGTCCAGTACGCGCACCAGCGACGCGGACTGTTGGCTCGGCTTTGCGTAGTAGCAGATCTGCGGCTCCAATTGGTCATCGGGCCGGAGAACGCGAGAGTAGCCCGGGTCCATTCTTCCGAGCAGGTGCGAAAACGCAGCAATACGGGGCGTATTCCGGCAATTTACTCTCAATTCGAAGCGCGCGGTTCCACCAAGACGTGATTCGATTATGGACTGCAACTCATCGCCGTCTTGGTCATAGAGCATTTGCCTTTCAAAGTCGCCGAAGAAAAGCCAGCGTCCAGCGGCCAACCCGCCCTTCAAAATCAGATCGAGAACATCGAGGTATTCAGGACGGAGAATATCTTGCGCCTCGTCGACAATTATGAGGCGATATCGACCAAGGTCCGCGTGGTCGTCCAGGAGCTTCGAGATAGCCCTCTCTGGAAGTTCGCGGCTCCAGAAGTCTTCATGAGCATCTGGTCCGGGTTGGACTCCTGCAACTCTGAGCATATACTGGTGCAGTGTCTTCGCTTGAACGGTGCTTGCTTGGAGGCACTGCTGTTCAGACAGCCATCTCCCAAGCAGCCTGTTGAAGCAGAGTAACAGCACTTCGTCACCGTCAGCGCCACCGCGCCGCGCGGCTTCTACAGCGAGTACCGTCTTGCCTGTGCCTGCCGGCCCTGTAAACAGCACTCTCTGGTTCGCCGCCATGGCATCCAATGCAGCATATTGCTCCTCCGTGTAATGGGCCAATTCGCATTGCTGCCGCGCTCTTCGATCGGATGGCTTTTCGAAAGATTCGAAACTTGGCCGCAGACATTCTGCGATGGTCGAAGCTTGTGCCTCAGTCGGCAGGTGATCCTGGTCGCGGAACCACTTGGTCGCTGGGCAGTCAGAAAGAAAGCATCTTGCTTGGCGAAGCACACCCTTGATGAGTATTGAGAACGGGTGGCGACGGAACATGCGTCCGTCTATCACCTGCCAAGGGTGCCACTCACCGGACGAAATCGCGAAATCAACATAGGGAAATGTTACTGCCGACCAAAAGGGCACGCGAGAAAGGCTAGGGCTGCAACTGAGCAATCGCTGACGCAGGCTGTGCATTGCCTCTGACGCTTGCCTGAAAGGCCCGCGCGCTTCGCCTTGGTGATCAGTGCCGTAATACCACATTCCCTCAGAGCGCCGGACTGCCGAGCACGCCTTAACCTCCAAGCAAAGCGCGCCCAGGGAAGGCACAATAATCAGAAAATCCGCCTCTCCGCTGACCTGGCGGACATGGCTAGCTATGTCCAGCGAGTGGAGCACTATCCAGTTCTCAGTATGTGGCTCATCGCGCAAGCGGGCGAAAATTTCCCGCTCACCCCCACTCGCGCACGCCTGTGAAATCGTTGCAGGAATCATCCGTGCCACGTTCAATCCTCCAGACCGATAGGCACGCCGATTCTCCCAGCCGGCACGTCACACTGCTCTGGCAGCAAGGAGTCGATCCGGAAAGCTGCCAGTGATCCGCCGTCCTGTTCACCGAGATCAAACTGCATATACCCGTCCCGCTCAAGTTGTTCCGACGAACACTCGGCGATCCTCTTCAGGAGCATCTTCCGAATAACGTGCCCGGCTCGGCGGTGCGCCCGATCAACGAATTCCATCGACCGCCACAGGGCTTCGACCTGATCGTTGAGACCAGCGAATGCAAGAATGGCTCCGAAGTCCTCGATGTAGCGGGTCTTGATGCATTTCCGCGACATCCAGTAGCAGACGTTGTTTTCATTCGCTCTCGCGCCCCCCAACGCGCGTATCTCTGGCGCCAAGTGAGCGGCCAAGTCTCGTTGAGTTTGACTGCCAAAGCGTGCAGCCGCGGCGGTCCTCAGCCGTTCCTTCCATAGGTTCTGCAGCCGGCGCGATTCGGCCGCACGGTCCCCCATGAGCCGGTCGGCTAGCGGTGCTATATAGTCGCCACCACCCGAAGTGCGAAGCAGCAGATACATACCTGGTTCCAGCTCTTCGTTAGGTACTCGCCGCACCTGGATGTGGCCAAGCTCGCTGGCATCGATAATCAGCGATGAAGACCCCTCCTCCGCTTCCAGAAAGACCACAAGATCACCGCTTAGTAGACACGTTCGTGCCGGTGTGACTTCCTCGTGCTCGCTATTAGGATGCGCGCGA
>Ga0180438_10007066_pt1 | contig 14866 bp, 6 predicted proteins | sample SS_ome_12_FD_132455 | JGI IMG/M metagenome (GOLD analysis project Ga0180438, IMG submission 132455) | Hypersaline lake sediment archaeal communities from the Salton Sea, California, USA - SS_3_D_2 metaG | ecosystem: Environmental > Aquatic > Non-marine Saline and Alkaline > Hypersaline >...
AATCGAGTGATCGGTCATAGGCGAGGGCAGACTTCAAAGCGATACAGCCCCCATTCACCTTCATTGTAATTATTTCCCTCATCAACGAAATATACTCCTCCAGATGGCGCACACGCCTGTTGTACAGAACCAGCGGGTTGTTTCCGTTGTGATCCATAGAAGAGTGGCTGTAGCCGTAGAGGAACATGTTTATTCTGAATGTGGGCGAAAAGAGATCTGGTATTCCGTTATCTGTGCCGGGTTCCCAGTAGCCGTCAAGAACGATCCTTTGATATTTGCAGACAGTGCGGAGTATTTGCAGATGGTAGTCCGGATCCTGATGGGCCGTCTGTATTCTCTGGGAGACTTTTCTCCAGTTATCGGTGGATATGGGTTCATCGAAATCATGGAGCTTATGAAGCGCATCCTGAAGCCACACGAAATATGATCGGTTTCTGACTTTCTGGAGAAAATGCAATCTGCTTTCTTTCGTTTTATCAAAGGTTACTCCACACCAGCTCACATAGCTTTTTTCCAGAAGTTTGTCCAGGGAATATTCTGCAAACTCTTCACCTCGAAGATGGTGAGAATGTGTGTTTATGACTGATGTTCCTTCGATGAAATCATAAAGTTCAGAGAAAATTGTGTTTTCTTTCATTGGACAGCTCCTCTGTTTCGCATGATTTTCAGTTCCGCAGAACAACAATATAATCGAGCGGCGCCAGAACCCAAAGATCTATCTCGTTCCTTTCCGAATATGTATTCCGCAATTTCAGCAACTGCTATTCGAGCGGATGTGCGCGCTTCATTCTCGTATCGCAACGGTCAGTGCTCCGATTCATCTGTCTTCAAGGAACTTGACGATTTCTCCCAAATTTCGTATTGTCACTATAGATGATGAAAAAGATCTCCCTTCTATTCCCGGCGTGTTTTTTTTTGAGAAATGAAGCCCTGAATGAGCGAGGAATATCCTGAATGCCTGTTGCAATGAAGGGGTTGGACACGTTTTTGAAGTCTTCAGGTATTGTTCTTGGGAGTATTCTTGTCGGCTTCATCGCTCACTTCCTGCTCATCCGAATTCTGAAAATCATCGGAAAAAAGAACGAGAGCATTCTCTTTCAATCCCTCGCACGTAACCTGCGGAGCCCGCTTTTACTGGCATTTCCACTCATTGCACTCAGCATCAGTGTTTCGTCACTTGAGGTTCCGCCTGAAATAATGAATTCGGTCCGGCACGTGCTGGGCATACTGCTCACGATTGCGATATCCTGGCTTGTCGCAAAGTTCATACAGGTAATCGAGGACCTGGTGCTCGAGAAATTCACAATCGACGGGAAAGACAATCTGAGAGCGCGCAAGATCCAGACTCAGATGCAGTTTTTCAAACGGGCAGCAATTGTGTTCATCGGAATCATTGCACTGGCTCTCATTCTGACGAGCTTCGACAAGGTGAAGCAGCTCGGGGCGACGATTCTGGCTTCTGCCGGGGTGGCAGGGATCATCATCGGTTTTGCGGCCAGGCAGTCTATTGCGACTCTGATTGCAGGCCTTCAAATAGCCATAACACAGCCGATCCGGATCGACGATGTGGTGATCGTTGAAAACGAGTGGGGAAGGATCGAGGAGATCACGCTTACCTATGTGGTGGTACGAATATGGGACCTGCGGCGGCTCATTCTGCCCATCACCTATTTCATAGAAAAACCATTCCAGAACTGGACAAGGGTATCCGCAGACATCCTGGGAGCTGTTTTTCTCTACGTCGATTATACCGTACCGGTACAGGAGGTGAGGGAGGAGCTTCATCGAGCTCTCATTTCTTCTGAATACTGGGATGGCCATGTGTGGAACCTGCAGGTTACAGGATCAACCGATAAAACTCTTGAGCTTCGTGCATTGATGAGTGCTCCGGATGCTTCCGCTGCATGGAATCTGCGGTGCGAGGTGAGAGAAAAGCTTCTGGACTTTCTCCAGAGCAAATTTCCCCAGGCCCTTCCAAAAATCAGGGGTACGATCACCGGGGCAGAACTCGAGTGATTTTCCGGACTGTCCGTTTTATCAAGTTGTCACACATCGAAAAAAGGAAAGAAAAGTGAAGGAAAAGATTATTTTTGTTTCAAACCGTTTGCCAGTTACCATAGAAAGAAAGCGAGGGGGTTTCACCTTCCGTCAGAGCGTGGGAGGGCTTGCAACCGGGCTCGGAGCCTTTTATCAGAATTACGAAAGCGTGTGGGTCGGCTGGTCAGGAATGACACCCGATCAGGTAAACGTGAAGGAGAGGGAGGAGATCGAAAAACGGCTCCGCCAGGAGTACAGGAACCTTCCCCTGTTTCTCTCGAAATCGGACATCAAAAAGTTCTATTTCGGATTCTGTAATAAAACGATCTGGCCCCTTTTTCACTATTTTCCAGAGAACACTATCTACGATTCATCTTTCTGGGATTCCTACAGGAAGGTGAACGAGCTGTTTTACAAGGCTATCGCAGAGATTGCCGAGCCGGAAGACACGATATGGGTGCACGACTATCATCTCATGCTTCTTCCGGCTCTTTTACGGGATACATTTCCGGATGCCCGGATAGGTTTCTTCCTCCACATCCCTTTCCCGAGCTTTGAAATATTCAGAATGCTTCCATGGAGACGGGAGATCGCCGAAGGTCTGCTCGGAGCCGATCTTATAGGGTTTCACACCTATGACTACGTTCGGCATTTCCGAAGCAGCGTACGCAGAATCCTGGGATACGAGCACACACTCGGGCAGATTTCGACACCCAACAGGGTGATAAGGGTTGATGCATTCCCAATGGGTATCGATTATGAACGATATATGGCGGCAAGCGACTCTCAAGAGGTGAAGAGGGAGATCGAGAAAATACGAAAGAAAGTGGGAGAAAACAGGGTCATCCTTTCCGTAGACAGACTGGACTACACGAAGGGAATACTCCACCGGCTTGAGGCCTTCGATCTCTTCCTGAAAAAGAACCAGGAGTATAAAGGAAAGGTCATACTCATTCTGGTCGCAGTCCCCTCACGTACCGGGGTGGAATCCTACATGCTGCTCAAAAAGGACCTCGATGAGCTCATCGGTAAAATCAACGGAGAGCACGGAACCATCGGCTGGGTTCCGGTGTGGTATCTCTACCGATTTCTTCCCTTTCATGAGCTTACCGCGCTTTACGCAGTTGCAGATGTGGCGCTGGTGACCCCGATACGGGATGGAATGAACCTGATTGCGAAGGAATACATCGCGGCGAAGAAGGATCGCAAGGGTGTGCTGATCCTCAGCGGAATGGCAGGAGCCGTGCACGAGCTCGGAGAGGCGCTGATCGTGAATCCCAACAACAGGGAGCAGGTCGCATCCACGATGGTTGAGGCGCTCAGTATGCCGGTGGAGGAACAGATCGAGAGGAATTCTCACATGCACCTGAGAATTTCCCGCTACAATGTGGTTCGCTGGGCCCATGATTTCTTCGAGAAGCTGAATGCGGTTGCAGAGTACCAGAAACATCTCAACGCACGGAGGCTCACACCCGCAGTAAAGAAACGCATGGGAGACGAGTATCGAAACACCAAGCGCCGGCTCATTCTTCTCGACTATGACGGAACGCTCATGCCCTATACGGTGCGGCCGTCGAAAGCGTCTCCTGATGAAGAGCTGCTTTCACTCCTCGATCACCTTCTTGAGGACGGGGGGAATGAAATTGTGATCATCAGCGAACGTGACAAGGCCACACTTGACAGGTGGTTCGGGAAGCTTCCGCTGTACCTGATTGCGGAGCATGGCGTGTGGATAAGGGAAAGGGACGGCACCTGGAACGAGATAGAGCCCTTCAGGAACGAATGGAAGGAAGAGGTGCGGGCCATCATTGAAAATTACATGGACAGGACTCCGGGTTCTTTCATCGAAGAAAAGGAATACTCTCTTGCCTTTCATTTCCGCAATGCAGAGCCGGACCTCGCGGAGGCGCGGGTAAACGAGCTGAAGGAGACCCTGCTCCAGCTGACGGAGAACCTCAATCTTGGAATCGTTGAGGGGAGCAAGGTGGTGGAGATCAAGAATGCGGAAATAAACAAGGGCCGCGCCATACAGCGCTGGCTTACTGAAAATCAATGGGATTTCATATTTGCTGTTGGTGATGATGTAACAGATGAGGACATGTTCGTCGTGCTCCCTGAAAACGCCCACAGGGTCAAAGTGGGCTTCGGACTCTCTCAGGCTGATTACAGCACTGCGTCGGTGAGAGAGGTCAGGGAGCTATTGAGATCCTTCACCGGCTCATGAAATGATGGATCAGGGGCCGTTGCGTTCAATACCACCGTACAGGGGAGAGAGAGGGTACTGATGCAAAGAGTCGTGATCGAGAATGTGTTCCCAGAGATAGAGGAGGGCGCACACCCTGTGAAGCGGGTGGAGGGAGAGTGGGTCGAGGTGGAGGCATTTGTCTTTGCCGACGGCCATGATGAAGTGACAGCAGTGCTTCTGCACAGGTATTCAGAGGAAGAAGCCTGGCAGGAAGTCATGATGGAACCTCTGGGAAACGATAAGTGGAAGGGCCGTTTCAGGGTTGTGAGAACCGGAACATATTACTACACGGTGAAGGGATGGGTGAACCGGTACTGCACCTGGTGCGGGGATGTAAAGAAGAAACTGCATGCAGGGCAGGACATCTCGATGGATCTTCAGATCGGCTCGGAGATGGTCAGATCCATGGCAGAGAATGCCCAGGGAGAGGACGTATCCCGGATTCAGGGAATTCTTGATGCACTTTCTACGCGCACGGACACCCAATCGATAATCTCGCTGCTCCTCGAAGAGAAAATCAAGAGTTTTATGACTAAGTGGGTGGAAGAGAGAGATATCACCACCTATCGAAGGGAGCTTCAGGTTCAGGTGGAGAGGAAGAAAGCCCTCTTCAGCAGCTGGTATGAAATTTTTCCCCGTTCCTGCGGGAAAGGGACCAAGCACGGGAGCCTGAAAGACTGCGAAACACTCCTCCCGGAGATCGCAGAGATGGGATTTGATGTGGTCTATCTTCCGCCGATTCATCCAATCGGGAAGACAAACAGAAAGGGAAGAAATAACAGTCCTGACTCAGGACCTGAGGACATCGGAAGCCCCTGGGCGATCGGATCAGAAGAAGGCGGGCACACCGCGATACATCCAGAACTTGGGACCCTTGATGATCTGCGGAGCTTCGTAAAAACCGCTGAAGCTCTGGGAATGGAGGTTGCCCTTGATCTTGCCTTTCAATGCTCCCCCGATCACCCCTACCTGAAGGACCACCCGCAGTGGTTCAAATGGCGTCCGGACGGCACGGTGCAGTATGCGGAGAATCCACCGAAAAAGTATGAAGACGTCATACCCATACACTTCGAGACTGTTGAACGCAAGGCGCTCTGGCAGGAGCTGAAATCTGTGATCCTTCACTGGGTTGCGCTGGGAATACACATCTTCCGGGTTGATAATCCCCACACGAAGCCCTTTGGTTTCTGGGAGTGGGTTATCTCGGAGGTCAGGCGGGTGCATCCGTCGGTGCTCTTTCTGGCTGAGGCGTTTACCAGGCCGAAGGTCATGTACCGGCTTGCCCAGATCGGGTTCAGCCAGAGCTACACCTACTTCACCTGGAGAAACACCAAACACGAGATCACTGAATACCTCGATGAGCTCACGAGAACGCCCGCGCGGGAATTTTTCCGTCCAAATTTCTGGCCGAATACCCCTGATATTCTCCCGGAATACCTCCAGTACGGAGGGCGGCCCGCGTTCATCAGCCGCCTCGTGCTCGCTGCAACCCTCTCATCGAACTACGGGATCTACGGACCCGCCTTCGAGCTCTGCGTGAGTGATGCGGTTCAGGGAACGGAGGAGTACTTGAACTCGGAAAAATACGAGATTAAGGAGTGGGATAGAAACAAACCGGGCACCATACGGGAGATCATTGCCCGGGTCAACAGAATCCGGAGAGAAAATCCGGCCCTTCATGAGACCAACAATCTCAGATTTCACCATGGGGAAAACGACTTCCTTCTTTTCTATGAAAAGGCGACCAGCGACAGATCGAACATCCTGTTCATTGCAGTGAACCTCGATCCCTATCATTCACAGGCGGGAAGGGTATACATTCCCCTTGATGAGCTTGAGATCGAACGCGACCAGCCCTTTCTTGTGCACGACCTGCTGAGCGACGAAAAGTACGTCTGGCAAGGAGAGCATAGTTACGTGGAGCTCGATCCGGCTGTCATTCCTGCGAGCATATTTCTGGTGAAGAGGTTTCTCAGGCGGGAGAACGATTTCGACTACTTCGTGTGAGAGGATGAGGCATGGCGGATGCGATATCTAAACCCGGTGCTGATGGGCACTGGTACAAGGACGCGATCATCTATCAGCTCAATGTGAAAGCCTTCAGGGATACCAATGCGAGTGGCATAGGCGACTTCAGGGGACTGGTGGAAAAAATGGACTACCTGGAGGATCTGGGCATCACCACCATATGGCTTCAACCTTTCTACCCTTCACCTCAAAAAGATGACGGGTATGACATCGCAGACTATTTCAGCATACATCCGGACTATGGGACGATCAGGGATTTCCGTACCTTTTTAAAAGCGGCGCACACACGAGGCATCCGCGTGATTACAGAGCTCGTGCTGAATCACACTTCAGACCAGCACTCGTGGTTCCAGCGCGCCAGGAAGGCAGCCCCTGGCTCAAACCAGAGGGATTTCTACGTGTGGAGCGAAACACCCGATAGATACGCCGATGCACGGATCATATTTACGGATTTCGAGACGTCGAACTGGTCATGGGATCCGGTGGCCAAGGCATACTTCTGGCACCGGTTCTACTCTCACCAGCCAGACCTGAACTTCGAGAATCTGCAGGTACGCAAGATGATGTTCAGGATGGTTGATTTCTGGCTGCGAATGGGGGTGGACGGGCTGAGGCTCGATGCTGTCCCCTATCTTTACGAACGGGAGGGCACGAACTGCGAAAACCTCCCTGAGACCTTCGCTATTCTCAGAGAGCTTCGGTCATACATTGAATCGAAATACGATGAAAGAATGCTTCTGGCTGAAGCAAACCAGTGGCCAGAAGACGCGGTCAGCTACTTCGGTGCGGGAGACATCTGCCACACTGCATTTCATTTTCCCCTCATGCCGAGGATGTACATCGCACTGCAGATGGAAGATCGATTTCCCATCATCGACATACTGGAACAGACCCCGGGGATCCCAGAGCCCTGCCAGTGGATAATATTTCTGAGAAACCATGACGAGCTCACCCTGGAAATGGTGACAGACGAAGAGCGGGACTATATGTACCGTGTGTATGCACGGGACAGGCGTGCGCGCATAAACCTGGGGATCAGGCGGCGCCTCGCACCCCTCCTCTCCAACAATCGGAGAATGATCGAGCTCCTCAACGTTCTTCTCTTCTCCCTTCCCGGCACTCCCGTCATCTACTACGGTGACGAGATTGGGATGGGTGACAACTACTACCTCGGTGACAGAAACGGTGTGCGGACACCCATGCAGTGGAGTCCAGGGAAGAATGCCGGTTTTTCCGATGCCAATCCCCAAAAGCTCTACCTTCCCGTGATCATCGATCCAGAGTATCATTACGAAGCGGTGAACATCGAGACCCAGCAGGCAAACACCGCATCCCTTCTCTGGTGGATGAAACGCATCATTGCCACCCGAAAGGGTTTCAAATGCCTCAGCAGGGGGAGCCTCAGGTTTCTCTTTCCAGAGAATCCGAAGATACTTGCCTTCATGCGGCAGCACGGAGATGAGACAGTGCTGGTGGTGGTAAACCTCTCACAGTTCTCTCAGGCAGTTGAGCTCGAGCTTGCCGATTTCGCGGGCACAGTCCCTGTAGAGATATTCAGCAGGAACAGGTTTCCCGTCATTACAAGATCTCCGTATCCGCTCACTCTCGGCGGGTACGGGTACTACTGGTTTTTACTCGAAAAGCAGGCTGTTGGGGTCACTCTGGAGGGAGAGCATGAATATCCGGAGCTCAAAAGCAGCAGGAGCTGGAAACAGTTTCCTGAGGGGATTCCCCTCAAAATTCTCGAAGGCGAGCTGCTTCCACGATTCCTGAAACGCAGTCGCTGGTTCGGGGAGAAGTCGATTCCGGTTCGGAGGCTGAGGATTCAGGAACACATGGTTCTTTCAGTCGACAGCACTGTTTCCCACCTTCTCATTGTGGAAATCAGCTATCAGGAGGGAAACGCGAAGAAATATATGCTGCCTGTTTCCTTTGCAAGTCAGGAGAATGCCCAGACGATCTTGAGCGAGTATCCCCAGAGCATCATTGCAAAGCTCATTTTTCGGGAAACAGAAGGGTACCTGTACGACGCGCTCTTTGAACCTGCCTTCGCAAAAGCGATCCTCGGTCTCATTGGCAGGACCAAAAAAATAAAAGGGCTCAATGGTGAGCTCGCAGGGACGCATTCGAGAAAGTTGAAATCCCTAATCGATGAGCGCGGGCTTGATCTCATCCCGAGAATTTTAAAAGCAGAGCAGAGCAATTCGGCAGTGGTCTTCGAGAATGTCTTCTTTCTGAAGCTGTACAGGGGACTCGAAGAGGGAACGAACCCTGACATAGAAATGGTCCGCTTTCTCACAGAAAAGGCAGGCTATCCCTACATCCCGCCCTATGCGGGAAGCATTACCTACAAGAGCGCTGATTCAGAGCAGATTTCAGTGGCACTGCTCCAGGGGTATGTCCCGAATCAGGGAGACGCATGGACCTACACCCTGGATGCCATCAGACGCTGCTTTGACAGAGTGCTCGCAGAAAAACCGGTATTGTTCAGAACGGAAAAGCGGAAAACGGTCACAGAGCCTGCTGATCTGGACAGCATCGATCCGCTGATCTCCGATTACATCGGTAACTTTTTCCTGGAGATGATGGGGCTCCTCGGCAACAGGACTGGTGAACTGCACAGATCGCTCGCTTCAACGGATGAAGATCCGGCATTCCGACCAGAACCCTTCTCAACCCTTTACATGCGGTCCCTGTATCAGTCAATGCGCAGTCAAACGAGAAAAGCGGTCCTTTTGCTCAAGAAGAACCTGGAGCATCTTCCGGAAGGGATCCGCAATGAAGCGAGGAAAATCGCAGATATGGAAGAAGAAATGCTCCGAAGGCAGCAGGGATTGATTGGAAAAAAGATGCAGGGGAGAAAGATAAGAACGCACGGTGACTTTCACCTCGGCCAGGTCCTCTTTACCGGTAAGGACTTTCTCATCATCGATTTCGAGGGTGAGCCCGCCCGGCCGATGAGCGAGCGGAGACTCAAGCGCTCTCCGCTCAGAGACGTTGCGGGAATGCTGCGTTCCTTCCACTATGCGGTGCATTCTGTATTCATGGAACGCAGTGAAAGCAGACCTGAGGATGTCACCGAGCTCACAGCCTGGATAAAGCTGTGGTTTGAGACAGTCAGCGGTGTGTTTCTCTCTTCCTACCTGCGTTCGATAGAGACTGCATCCATTCTCCCACAAAGAGAAGAAGATTTCGATATGCTCCTGCAGGCATTTCTCCTGGAGAAGGGCATCTACGAGCTCATGTACGAGCTCAACAACCGTCCTGACTGGGTCGGAATACCCATACACGGCATTCTTCATCTGCTTGAAATGGATACATAGCACGGAGAACATTCATGGCAAAAAAACCAGCTCCAGGCGTGGGAAAGGTCAACACTGAAATAAGCCTCTTTACCCAGGAGGACATTCATTTTTTCAAGGAGGGAACGCATTACACCCTGTATGAGAAATTGGGGTCTCACATGATGAAATCAAATGGAAGGGAAGGTACCTACTTCGCGGTGTGGGCCCCCAATGCAAAGCAGGTTTCTGTGGTTGGGGATTTTAACGGATGGGACCCTGAAGCCCATCCTCTCGGGCTTCGAAAGGATGACTCAGGCATATGGGAAGGGTTTATCCCCGGTGTGGGGAGTGGCTCCCTGTACAAATATCGGATTCTCTCAAAACACAACAACTATGAGGTGCAGAAAGGCGACCCATTTGCATGCTTCTGGGAAAAGGCACCGGGAACTGCATCCATAGTGTGGGACCTCGACTATGAGTGGAAGGACAGTGAATGGCTCTCACTGAGGTCAAACCGCAATGGTTCCGGAGCTCCCATTTCGATCTACGAAATGCACCTCGGATCCTGGCGGCGAGTACCTGAGGAGGAGAATCGCCCTCTGGGGTACACAGAGCTGGGTCCCCCGCTTGTGGACTCCCTCAGGGAAAATGGATTCACCCATGTGGAGTTTATGCCGGTGATGGAGCACCCTTTCGACGGATCCTGGGGGTATCAGATTTCAGGGTACTTCGCCCCCACCCATAGATATGGAACTCCCCAGGAGTTTATGGGGTTGGTAGATATCCTCCATCAGAACGACATCGGTGTGATACTCGACTGGGTCCCATCTCACTTTGTTTCTGACGAACACGGAATTGTGTATTTCGACGGCACTCATCTCTTTGAGCATGCTGACCCGAAGAAAGGACTCCATCCGGATTGGGACAGCTATATCTTCAATTATGGACGGAACGAGGTGAGGGCCTTTCTCATCAGCAACGCACTCTACTGGTTCAAGATGTATCACGCCGATGGACTCAGAATGGACGCTGTCGCATCCATGCTGTATCTGGACTACTCCAGAAAGGAGGGCGAATGGATTCCCAATGCGTTCGGTGGAAACGAGAACCTCGAGGCAATAGATTTCCTCAAGAGTCTCAATGAAGCGGTATATGGGCAGTATCCGGATGTGTGCACCATTGCCGAAGAGTCAACTGCATGGCCGATGGTTTCACGCCCCACCTATCTGGGGGGACTCGGGTTCGGGATGAAATGGAACATGGGGTGGATGCACGATACACTTGAGTACTTCAGTCGGGATCCGGTGTACAGGAAGTACCACCACGATCAGATCACCTTCAGTGTCTGGTATGCGTTCAACGAAAATTTCATGCTCCCTCTCTCCCATGACGAGGTTGTCCACGGGAAGGGCTCTCTCATCGGAAAGATGCCGGGTGACGACTGGCAGAAGTTCGCCAACCTCAGGCTCCTTTTGGGATATATGTACGCACACCCCGGTAAGAAGCTTCTCTTCATGGGAGGGGAGTTCGGCCAGTGGAGAGAGTGGAGCCATGAAAGGAGCCTGGACTGGCACCTGCTTGAGTATCCCCTGCACAGTGGAATCAGGAGGATGGTCGGGGAGCTGAACCGTCTGTACAGATCAAACCCTGCGCTCCACTCTGGCGACTTCGACCAGAGAGGGTTCGAATGGATTGATCTTCATGACAGAGAGCAGTGCGTGTTGAGCTTTCTGCGATTGGCAACCGTCCAAATGCCAACCGGTGTGTCGGGTCCGGGTGGTCAAAACCGTGGGAGGGTGCCCGAAGCAGATCTGCATGCAGGGAAAAGGCAGCCGTCGGAAGAAGATCTGCTTCTTGTTGTCTGCAATTTTACTCCTGTGGTGAGGAACAATTACCGTGTCGGCGTTCCGAAGAAGGGATATTGGAGAGAGGTAATGAACAGCAATGCCAGGGAATACGGAGGGACCGGCCACGGTAACTTCGGGGGGGTGGAGGCCTCTCCTGTTCCCTACCATGGAAGAGATCATTCGCTTTCCCTCACGCTTCCGCCTCTTGGGATACTCTTCTTCAAATGGGAAGGAAAAAGAGCTGTCTCCGGAAACGGCGGCTGAAATATGAAAGGTATTGCAGGAATGGAGATTGGTGCCCTCAGTAGAGGTCAAGACCGGTGTGAGTTCAGGGTATGGGCTCCTCTGAAGGAGAACATCACTCTGTGCATCATTTCGGTGGCACCCGGCGTTTCTGATGAAAACGGCGTTTTTGGCGGATTCAAAGGATTCGAAAGAAGCACCGGTTCAGGTGAATTTGATAGATTCGAAAAACATGGCGAATCCGCGGGTTCGGTTATCCTGCGAACAGCCCCGATGCAGAAGGACACTATGGGCTATTGGCATGCAGACCTTACCGATGTGCCTCCCGGAACCCGCTATATGTACAGAATTGACGGAAGACTCATTCGTCCGGACCCTGCATCAGCGTTCCAGCCGGAGGGTGTTCACGGTCCTTCGGAGGTGATAGGCCACGACTTGCAGGAAACCACAGGAGCCACGGGCGCAAGGGGAGGCAAAATCCCCGGGAGAGAAAAGGTTTTTCGGGGAAATCAAAGCAATTCTCCCATCTGGGAAGATTCTGGATGGAGAGGTGTCCCTCTCGAAGAGATGATCATCTACGAGCTTCACACCGGAACCTTCACGCAGGAGGGCAGCTTCGAGGCCATAATCCCACGGCTTTCCCACCTCAAGGAGCTTGGCGTGAATGCGATCGAGCTCATGCCTGTGGCGCAGTTTCCCGGAAACCGCAACTGGGGATACGATGGAGTGTTTCCTTTTGCGGTACAGAACTCCTACGGCGGGCCGCTGGGACTCAAGACGCTCGTGAATGCCTGTCATGTCAGGGGGATCTCTGTCATCCTTGATGTCGTTTACAACCATATCGGACCAGAGGGCAACTATTTGCAGGATTTTGCCCCGTACTTTTCCCAGAAGTATCACACATACTGGGGACCAGCGATCAATTTCGACGCCCCCTACAGCAGCGCGGTCCGCAACTATTTCATACAGAACGCGCTGTTCTGGTTCAGATACTATCACATCGACGCGCTCAGGCTTGACGCGGTGCATGCCATCTTCGACATGAGCGCAAAGCACTTTCTTCAGGAGCTCTCGGAGGCGGCAGAGGCGTTCTCGGCAGCGGAGGGACGAAAGCGGTACCTCATTGCGGAAAGCAACCTCAACGATGTGCGAATCATCCGGCCGAAGGAGCAGTACGGATACGGAATAGATGCCCAGTGGTGCGATGATTTTCATCATGCCCTTCATGCGCTCCTGACAGGAGAGCGCGAAGGCTACTACAAGGATTTCGGAACAATCGAGCACATGCGAGGCGCGGTTCAGTCAGGGTTTTATTACGACTGGAAATACTCCCACTACAGGAAGACCTATTTCGGGAGCTCCACAAGAGGTGTCGAGGCCTTCAGGTTTGTCGTGTGCAGTCAGAACCACGATCAGATCGGAAACAGGCTCGATGGCAGAAGACTTTCCATGCTTCTGCCCTTCGAAGCGGCAAAGCTCGCCGCAGCAGCGATCCTGCTCTCTCCTTTTGTGCCGCTTCTTTTCATGGGTGAGGAGTGTGCTGCGGACACCCCCTTTTACTACTTCGTGAGTCACTCCGATGAGCAGCTGATCCGCGCGGTACGGGAGGGGAGGAGGAAGGAGTTTCAGGTTTTCGAGCTGAAGGGAGATTTTCCTGACCCTCAGGAAGCAGGTACCTTTGCTGCATCCAAACTTGATTGGAAAAAAAGAAGTGAAGGAAAACACGGGACAATGCTGGAGCTGTATCGCACCCTCATCAGGTTGAGGACCGAGCTGCCTGCTTTGAAGCGCCTCAACAAGGATGGGGTGCGGGTAAAGGAACAAGGGAGCACACCGCTTCTCGTCTATACCAGGACATGGGAAGACAATTGCGTGCTGTGCATCATGAACTTCAGCACCGAGACACGGAAGTGGAGCTTGGATGAGCCGGATTTCTCCTGGTCAAAGCGTTTCGATTCTTCTGATGAGTCATGGAGCGGACCCGGTGCCGCTGCACCCTCGGTATTGAAGTTTGGGGAAAGCATTGAGACTCCGCCTTACTGTTTCCTCGTGTACGAGCGCAACCGTACAAAATGAAAATTTCTATGAACGCCTGACAGCAAAAAGGAACATATAAAACAGTTGTAATGAAGTGTGATTTGAGATTCTGTTATCCAGGAGGGAACAGAATGATGGATCGATATGTGTGCATTCATGGTCATTTCTACCAGCCACCAAGGGAAAATCCCTGGCTCGAGGCCATCGAGATGCAGGATTCTGCATTTCCTTACCACGACTGGAATGAACGTATTTCGGCTGAGTGTTACGAGCCGAATGCCGCCTCACGGATACTCGATCCGGACAAGAGGATAGTCGGGATTGTGAACAATTATGCGAAAATCAGCTTTAATTTTGGTCCAACACTTCTCAGCTGGATAGAAAAAAACCGATCCGAACTCTACGCCGCAATTCTTGAGGCAGACAGGGAGAGTATCCGCCGGTTTTCAGGACACGGCTCTGCCATTGCGCAGGTGTACAATCATCTCATCATGCCGCTTGCGAACAAGAGAGACAGAATCACCCAGGTGAGGTGGGGGATCAGTGATTTCCAATACCGCTTTGGCCGAAAGCCGGAGGGCATGTGGTTGGCTGAAACCGCAGTGGACATAGAGACTCTCGAAATACTCGCTGATCACGGCATCAGTTTTACCCTGCTCTCACCCTATCAGGCTGCACGCACCAGAAAAATCGGTAGCAAGAAGTGGGAGGATGTATCCGGAGGGCGCATCGATACCCGGATTCCCTATTTCTGCACACTTCCATCCGGGAAAAAAATACATCTATTCTTCTATGACGGACAGATCTCCCACGATCTGAGTTTCGGAAATCTTCTGGTGGATGGAAAACGGTTTTCAGACAGGCTCATTTCAGCCTTTTCCGGAGGAGATGCCCCCCAGCTTGTGCACACCGCGACAGACGGTGAAACCTTTGGACATCATCACAGGTTCGGGGACATGGCCCTCGCATACTGTCTCCACCGCATCGAGTCGGAAAAACTCGCCGACATCACTATTTACGCCCTGTTTCTCGAAAAACACCCGCCAAACAGGGAAGTACAAATTGTTGAGAAAAGCTCGTGGAGCTGTGCCCACGGGGTGGATCGGTGGTGGAGCAACTGCGGGTGCAACAGCGGGCTGCATCCG
>Ga0180438_10007067_pt1 | contig 14864 bp, 30 predicted proteins | sample SS_ome_12_FD_132455 | JGI IMG/M metagenome (GOLD analysis project Ga0180438, IMG submission 132455) | Hypersaline lake sediment archaeal communities from the Salton Sea, California, USA - SS_3_D_2 metaG | ecosystem: Environmental > Aquatic > Non-marine Saline and Alkaline > Hypersaline >...
AAAACTTTAACTGGAGACGTTGATAATGTTAAAAACTATGAAGTAGAAACAGTTAGCATTGATGTAGCTGCAGCTGGAAAAGTATAAAATGGAGATTAAAAGAAGAATATTAGGAAATGAGACGCTTAAATTAGTGGATGGATCAGAAAAAGATGTAACAATTTATGCAGTTACTCTTTCTGAAAAGAATCATTTAGCTAGAAAGCATAGAAAGAAAGTTTTATTAGGTACTGGAAATAATAAAACTGTTGATGTAGAAATACATGATGACGAGATTATTAAAGGTATTCTAGATATAGCTTTTCAAGGACAGATAAAGTTTGATGACTTAGATTTTGGTGAAGATTGGGTTTATGACAAATATTTTAACCCTAAAAACTATGTAGGTGGTTCAAAAAACTCCAATACGTCAGGGCAGTTAGAAGTGAAGGAAGATCAGTAAAAGTTGATCCTGACGTTAAAGAAGCTTTTGAATTATATTCGTTTATTAAAGACGGATTTAGTTTAAGAGATTTAGGTTTAAAAGAACTTGATTGGGATTTGTCAATCAAATTTACAAAAATACGTGAAGAGGTTGCACGTTATAATAAAGATAAACAAGAGGAAATGAAAAACAGATAAATGGCAGATTTCGAAATTGATGTTGGTTTTAACACTAGAGGGTTTGAAGCTGTAGCAGGAAGAGGAGGAAGAGGCCCAGATGCTGGTATAAATAGACAACAGGCTGGAACAGGCTTAGGAGAAAATATTGCAGGAGGATTTAGTAAAGCTATAAAAGCTACTGGTGTTTTAGCGGTATTAGGTAATTTAAAAGTAATAACAGACACTTTGCAGATACTTTTGTCTATAATGAATATAGGTATTATTTTATATTTGAAATTTTTATATGAAGTATTTAAAGATCCAAGTAGAGGATTATTAAGTTTTGCAGTAACTTTAGTTAATTTATTCTTAGTAGGTATGCAGAAGTTATTAAGTTTAATCCCAGGTTTTGGTAGTATAATCTCTGAAAAAATACCTTTATTTAGAAAGGACATACTTACTGAAGATTTAGATGCAGGTGTTAACTTATCTAAAGCTTTAAAGAATTCATTTTTAACTGAGGAAGCTTATTTAGAAGAAAAAAATGCTAGAGCAAAAGCTGCTGGGATAGCACAATTAAAAGCATATGCAGCTCAATTATTTGAAGATAAAGCAAGAAAAGAACTAGCAGAAGATTTAACAGAAGATCTTAGAATGAGCTTAGGTCCAGCTTTGACTGATGCAAATAGTGCTATGTTGGAATTTCTAAAGAATTTTCAGAAAGCTGCAAATGATGCTAATAAAGAATTGACAGGTAAAATTGCAAGAACTGTAACACAAAGAGGGTTAGTAAGTACAGCAGATCCTTTAAGTCAGGCTACAGCTGCTGATAGATTGCTTAGGAGAACTTCTGTTCCTGTAGATGCTAGAGCGACTAAAGCTAACGAATATTTAAGAGGTTTATTACAATAAAATGGCAGGAAGTAGTTATATAAGAGTATATTATAATGGAGCTGGCACTGATAATACAGGTAGAAAGTTGTATTTGAATATAGAACCAGTTCAGAGGAGTAAAGGAATCCCTACATCAGACTTTCCAATACCAACTTTAACACCTGATTCAAGGGTATTAATTCCTACAGGCGGTAACCAGGACGATTTTGTATTAAATATAGTATTACAAGAAGAAAGTAGTAAAGTCGGAGCTAACATGTCAAGCTTAGGAAGTGAAACAGATAGAACTGATGTAAGAACAATACAAGAACAATGGGACTTTTTATTTGATGAAATATTAGAAGTACCAAGTTCTACTTACAATGGAGGAGTATTTGCTAAATACGAGTTATATCTAGATTGGAACTCTACAACTTACACTGGATGGTTACAAGGTCAAAGTGCTATCGATAATGAAGAGTTTACAGGTAGGGTAGAAGTAAGATTAACATTTAAGAGAGGTTTGAATCCATTAACATCATTAACATAGAATGGTAACTAACGTATACGAAAAAGGAACTGATTCAACTGATACAGCAGCATGGAATAAGGTTGATAAGATTAATAATAGTGATGTAGATTTTGCTTATGTTAACGTTTCACCATCTTTTAATATTCAGATGAAAGATGAAGTTAATCTTTACGATATAAATGATACTATCATTTTTGCTGGATATGTTAGAAGTATAAAGAATCAAACTTTAAAAGAGACTATAGTATTTGGTTATGATATATTATTATCTGATATAGAGATTCAAAAGAATTTCCAAAATTACAGTCCTGAAGGTATAATTCAATACTGTGTAGAGTTAGCTGGAATGACTTATGTTAGCACTATTAGTAGTGGTTTAACTATAGAACTTTACCCTGCTAAAGATAAAAAGTTAAAAGATATTATAGATGATATGCACAATATATTAGGTACAGTTGGTAGAGTAGATAACAGTAAAAACTATTATTTAGAATATCCTGGTGCAACTTTTAACACTATTACTTTAGAAGTAGGTACTAATTGTGAACTAGATAATGGATGGAATCTTGATACAGAACATTTATGTACACAAGTTAAAGTTATCGGTGCTTTAGAAAACGTACAACTAGATCCAGTTACGTTCAGTGGTACAGGCTCTCAAACAGACTTTGAATTAAACGACATATTTAAGACTGTAAAAGTTGAAGTTGATAGCGGTTCAGGTTTTGTTGAGCAAACCCCTCAAATTTCAGGTGTACAAACTGGTGATTATGAGATTTTGAAAGAGATTAAATTAATTAGATTTGTTTCTGGTTCAATACCTCCATCAGGGACTGACAATGTTAGAATTACATACACTTATGATAGACAGATAGAGTATACAGAAGCAAGTGAGATAATAGCTTCAGATAAAAGTAATTTACATCAAAAAACTCTTAAAAGAGAGTATTTAAAGACTATTGAAGATGTAGAAGCTTATGCTGGAGATTTTCTTGATAAATTTTCTCAACCTTTAATTAACGGAGTAATAAGGTATAACACTCTAAATATCAATTTGTTTAACATAAACCAAAGTATACAGGTTATTGATAATACTAGAAAGGTTAACGGATCATTTGTTAACAAAACAATGGTAATCAAACGTATTATTAGAGAGTTTGGTGCTGAGGGCGCTGATTTATTGATAGAAGTTGGAGAAAATACTGACTTTAGTTTTAACAGAGCAATAGAGCAGGAGTATAGGATTAAGCAATTAGAAGAAAATATCACAACATCAGAATTACTACAGTTCGGAATTAAAACTACAGACTCTCTTACTATGCAATTTGATTCAGATTTTAGTTCTATTGTTAAACGAACTTATGCTAGTGATACTTTTTATTTAGAAGAAAACGCTTCAGGTACTAGAAATCAAATGGTTGAAGCAGGAACAGGCCCTGTAATGAGAGAAGTAGGATATACTGAGACAGCTTTAGACGTACAAAGTTATGTGTTAATTGATGAAGATGATAATACTTTGACAACGGAGGGAGGTGTTATTTTATTAACAGAGCAGTTAAATACTGTAAATGATGGTGTTGTTACAGCTACTTATATGAATAATGCTAGAAATAGTTTATTTAATCAATTTATAAACAATATATCTCATATAGCAGTAGGTGATGATAATACTACACCAGTTGTAACAGATACTAGTTTAGGTAATCAAACTTATATAGAAAGTGCTACAGTTACTCAATCAGGTTTATCAATCACATCTAAAACTGTATTAGAAATTACAGAGAATAACGGTAACACTGTTAAGGAGTTGGGTATATTTGATAGAGAATCATTAGGTAATATGTATACAAGAACATTAACTACAGTAGTTGATAAAGATAGTGATACAGTTATAAGGCTAAGTAATATATTAACATTGAATACTCAGAATACTAATCTTTAAAAATGATGGAGATGATATATAAATAAATGGTAGTAGTTAATTACGCTTTAGAATTAGGAAATTCTGCAGCTTTAGATGCATTTGATGGGATAACTCACATGGCATTTGGTGATGACAATACAGCTATTGATCAAACACAAACTGCTTTAATAAGTGAATTATTGAGAGTGTCATTAAAAAGTAAATCTAAAGATACTGTAAATAATGAGCATACTTTTATTGGAGCTGTACCTATAACTCAATTAAATAGCGATAGTATATACGAGATAGGTTTATTTAATGCTAGTAGTGGAGGGTTAATGGCTGCAAGATTAGTTCTAGATAATGCTATTACTAAAACAAGTAGTGAAGAAATAGTATTTGAATTAAAAATACAAGTAAATACTGAGAATACATAAAATGGCAATTAGGAGTAATTTATTAGGAGGAACTGACTATAGTGAAGAAGGTTTAAAACCTTCAGATCAAAACGGAACAAATGATGCAATTATAGATTTTGCAGGAAAAGGGATAGCACAAAATGCTTATCAGACGTTACAAGCTAACAATGTTTTTGATAATAAAGACTTTTTAGCAGCTGACGAGTTTACAGACTCTGATGGTACAAATGATACAGTAAATACTGGAACTACTACAGCTGATTATGATTCAGAAGGAGATAAATATCAGTTGACAGCTACAACAGGTACAGCTGAGACAACAGGTAATACAACATCATATGATCAACAGATAACAAGTTTTAGTACATCAATATCAATAAGTAATACTGGTTTTTTTAGTACAATTAGATCACAAAATGCTGGTAGTGGTGGTACATTAACAGTAACAATATCAGAGAATAGTGAAGTTATAGCATCTAAAAGTGCATCAGAGGGATCAGCTAATACAGTAACATCAGTTACATTTACAGAATCTGATTATTTAAGATTGTTAAAGTCAGGTCAAACTGCTACTGTATCATTCTCTTCAACTAATGCAGAAAATGTAGAAAATACATTTAGTTACTCAGGTACAGATTTTAGTATTACATCACAAAATGCGCCAGGTCAAGATGGAGGTAGTCCTTATATCCCTTTTGAGTTTACAGATTCTACTTTTGACAGTTCTAAAATATTAGTATGTGACGCAAATACTTTAACTTTAGATGGTACTGAAAAATCTATATTGGTTTATGCACATAAAACAGTTCCAACTAATACTACTTTAACTGTAGACATATCAGATGGGTCTACAACACTATCTGCTCAAGCACTAAATACAGTTATTGATGTAAGTAGCTTAGGAGTTGGAACTCTTAAATTGACATTCAATTTTGCACAGACAGATAGTTCATTAACTCCTAATATGAAAGGTTATGGAGTCTATTTATACAAATAAAATGGTAAAATTAGATAAAATAAAATATAAACATAAAAAAATAAAAGAATTAGATGGTGGTATTTATGATATTTTGGAAGATATTATAGAAGCTATAGATATGTTATTTGAAGAAAATAAACTTGATGAAACTGATAAAGTTAAGAAATTGAAAAAGTTATTCAAATAATAATCTTTATAAACTTTGATCTCGAGAAATATTTATGACAAACATAGGAGCAACACCAACAGAGATACAATGGAACATTACTAAGTCTACAGATTTAGTAGCTTCATTCACAGTAACAGATAGCGCAGGAAGTCCTGTGGATATATCAGTATACGAATTTTATTTTGTAGCTAGAGAAGAAAAGAATGTAAGTTCTACAAAGGTAATAGAGATATTGAACGCTGATATAGCACAATCTGATTCAGGATCAGGTACAACTGATACTTTTACAATTGATTTGACTAATACTTTAACAGATATATGTCAAAAAGTGTATTATTACGAAATCAGAAGTAAAACTATATCATCAACAGATAACGACGTATGGTTTAACGGACCATTAAATGTACAATGGACTGTACAAGATGCGAGGTAGAAAATGGCAGATTATACTGTACAATTAGGATCAACTACAACAAGTCATGAAATACAATTAAATAGTCAGACTATTAATGTAAGTGTCCAATTATCAAGTCCAGTAAATAATGTGTCTGTAACTTTAACTTCAGCTACTAAGAGTTTTTTAAACTTGACAGACACTCCTTTAAGTTACTCAGGTCAATCATTAAAAGGAGTTAGAGTTAACTCTGGAGAAAGTGCTTTAGAGTTTTATACAACTGTAGCAGATACTGATGAAAAAGTTAAAGTAAGTTCTAATGATACAACTGCAGGATATTTAAACGGAAAACTAGTAGCAGGTAATAATATTGTTTTAACTGAGAACAATGATGCAGGAGATGAAACATTTACTGTCGCTGTAGATACTTTAACAGCTTCTGATATATCTGACTTTGATACAGAGGTTAGTAATAATACAGATGTTGCAGCTAATACCACTCACAGAACTTCAGATGGTACTGACCATACATACATTGATCAAGATGTAACCACAACAGGTGATCCAAGTTTTGCAAGTTTAACTGTTGATACTGATACTTTATTTGTAGATAAAGTTAATAGTAGGGTAAGTATAGGAAATACTAGCCCTATAAGAAAATTAAATATTTATGATAGTGGTAATGATGCAAGAATTGCATTTCATACAGCAACAACAGGAACAGGTGCTACAGATGGAACATTGATTGGGCCTACAAGTAATGGAGACTTTTATTTTTGGAATTATGAGAATCAAAATATATATTTCGGTACAAATGGATTTACAAGGATGACTGTTTTAAATAATGGTAACGTCGGAATAGGTACAGATAGTCCTGATGCTAATTTACACATAAAAGAAGGTCCATTTGGAGGTGTTGTTCCAACATCTACTGGTATGACCTTTGAAGCTAGTGGTACATTTTTTGTTAATTTGTTGACACCTAATAATAAATTAGCTATTATAAATTTTGGAGACCCAGAAGATACTGATGTTGGTAGAATAAGATATGATCATTCTACAAATAAAATGGATTTCTATGTTAATGCTGGACAAAGAATGGCTATAGATTCGTCAGGTAATGTAGGTATAGGAACTAATAGTCCTGATACAAAATTAGACGTTAACGGTGCTATAACTCAAAGAGAATTATCATCTGATCCTGCTGATCCTGACGAGGGGAGCTCTGTTGTATGGCAATCTGACGGAACTGGAACAGGTGATGACGGAGATATTGTTATGAAAATAACAGCTGGTGGAGTAACTAAAACAGTAATATTAGTAGATTTTTCAACTTTATAATAAAACTTATAAAGTATAAACTTAATAAAATATTATGGCATACGTGGCAAAAGAGGTCGTGCAATCACAACCAGAAGCAACTAAATACTACGAGCTATTCGTAGAGGAAGCAACTAAAGACGTTAATGATAACGATGTAACTATTTTAAAATCTGTAGGTAAATATAATCTTACTCAACTAGAAGAACAAAAGACTAGATTACAAGAACAAGTAACTGACATTGATGCTAAAATTGCTAAGATTAATGAGTTAAATGGTTAAACAAAATATAGCTGTAGAAGGTTTGGGTACATCTGGACAAGTTTTAACATCTAACGGTGCAGGTGTAGCCCCAACATGGCAGGCTGCAGGTGGAGGTGGAGGCACAGGAGTTGGTTTATTCGAATCTACTGTAGGTGCATCAGGTGCTGATTATAGTACTCTTGGAGCTGCTATTACAGCAGGTAAAACTAGGGTGTTAATTATAGACGATACTACAGAAACAGGTGACATAACAATGCCTGCTAATTTAATTGTAGTAGGTTATGGTAGAGAATCAGTTAATATTAATATGAGTACTTACAAGTTTTTAGATAACTCAGGAGCTAATGATAATTTTATATTTAAAAATTTGAAGATTACATATGCATACACTTCAGCAGGAAATCTATTTTCTGAGAACTTAGATGGATTGCATTTAGAAGATGTACATATAGACAGTAACTCTACAGCTACAGACTGTTGGGCTTTAAGATATACTACATCTCATAAAGTTACAATATTAAATTGTATATTAGATACACCTAATCTTGATGATAGTGGGTTTTTTATTAATAGTAATTCTTTATGTTTTTTGGATGGATTAGTAGTTAACGGTGGAGGATCAAGTAACACTGATGCTGTTAGATTAAGCGGTAATTGTACTAATATAACATTTGTTGGAACGTTTAGTACATCTGGTGTAGCTGCTACATTCACTGGTGGATCATTTTCAAATATATATTCTAATTCTGTGATAGAAATTAATATTGGTACAGTAGCTAACGCAACAGGGTTTTTACTAGGTAATTCAGGTAGTGAGATCAATATACTTAGTAATTCACATTTAAGTAATTTTTACTGCGGTAAACTTACAATGTCATCAGCTAGCAATTCAACAGTCACAGGAGGAGAGTCAGTTAATACATCAACTGCAGTAGCAATTGGTGGTACAAATAATACAATAGGGAATATAAAAGCTATATCTGGATTCTCAATAACAGGAGACAATAACACGTTAACTGGATGTAGAGCTGGAGCTGACGCAGGAGGAGGGTCTAATACTATTACTGTAGGAGCTGCTGCTGATAATACTATTATAGTAGGATGTAGGACTGATGCAGCTATAAGCGATTCAGGAATTGGAACAACTACTGCTGGTAATGTAGTTTATTAGAAAATTATTTAAATTCTAAACTTTTTAATATATTATGGAGGAAGATAAAAAAAAGTCTATATCAAAATATGCTATTTGGATTTTAGCAGTATTAGCAATAGTAATTATTTTGTGTGTAGTATCCATGAAAGAAGAAAGAAATGATAACGTTGTGAACGTTAGTGAAGAAGTTACTCCTGTATTAGAAGTAAATGAGACAGTTCAAGAGGTTTTAGAGCCTGAAACTGAAGAGATTATTATTAATGAGACAGATTCTATTATAAACACTAGTTTGAAACCTGTAAACAATACTAATAATTCTTAATTTTTTAGAAAATTTTTTAAACTTTGAATACGCATAATTCTTATGAATGTTAAAATAATATTCTTCAACTGGGGTAGCTTTTATGGTAAACTAATAAGATTCGCCACTAAAAGTAATTGGTCTCACGTTGGAATTATAGGAAATGAGGATACAGAAAATTATACTGTGTATGAAGCTTTAGACAATGGATTAGTGAAAAATAGCTACAATAAGAAAGATATAAGTGATCTTATCAAAAAGAATAAAGTATTAATAAGGACTATTAAAGTTGATAAGGATTGTAATCTAAGTAAGTGTTGTGATAAATATATTGGTAAACCTTATGACTGGCTCACAATATTTAATATAGGATTTTATTTTGTATTTAGACGTTATGCACTAAAATATAAAGGTCCTAGATACTTAATATGCTCAGAATTTGTTGCGAGAGTACTATATGATTTAGGTTTAAATCTATCTAAAATATTAAATAAACCTTATGATTATATAACTCCTGCTGATATAGAAAAATATATAGAAAGTAAGTATATTACAAAAATAAAGAAAAATGAAAATAGAATTAAGTGAAGAACAGCAAGATGAGTTAAGAGACAATATGGTTTACGAGATACATAAAAATCTTTTAATGCTAAAAGTATTAAAACAAATAAGATTAGAAGAAATGTGGGGAGAGATAAATGAAAGTTAAAAAAGTTAAAAAAAAAGAAGATAGGTATAAAGTTTTAGATGATATAAAAGAGTTATGCGAAGATATTGAAGGTAAAGTAGATTTTTTAATATTAAACAATTCTGACAAATTAATAGCAGAAAAAGAAGATAAAAGTTTAAAAGAGAAAAAAGAGAAAAGAAAAAACATTCGTGAATGGATAAAGTTTGTAGGTATAGGTATATTAATAATATTATACTTAATTCAATATGGTTACAATAAAGAAGTGATTAGTTTGTTATCATTATTGATGGGTGGATAAAGTTTATATACCTATTAAATTATTAATACTTAACCTTTACAAAAAATAATGTAAAGGAAAGGTAAAACCTTTGGTACAAGAAGATACACTATATTTATAATCCATTTCTTATTCTTTTTGATACATTTATAAATTAATAAGTTTTAATAATAATTACCTTTCGGTGTGCATTAGGTGAGGGTCGCCCTCTAAACCGTCAAAATAAGGCATAACTAAACCGGTATCACATTCAGTGAATAAAAGTTAGTAAGTCCTTATTGAGGATTGCTGGGGGGTTTTATATTATACAAAACCTTTTTATTATTCTAAAGTAATACAAACATTTATAAAAAAATAAAATCAGAAGTATAGTATAAACTAAAAGAAATCGTGAGGGATTGGGGAATCCCAAAAGAATAACATCAACTATAGTTTATTCTGTCGATCCTTATTTATAAAACTTACGTATTTCTAGTTTAAAATTAATAAAAATGGATACATTTATTAACGAAGAAATAGAAGATTTAATAAATAGTGCCAAGGGGGGACGTAAGACAGCCCCCCTTGAGGTAAATTTTAAAAAACAAGATTTTAGTAGAGAAATGGATAACATAAATAAGTTATATAACAAACTAATAAACAATACTGAATACTTAAAATGTTTACTAATATTAAGTTTAAAAAAAGTTAGTTGGAAGAAGGAATTAAGAGAGAAATTTGATTGTAGTAAAACTTTAGTAGACTATTTTATATATTACATGAAACAAAATGGTTTTATAGTAACAAAGCAATTGATAGATTTAGATAATATATTATTTGAAACTATAATTAATACTAATCCTAAAGATTTTTATTCACAAAGTACTAAAGTTAATTTAATTACTTTAACTCCTAATGGAGAAGAATTTGCTAAAAGAATATTGGAAGATTGTGTTAAGTTACAAAGAGGAGATATACAGTTTACAATAGACGAAATAAATAATAAAACTAAAGCTTTTAGATTTATTTATAATAAAATATTAAAAAAAGAAAATAAGTTAGGGAGTAGATTGATTGAATATCCAGATGGGACTCTAGTAGAAAGGGTTACTTTGAGACAGATGAAGCTTAATAGAGATTGTGAAAATGCTATGCTAGAATATAGGAAGGAAGTAATAATTAAAAAAGATCCTTCTTCTAACCAAATAGCAATAATAGATAATAAAAAAAAAGAGTTAGCAAAATTAGAAATACATGAAGATAAAAATTTTAAGACAAGATACAATGGTATATATAGTCATTTAAATAGTATTGAGTTAGATAAAATGTCTCAAGGTGTAACTAAGGAAGAAGAAAAGCAAGCAGAAAAAGAGTATAAAGAAGAAGTAAAGAGGAAATTAAATTATTTAAAATACGATAAATATGATTTAAATAAAGTTTTAAATAAAGAATATTTTAGTTATCAAGAAGATAAAATACATCATATAGAATGTATGAACTTGTTAAATAATTTGTAGAAAAATGTGGAGTAAAGAAGATATAATTAAAAGACAAGGTAATGAAGTAATCCTTATAAAAAAAGGCAAAGTAGATAGATATTATAAAGGTAAAATTGATAATACTAGATTTAGGATTAGACATGTTCAGCCTATATCAAAAGATAAGTTATCACTTAAAAGTAATACAAACATTTATATATAAGTATTAACAAGTATAATTACACGTGAGGTGGTTAACAATGAGTAAAGAAAAGAAACAAAGTATTTCAATTATTAATGAGGAAAGAAGGCGTAAGAAGCAAAAGCTAAAAAACTATCTCAAGTGGGTTAATAGACCTGGTAATGTTAGACTTCAAGAAGTTTATAATACTGCTATGGGTTTTGATGAGAAAGGTTGTTATAAACCAGATTACTTTAAAAATGATAAATTTAAATTTGAAGATGAATGATTTAAAAAAGTTAGAGAATGATATATTTGATATTAATTTATCATATATAGTTTTAGAGGAAAACTTTAAGGAGGTAGATTTAGAATGGCAGACAATAAAACAATCTATACAAGTTTAGCAAACATACAACAAGAGTTAAAAGTTCCTAAGACTAAGAATGCTATGGGAAGGTATAACTTTAGAAGTTATGAAGACATTTTAGAGGCTGTTAAACCTATCTTAAAAAAGAATGGATGTTGTTTAACTGTATCTGACGAAATAATACATATTAAAGATGAAGGAGTTTTTATTAATAGTAGTCTAGATAATAAAGGAGAACCAGTTAAAACTAAAGAGAGTTTAAGTAGATACTATGTTAAAGCTACAGCAACGCTTTTTAATAATAAAGGTGATAGTATTACTGTTACTGCTAACGCTAGAGAGCAAAGGGCTAGAGTAGGCCTGGATGCAGCTCAATTAACAGGGTCTAGCAGTTCTTACGCTAGAAAGTACGCATTAGGAGGTTTATTTGGATTAGATGATTCAAAAGATATAGATGAAAAATGAAAGAAGTCAGATTAGAACATATATGTATAAGTTCACCTAAATTTTTCAAAAACAATCAAGTTAAAAAAGCTGCCAAATGGGGACTAGAGATTAATAGGTATAATATACCAAGATATGAAGCATGTTTAAAATGTGAAGGAGTAGAAATGGTTTGCGACAACTATTTCACTATAATAGATTACATTAAATTATAAAATGAAAAAATTAGAATATATATTAGAAAAAAGATTTATTATAAAATTTATCATGATGAAAAAGCAAATTTTAAATTTAAAACAATTTGTAAAGAGGTAATATAGGTACAATTATTTGAAAATGGATTTAATTATAGTTGGTGATAAAAAAGATAAGAAATTTCAAAAATTAGCATTCGAATTATCTTGTCTTGGTTTATTACCTCAATTTAAAAATATTGATGAGATTCATATTAATAATTTAACTTATGAAAAAATTAAAGAATTAATGAATTTAGAATAGTAGGTTAATTTAAAATGAAAAAATTAGAATATATATTAGAAAAACCAGATTTAAAAACTAACAGAAAATCAAAAGAAAAGAGTTTGTATGCAGATACTCTATGTTTATATAATAGAGATCCTGAGATGACATATTCGCAAGTATTAAAAGGATACATGGGATTTCATAAATTAAACATTAACGAAGTATGTTACAATTTAATAGAGTTAGGTAACTATTTGAATAATGTTAGGAATATTAAAAATGGAAAGCAAAAAGGATCTAGAGAAGAAGCTTGTTATAGACAGTTTAAAGAGTAACTCTGAAAACTGGAATGATCATGTATACGATACAACATTACAACTAATTTCAAGACATGTTGATCATAATTATAGAGGAGTTATATCAGCTTACATGAGTTTGCATGATATAACTCTAAGAGATACATGTCATAATATGGGTGTTGTAAGACATTATATAGAAAACAAAAAGTGGTAACAAAAAAGGAAAGAGAAAAGATTGAGGCTAAATATCAAGCCTCTAAAACACCATACGATGATTCTATAAAACAATGTATATTAGAAATACAAAGAACTCAAAATCATTTAGAAAGATTAAAAAGAGCTAAAATTCATTATGAAAGACAAGCTGAACAGTATCAAAGTGAAAAAAATAACAATTAAATCAATAACAGAAGGTAATCATAAAGTTTACTTTAGATTTGAAGAAAACGATTACATCGTTAGTATAGACAAGTATACACAAAAGATAAGTTGTAGTTGTTACAATGGATCAAATTTTGGGATTAATGGAAAACAAATTTGTTATCACAAAAAATACATATTAAATTTATATAAAAATGGAATGGAGCGATGAATTAGTAACATCTGTAAGATATTATTTAAGCTATGGTTATAATACTAATGAAATAGCTAAAATACTAAATAAACATCCTGTTACAATTAGAAGGATAAAAGTAAAGTTAAAAGAATTAATAAAAAATGGTAAGAATAAGATGTAGTGTCCAATTCGAATGTGAAGTAGAAGCAGATAGTTTGGCTGAGGGATCAAGTATTATACATTATAACCTTAACCAACTAGATTTAGAAGATGTAGATATAATTTACATTGATGAGGTGTAAAATAATTAATATAAAATGGATCCAGATACAATTTTTAACGGTATAGAGTTTTATAATATAAAAGGATTCTCGAAATATCATATAAGCAAATGTGGTAAAATATTAAGTGATAAAGGTAAAAGGAAAATTCTAAAACGATGTGACAATGGATTAGGGTATAAAAGAATCAAACTATGTAAAGATGGAAGAGTATATAATATGAAATGCAGTAGATTAGTTGCACAAACTTTTATCCCAAATCCTGAAAATAAACCAGAAGTTAATCATAAAGATTTTAATCGTTCTAATGATTGTGTAGATAATTTAGAATGGGTGTCTAAATTAGAAAATGAGAAACATAAATGGAGGAAGTATAGAATGTTAAAAGTTAAAGCTAAAATTAGAAGTGAACTTAAAGATGAAACAGAGCTAACAGTTGAAGAACAAGTAAATCATGCTATTAATAGTAGTGATAATATGGCACAATTAATAGATATGTTAAGTAATATTAATTATGAAAATTAAAAGTATATTAAGAGTTTAGTAGATTATTATATGAAAACAATAAATAAAAATGGCAAAAGAAAAAGGATTAATTAAAACAGATAATGTAGGAGAAAAACAGTCTTTTAACTGGATTAAAGAGATTTTTAGCAAATTAAATAAAGATCCTTTAAACGTAAAAGAAGAAGAGCATACAGCTATAAGTGAAGTTATAGAGAAGTTAGAAAAAAAGTATTACAAATATAAGAACTTTTATAAGTTTATTAAACCTAAATTAAGTAGTAAGCAAAAAGATGATTATATTGAATACTTGGAGGAGTAATGTGTATATTGCATCTTATACGAAGTAAAATGGAAGATTATACATATTATTGGTTATCAGAACATGGTAAATATGAATTAGAGAGAAATCAATCATATATAAATTTAATAATTAATGAATCAAATAAAAA
>Ga0180438_10007068_pt1 | contig 14862 bp, 12 predicted proteins | sample SS_ome_12_FD_132455 | JGI IMG/M metagenome (GOLD analysis project Ga0180438, IMG submission 132455) | Hypersaline lake sediment archaeal communities from the Salton Sea, California, USA - SS_3_D_2 metaG | ecosystem: Environmental > Aquatic > Non-marine Saline and Alkaline > Hypersaline >...
TCGTGCGTTGAAAAGTTTACGGTCAATAGGAGCAGATATAATTGAAGTCGACCTATCAATACTACAGTATGCGGTTTCTACGTACTATATTCTCTGTACAGCTGAAGCTTCGACAAATTTGGCCCGTTTTGATGGTATTCGCTACGGTGTTAGATCCGATCGGGCAGAGACCTTAGACGAGGTCTATGATTTTTCCCGTGAAGAGGGTTTTGGCGATGAGGTAAAGCGGCGTATTATGCTCGGAACCTTTGTCTTATCCTCTGGATATCAAGATGCCTATTATCGAAAGGCGCAGAAGGTTCGGCAGCTTATTATCAATAGATTTAACGATGCGTTTTCAAAATGTGACTGTATAGCGTTTCCTACCTCATTAAGTGGAGCGTTTGCCTTTGGTGAAAAGAAAGAGCCGCTTTCTCTGTATCTTGAAGACTTGTATACAGTAGGGGCAAACCTTACCGGTGTTCCCGTTATGGCCCTTCCTGCCGGTTTTTTGCCGGACTCTAGGCCAATAGGATTTCAACTCTTTGGACAACAGCGTCATGATGCTGAGCTGTTGTCGATTGGTCGTGCTTTTCAGTCGGTAACAGAGTACCACACACAACGACCAAAGGGGATGAATAAATGAAAGAGCATAACTGGGAGCCAGTCATTGGTCTTGAAATCCATGCGGAGCTAAATACCTCCTCTAAGCTTTTTTCTACAGATTGTAACCATTTTGGAGATGAGCCGAACACCAATATCAGTGAGGTAAGTGTTGCCCTTCCTGGAACATTACCGGTACTCAATAAAGAGGCCGTTCGAAAGGCTATCCAGTTTGGACTTGCCACAGAAGGTGACGTTCAACTCTGGAGTCGGTTTGAGAGAAAGTCCTATTTCTATCCAGATTGCCCAAGAAACTACCAAATAACACAGTTAGAATTTCCAATTGTTAAGGGAGGCTGTGTCTCTGCATTTGTAGAGGGTGAGGAGAAGACGTTTGCTTTAAATCGGGTACAGCTCGAAGATGATGCCGGTATGCTCAAGCACTTTTCTGCATTTGCTGGCGTCGACTTTAATCGAGCTGGCGTTCCAATGATAGAGATTGTTTCTGAAGCGTGCATGCATTCTGCAAAAGAGGCGGTGGCCTACGCACAGGCCATTAGGTCTATTCTCGATTATCTCGATGTTTCCGATTGCAATATGGAAGAGGGCTCTTTTCGATTTGACGTCAACGTCTCTGTTCGAAAAAAAGGAGAAACAGCACTTCGAACTCGTTCAGAGATTAAAAACATGAACTCATTTTCCAATCTTGAGCAGGCGATTAACTTTGAGATTGCGCGACACATCTCTTTGTATGAAGCATCACCAGAAGAAGATATTTCGAAAGTTGTTGACCAAGCCACATTTCGGTGGGATCCGGAAACAGGTACCACAATTCTTATGCGAACAAAAGAAGATGCCCAAGACTATCGCTACTTTCCCGATCCAGACCTCTTGCCGTTAATAGTGACAGAAGCTGAGGTCGATGCTGAAAAAGAACATCTCCCGGAGCTTCCACTTGCCAGAGAGCGCCGATTTTGCCAAGAGTATGGGCTTTCAACAAAGCAGAGCTATTTTTTTGTAGCAGACAGAAAATTGGCTGACTACTTTGAGCAGGTCGTTCAAGCGTGTGGTGATGTTAAGATGGTATGTAATTGGATAGCTGTCGAGTTTACAGGGCGTCTTAAGGAAAAGGGTATTGCTATTTGGGAGAGCGGGATTTCTCCTAAAGATGTTGGTGATCTTATTTGTCTTATCCGAAAAGGGGCTATTACCGGAAAAATTGCCAAGAGTGTGGCCGATGAGATGGTGAAAGCTCCAGGCACTTCACCAAAAAGTATTATAAAAAATCGACCTGAATATCAGCCGTTTCAAGATATGGATCAGCTGAAGAAAATAGTTGAGGAGGTTGTCTTAGAGAATCCCGATACGGTTGAGGCTATTAAAAATGGTCGCGATAGATCGTTTGCCTTTCTTGTTGGTCAGGTCATGAAGCGAACAAAGGGCAGCGCTCCTCCGGCCGAGGTAAATAAGTTGCTTAAAGAGAGTATGAAGTAAAAATGAATAGATTAAGAATACGATGGTTTGTGGTTATTATTCTCTCTCTTTGTGCCTTAAAGGGTTGGCAGCGATGGGATTCAAGAGGAGAGGGATTTCGTCTGTATAAAATTCAATCATCTCCTTCGTATGATCCAAGATGGGAAACCTCTTTTTCTTCTTTAGAGCTTGACGAGGCCAAAGAAGCGCTTAATCAGCCCTATCGATATCTTGCCCACGGGTTTCAGTGTTATGCGTTTGTTAGTCAAGACGACAAATATGTGTTGAAATTTTTCCGTCATCAGAGGTTGCGATTGCCTCGGCTTATCATGACAATTCCTAGTTTTCCCATTTTTGATGAGTGGAGGAAACGGCGGCTTTTGACGCTTTCTCGTAGAAAGGATTATTTGCTTCGTAGTTTTAAAACGGCCTGGGATCTAGCTAAAGATGAAAATATCTTGATTATGGTTCACCTGAATGCAACAAAAGGCGTTTTCCCCAATGTAGAGATTCGAGACTTACTAGATAATAGATATTCGATAGATCTCGATAACTACCAATTTATGCTTCAGCGAAAGGCAGACCATATTAAAACAACGCTTACCTCTCTTATGGAAGAGGGTAAAGTAGATGAGGCCAAAAAGCGAGTAGACGCTATTTTTGAGCTTTTTACACATTGTGCAAAAAAAGGAATTCAAGATCATGATGGAGCGCTCATTCGAAAAAATAATTTAGGTTTTTTTGAAGACAGGGCTATCTATATAGACGGGGGTAAGCTTGCTCCAAGAAAGGCTCCGTGCTCAAAAAAAGCATTCGTAAAAGATCTCAAAAGGTTGATGCCTTTACAAAAATGGCTTGAAGAACGATATCCTGAGCTTGCTCAACATTTTCACACTTCTTGGAAGATGGCAGTATGTACTGTAAAAGAGGCGAATAAATCCTCTGTTTTGGGCGAGCAAAGGAGTGCTTAGGTAGCTACAGAGCGCTCATATATCTTGTTTTTTTTAGAATACGTACTGTTGCTCCCTATCCTTGTGCCACAACATGATGTTGAAGAAGCAAAGGGCAAGACCTGCAAAGGTGTTTCGTGAAGCTTTGCCATAGCAAGGGCTCTTTTGTGGAGTACTTTCGCTCCTTGTAAGACGATGGATAAGGCTTCATCATATGTAAGAGACGGGTAGTAGGTGGCATCGGAATGTTTTTTTGGGTCCTTGGAAAAAATTCCGCCTACATCTTTATAAAACTCAACATTGCAGGCGTTAAGAGCAATTCCTAAGGCTACTGCAGATGTATCGGAACCCCCTCTTCCAAGCGTGGTAATTTCTTTAGATGTACTTACTCCTTGAAAGCCTGCAACGATTACAATGCTCCCATGGGAAAAGCCTTCTATAATTCTATGAGGGCGGACATCGGTAATTCGTGCTTGACTGTGTGTTGTGCAAGTAATAATGCCGGATTGGCTGCCCGTAAGACTTATAGCTGAAATTTTTCGTTTGGCAAGAGCCATGGCAAGTAGCGACATACTGATTCTTTCTCCAACACTAATGAGCATGTCGTATTCGCGCTGGGGGGGAGAGGGGTTGACCTTTTTGGCAAGTGAGATAAGATGGTTTGTCGTCTCTAGCATAGCACTCACGACGACGACAATCTGTTTTATTTTCCGTGCTTTTTGCTCTATAATTGTAGCTACTCGGTCAAAATGGTCTACTGTAGCGAGCGAAGCTCCCCCAAACTTCATAACAACAGTCTTTGCTTTTGAATAAGGAGTCGTCATAACTCGTCTCTCCAGGAGTGGTGTAACCCTACGTAAAGAAGGTCGTTTTAGGTGCTCTTTTTAGCAGAGTTTCTATAGGGCAAAATTATCTTGACCCCCCCTTGCTAGATTCTCCTCTCATATGATATCCTTTATCGATAAATCGTTACATTTGGAGAATTGAAAAACAATGACAAAACAAGCCCAATACTCATGGGATGAAGAAAAAATCGTTGATGATATCGAGTTCACAGAACAAGATGGAGAGCTTTTTAAGGACTTTGTAGAAGGTTCGGAGTCGTCAGAAGATAAGTTTCTCTTTAATCCAGGAAAAATACTCGTTGGAAGGATTGTTGAGATAACAAAAGACTATGTCATTATTGACGTCGGTCTTAAATCTGAAGGCGCTGTTCCTATTAATGAGTTTTCAGATCCTAATCAGCTTGTGCTTGATGCTCAGGTAGAGGTGTACTTAGATCGGGCCGAAGATAGGAACGGTCAGGTTGTTCTTTCCCGTGAAAAAGCTGAGAAGCAGCGTCAGTGGGAATACATCTTACAGCACTGTAGTGAAGGCAGTATCGTTAGAGGAAAGATCATCCGTAAGGTCAAAGGTGGTCTTATGGTCGATATTGGTGTGGAGGCGTTTCTTCCCGGTTCTCAAGTCGATAACAAGCGTATTAAGAACTTAGATGAATATCTCGACAAGATCTTTGAGTTTAAAATTCTTAAGATCAATACAGAACGCAAAAATATCGTTGTTTCACGTCGAGAGCTTTTGGAAGCTGAGCGTATTTCTAAGAAAGCAGAACTCCTCGAGAATATTAAAGAGGGAGATGTTTGTTCTGGAACGGTTAAGAACATTACCGACTTTGGTGTTTTCCTCGATCTTAATGGTATTGACGGACTGCTGCACATTACGGATATGACCTGGAGACGGATTCGTCATCCATCAGAGGTTGTAGAGCTCGGTCAAAAGATAGATGTAAAGATTCTCAGTGTTGACAAAGAAAAAGGGCGTGTTGCTTTGGGCTGGAAACAGCTTGGAGAAAATCCTTGGGATGAAATCGAAGACAAATACCCTCCAGGAACTCGGGTACATGGTCGCATAACAAACCTTCTTCCCTATGGAGCTTTTTTGGAAATAGAGCCGGGTATAGAGGGACTTATTCATGTCTCCGAAATGTCATGGGTAAAAAATATTGCAGATCCTGCAGAAGTTGTTTCAAAAGGGCAAGAGCTCGATGCCGTTGTCCTCTCTGTGCAAAAGGCAGAGGGAAAAATTTCTCTTGGCCTCAAGCAGCTTGAGCATAATCCTTGGGATGATATCGAGAGAAAATATGCAATTGGTACCAATGTAAAAGCTGAGGTCAAAAGTCTGACAAATTATGGTGCTTTTGTCGAGCTTGAGCCTGGTGTAGAGGGGCTCATTCACATTTCAGACCTTTCTTGGATCAAAAAGGTTTCCCATCCGTCAGAACTTCTTAAAAAAGGAGATTCTGTTGAGGCTGTCGTTCTTACGGTAGACAAGGAAAGCAAAAAGATTACTCTTGGGGTAAAACAGCTTAGTGAAAATCCTTGGGAAAATATTGAAAGGCTGATGCCTGTGGGCTCTTCTGTTCGAGGAACCATTAGCAAGATTACGGCATTTGGAGCTTTCGTTGAATTACCAAACGGTATTGAGGGGCTCATTCATGTAACAGAGCTTTCTGATCAGCCGTTTAGTAAAATAGAGGATATCGTTTCTCGGGGAGATGAGGTTGAGGCCAAGGTTCTCAAGCTCGATCCAGAACATAAGAAAATCGCTCTTTCTATTAAGGAGTTTCTTGTAGAAAAAGGTGAGCTGCAAGGAGACGACATCGTTGTTCACGCGGGAACACAAGAGCACAAGGAACACGAAGATGAATCGGACTCTTCAGAGGAAGCGTGTGAGGAAAAGAGCGCGGCTGAAGAGGTCGTTCAATCTACGGAAGGAGGATCTGAATAAAAATACTGTTATTCAGATCGAAAACAGTTATGATTATCCCGCGCTCTTTAGAGAGTCTATAAATTAGCTTAAGAGTGGTGGGTGGTGTGATAGTGAGAGCCGCGAAGCCTTTGGTTTTTTAGGCTTTATTTAGGGGGCTATTAGATTTTCTAATAGTCCTGCTTTTGCGGTGGTTTTCCCCTTTGTTTGATGCTAGGGGACATTTTTTCAGTTATTTTGGGAGGTTTTTTTGGCCTTCTTTCCTTGAAGAGGTATCTTCGTCAATGAATAAAGACTTGATTGCAATTTTTGATTATTTAGAACGCGAGAAGGGAATAAAGCGCGAAATTATTATTGAAGCTATCCGAGAATCGCTGGAGATGGCGGCACGTAAAAGTGCGCATGGCGGCGAAAATATCTCTATAGAGGTAAATAGTAAAACGGGCGATATCGAGGTTTTTTGCGATAAAAAGATTGTGGACAAGGTAACCAACCCGATGACGCAAATCTCCTTGAAGCTTGCTCAAACTTATGATCCTGACTATGAGTTAGGAGAGACGATTCGTGTTCCTACAGAAGCTAAAGATTTGGGGAGGATTTCAGCACAGCGGGCTCGACAGATCATCTTACAAAAGCTTCGCGGTGCTGAAAGAGATGTCATTCAAGAGGAATACCGCCATCGTGTTAACACCTTGGTTTCGGGAACAGTGAAGCGAATCGGTCGAGGAAACTGTGTTATCGTTGATCTCGGCAAGGTGGAGGGGCTTATGCCCAGGAGAAATTACTCTCCAAACGAATCCTTTGATGTTGGGCATAAAGTATTAGCGCTCCTTTCTGAAGTTCGTGATACAGAACTCGGTGGTGCTGAAGTTGTGTTGTCGAGAACAGACCCTGAATTTGTTCGACAGCTTTTCATTCAAGAGGTTCCAGAGGTTTCGGACGGTACGGTTGTTATTGAGGGGCTTGTTCGAGAACCCGGATACAGGACAAAGATGATTGTGAGATCTGAGGACCCTAAGGTAGACCCTGTTGGGGCTTGTATCGGTGTTCGAGGTATACGAGTAAAAAATATCATCCGCGAGCTTGATGGCGAGAAAATAGATGTTATCCCATATGTGTCGGATGCTCAAGAACAGCTTTCTCAGGCGTTGAACCCTGTCGTAATCCGTAGATTAGAGATGTCAGACGACGAAGAGACGGTAATTATTGTTGTCGATGATGAAGATTTTCCAACAACAATTGGGAAAAAAGGCATGAACATACGTCTTTTGGGCAGGCTTATGGATATTGAGCTCAAAGTTCAAAAGATGAGCGATTTTGTCAAATTACGAGCCATTGAGCGTGCCGCACTATTGGCTACAGGTGAAAATGAGCAGATGGATGAACCTCTTTCTTCAGTCGAGGGGATTCCCACAATGGTTATCGATCAGCTTATTTCTGAAGGATATTCGACACCTCGAGCGCTATTAATGGCGTCTCCGGAGGAAGTAGCAAAAAAATTGGGTATGAGTCCTGGTGTTGTGGATAAGATTTTTGAACAAGTCTTAGAACCAATTCGCAAAGAGCAGAGGGAATAAGGCATTGGCAAAGAACTCGAAATTGCAAATTAAAAATACTCAGCTTGCTGGGGCCATTAATCTAAGTGGGTTAAAGGCAAAGCTAAGTAGAAAGAAAGACGAGCCGGCAGAAGAAGAGAAAGTGGTAAAGAAGACTCGAAAAAAAGCGACGTCTACGCCTACCGAACCGAAAGCCAAAACGACATCGAAGAAGGAGAGCCCTGCCAAGAAGACAAAAACCTCTACTAAGTCCAGTACAAAAGCAACTAAAAAGAAAGAAGTTGTTGAACAGGTTGAAGTACAAGAGGAACTCAAGATTGTCGAGACGCCTCAGGAACAACCCCTTGGACCTGTGGAGAAAAAAACAGTAAGGTCCACTAAGAAGGAGCCAGTTAAGCCCGAAAAAGAGCCTTCCAAAAAGACTATTGCGGTTGAAGAGGAGAAAGAAAAAAAAGAGAAAGAGCCGTCTGCACCGAAAAAAAGATCGTCTGTCTTTCTCTCTGCCACCAGGGGAAATTCGGATGGTCTTGGGCCGGTTTTTGGCAAAAAATTGCCGACTCCAAAAAAGAAACCGGCGGTAGAAGAAAAGAAACAAGAAAAGCCTTCTAAATCGGAAGATGTAGAAAAGCCAAAGAAGGAGACAGCGACAGCCAAGGGAAGAGAAGGCGAGTCTCTTGGGTGGAGTTGGCAAGACAAAAAGAGCGGACCTAAAAGGGGCGAATCAACTTTTGATTCAAAGGGGCGCAAGAGAGGTAAATTAGGAGGAAAGAGAGGCTTTTCCGATTCGGATGACGATGGGGGGGGCTGGAGAAAGAGACGCCCTTCTAAAGGACGCCTTCAACAAGAAATTCAGCAAGAAATCTCTCGGCCGACAAGTATAAAAGTGAGAATTCCGATTACGGTAAAAGATCTCGCAAGTGAGATGAAATTAAAAGCATCTCAATTAATTTCAACGCTTTTTATGCAAGGCTCTGTTGTCACTCTTAATGATTTGCTCGACGATGAGACTCTTATTCAATTGCTTGGTCATGAGTTAGGTTGTGAAGTTGCTATTGATACAAGCGAAGAAGAGAGAATTCAGATTACAAGTGAGTCGATATCAGAAGAGATTAAGGCCGAAGACCCTGAAGATCTGATTATGCGTCCGTCGATCGTTACCTTTATGGGCCATGTCGACCACGGAAAAACGAGTATTATCGATGTTATTCGACGTTCGAAGATTGCCGATGGTGAGGCGGGGGCCATAACGCAGCACATTGGAGCCTTTACATGTAAAACAGAGCACGGGCGCATCACTATTATCGATACCCCTGGCCACGAAGCCTTTTCAGCGATGCGAGAAAGAGGGGCTAGTATCACCGACATTGTTGTTCTCGTTATTGGCGGGGATGAAGGGATGCGAGAGCAAACATACGAAGCCTTAAAGCAGGCCCAAGAAGCCGGGGCCTCTATAATCGTTGCTATTAATAAATCCGATAAGGCGGGCTTTGACCAGGAGAAGGTGTATCGACAACTAGCCGACTGTGAACTCCTTCCTGAAAGTTGGGGAGGCCAAACCATTACAGTTTCTTGTTCTGCTGTTACAGAGCAAGGTATAAAAGAGCTTTTGGAAATGATCTCTCTTCAGGCAGAGGTTATGGAGTTGAAGGCCAATCCCAAAAACCGTGCTCGAGGAACTGTCATTGAGTCCGAAATGGTCAAGGGACTCGGTCCTGTGGCTACGGTTTTAGTACAAAACGGTACATTGAGGGTTGGTGATTCGTTGGTTTTTGGCACCACATATGCTCGTATTAAACTGATGCGAGATGAGACCTTTCGGGATCTTTTGGAGGCTGGACCATCAATTCCTGTTCGTATTAGTGGCCTTTCAGGACTTCCTTCCTCGGGTGAGGAATTTATTGTTGTCGACAACGAGAAAGAGGCTCGAGATATTGCTGAAAAACGGCAGGAGGGGCAGCGGCAGCTTTCCTTCCAGGTCAAACGTCGACGTTCTGTTGAAAGCATGATGGAAAAGGGTAGCTCTGAGGAGAAAAAGATACTTCCTCTCATTATACGAGCTGATGTGCAGGGCTCACTAGATGCTCTAAAAACAGCATTGCTTAAGATCAAATCGAAGAAGGTTGAGAGCACTGTTATTTCCATGGGGGTTGGTGAGATTTCAGAGTCAGATGTGCAGCTAGCTGCAGCTTCTAAAGCGACAATTATTGGGTTTCATACCTCTATTGAGGCTCATGCAGAGCCCATGGTTAAGGCAATGGGTGTGAAGGTCTGTATGCACGATATCATCTACCACGCCCAAGACGATGTCAAAGAGATGATGAGATCGCTTCTCGATAAGATCGCTGAAGAACAGGAGCGAGGTCAAGCTGAAGTAAGAGCCATTTTCAAATCCTCTCAGCTTGGTACTATTGCTGGCTGCATCGTTACAGATGGAACGATTTCCCGAAACAGCTCAATTAGAGTTCGGCGTGATGGTGAGCTCTTATGGTCTGGGGCGGTCCTTTCCTTAAAGCGATTTAAAGACGATGTTAAAGAGGTTTCAAAGGGAATTGAGTGCGGAATAGTTTTGCAGGGTTTTTCTGATTTTCAAGAGGGCGATCAGATAGAAGCCTTTGATGTTACCTATCGTGAGCAAGAGTTATAAATTAAATGAGTAGTCGTCGCGTTTCACGCCTTAATTCACTTTTAAAAGAGGTTCTTTCAGAAGTTATTAGGGATATGCACCATGCTTTTGCAAACGTCGAAATGATGTCAATTACATCTGTTGAAATCACGCCTGATTTAGGATTCGCTAAAGTCTTTATTAGCCTTATTGGTGATGAAAAGGCAAAGAGGCAGCTTTGTGATGATCTCAATGACGCCGCAGGGCAAATTGGGCGTACGGCATTTCGAAAGGTTGTTATGAGAACCTTTCCTAAGTTGCATTTTTATGTTGATGAGGGGCTAGAGAAGCAGATGAGGATTTGTGATATTCTTAGCGAGGTGCTTCCCAAAGAGCCAAAAGAGCTGTCTGACGAGAAAAGTGAATAGCTCTCTTTTATCCCCAGAAGGGATTTTATTGGTTGATAAACCGTCTGGAAGAACCTCTTTTTCTCTTGTTGCCTTAGCTCGAAAACGGACAGGCCAAAAAAAAATTGGTCATGCTGGAACATTAGACCCTTTTGCGACAGGACTTCTCATTTTATTATTGGGCAGAACATGGACTCGGAAGGCAGAGCTTTTTTTGACTCACGATAAAGAGTATTCCGCTATTTTTCGCCTCGGTCAATCGACAGATACCTATGATAGAGAAGGGCAAAAAGTTCTTACAAGTTCATACGTTCCCTCGCAAGAACAACTCGAGTCACACCTTGCCTATTTTCAGGGCGAGTATAACCAGACCCCGCCAATGTTTTCTGCGAAGAAGAAAGACGGTAAGAAGCTCTATGAGTTAGCAAGGAAAGGGGTGAGTATAGACCGTAAGAAGGAAATGGTTCGGGTTCATACTACGCTTGAATGGTATCGTTACCCAGATCTTAAAGTATATATACGGTGCTCAAAGGGAACCTACATTCGCTCGATCGCCAACGATCTTGGCGAGAGGCTTGGCTGTTATGCGTATGTTCAAGAACTCGAACGCACTCGCTCTGGTCCTTTTTCACTTAACGATGCCGTTTCTTTTGAAACGTTTAACGATTGTACACCAGAAACCATTCAGAGTCTGCTTATAGAGGATTATGGACGTTTACACTCTTGATCAACTCTCTTTACTAAAGACGCCTGTGGTCTTTCTATTGGGCGTTTTTGATGGTGTTCATATAGGACATCAGTATCTTCTTTCCTTTGCTCGGGCTCTTTCAAGGACTAAGGGGATACCGACGGCAGCACTGGCCTTTACCAGTTCTCCAAGGGCGATTATGGGAGGTAATGTTGGTCAAAGCGTTCTTACAACGCCCACTCACAAGCGAGAACTTCTGGAGACTCTTGGGCTTTCTATTTTGATAGAGGCACCTTTTTCTCCTGAAATACAGGCCATGAGCGCCGAGCGTTTTTTACAGCTTTTAGAGAGTAGGTGTCATATCGATACGTGGGTTGTCGGTAGTGATGTTGGGTTTGGGCGGGGTCGATCTGGAAATAGAGTCTTTTTAGAAGGATCTGTGGCCTTGAGAGAGCAGAGTGCGCTTTTTATAGAGCGGCTCTCTCTTGAAGGTGAGAATGTCTCTTCAACATCCGTTCGAAAGGCCCTTTTTGAAGGAAATATAGAGAAGGTCTCTCAACTTTTGGCTCGTCCCTATACCTTTCGATCTTCGATTATGAATTTTGAGCAGACGCCATATGGCTATGCTTTCCTTCACCTAGAAAGGTTGAATATGTGTCTTCCTAAAGAGGGTATATGGAAGGCGCGTATTATCGGCGAAAACGGTTGTGCCCTTTTGTATATTAAGAACGACTCTTGTGTATTGCTCTCAGGGGTTCAGGGCAAAAAGAATCGAGAAATAGAGGTTATGCCTGAAGCGTATGTGCGGCCCGCAAAAGAGGGTTGGCAGGAGCTTCTAGCTGAGGAAAAAGTTCTTTTTTGCTAAACTTGTATGTACTTTTTAAGGGAGTGTTATGGCTAAAAAACCAGATATAAAGATATGTCCTTCTGTTCTTGCTGCCGACTTTGCCCATTTGGCAGAGGAGGTCCGTCGTGCTGAAGAGTCTGGAGCCGATGCCCTCCACATTGATATTATGGATGGCCACTTTGTGCCAAATTTATCAATAGGGCCGAATGTTGTTGCTGCTATCAACCGATCGACAGACCTTCCTCTCCATGTTCATTTGATGATGTATAACCCATTTGAATATATTGATCGGTTTGTTGAAGTGGGAGCTGACCAGATATCGTTTCACTTTGAAGCGACAGAAGACGTAGAAGAGACTCTTCTTTTTATCAAAAAATGCAATATCGAAGCTGGCGTTGCCATTAATCCAGAAACGCCTGTGGATCTTTTGCGTAAATACTTTCCCTTTCTCGACGAAATTTTAATTATGAGTGTCCACCCAGGATTTGGTGGGCAGGGATTTATCCCAGAAACGATCGAAAAGATCTCTGAAGCTGCTCATTACATTCAAAAGGACGAGCGTCCTAAAGACCTTGTTCCTTTGCGCATCGCTGTCGATGGGGGCATTAATGACCAAACAGCCTTTGAGTGTGCCCAAGCCGGAGCCTCTGTCTTTGCAGCAGGAACCCACTTTTTCCAATCAATGGATATGCAAGAAGCCATTAGCTCGATGCGAGAGCGTATCTTACAAGCTTAAAACCTAAGTTGCCCTGTCAACGGTTTTTCAATAGACATGTGTTTTTAGACAATGCTATACAACATGGCTCAGCCTATACTAAGGGGTTAGCTATTGTGGAATCTATAACATCTACATGCCGTGCTGTGGGCATTTTTTATGATGCGGGCGACTTCAATATGGCAGAACCTGTTATCAAAAAGATGTGGTCACAGGGAGTGCAACTTTTTGCTCTCGTTATGGGAACAGCAGCACAACAAGCAGAGAAGGCTCTTGAAAAACACCAGATCAAACACCTGAACAAAGATATGGAAGCCAAAACAGAGGTAACTGCTCAAGGATGGAAACGAGAGGCCCTCCTGCCTTCCTCTGATGTTGATCTCGTTGTACAAAGGGTTTCCCTGCTTAATCCACAGTTTATTCTTACGGGAACCCATTCCGCTGTCCAATTCCAATTAACGAAGGCTATAATTGATAGATGTGCCTTGGGTTCCGAAAATGTATATTGTAATTATGATACCGTTCACGTCACTCCTGAGAACCATGCTGATGGTGGAATGGTGCCATTTCTCAATGCTGGATATCGTTTTCTCGTGCCAAACGGCCTTATCGCAGCGCGAATGTCCTCAAAAGTATCGATTGTGGGACACCCTCCTGCAGAGCGGTTTGTAGAAGATGTCGACCGTGCAAGAGAAAATAGAGCCGCCCTTTTTAGTAAGCTAGGTTTTTCAGAAAAAGAGCCTGTGATTACCTACATCGCAGGATATGGTGTTGGCTACGAAGAGTCTTTCTGTGGTTTTCTACAGAGTATCAAATTCATGAGGGAGAGAGAGTATCCTCAGCTACAGGTGATCGTCCAAATTCATCCAAAATTTAAGCTATCCAAAAAGGAAGAGTTAGCAGAATCTATATTGATTAAGAGAGAATGTAATGTGGCCGATGATATTCCCGGTATTTTTGTCTGTGTCGATGAAGTTTCAACAGCTGAAGCGGTTTCTATGGCAGATCTTGTTCTTTCTTATTTTTCTACTGTTGTGGCACAGGCTATAGCCGCTGGAGTGCCGGCTCATTTCATGTGCGTCGATCCAGAAGATCCAAGGCTTAAAGAAAACCTTATGATAGAGGGCGGGATTTTCCGAAACCTTTCAACCGCAGAAGCTGTTAACACTGCTTTGAAAGGGGCGATGGCCTCTTCGAATCGATCATCAGCAGAAGCGTTTTTTACTCGCACTCAAACTCCAACAAATGCTACAGATGCGATGGTGGCCGTTTTACAAAGGTCATTAGCACAATTGTAATCGAGAGGAAGTACCTTTTGGATATGTCATTTGATCCCCTTGACCCTTCTCTTCGAAGGAACCTGCATATTCTTTCTACAGGAGATGTTTTTCTAGACGCAGAAGGAGAGAAGTTTCTCAGGCCGTGCTTTTGGGGCAGGCTTTTCTATAAAATCTTCGGCTTAATTACGTGTGGGGAAGCGTCTATAGAGAGAAGGGATCGGGTGGGGAAAGTTGCTTTACGAACGCTCGAGAAGACAAATTCCCACTTAATACAGTTTAAGAATTGGTGGGAACAGGAGAGCCAAAACAGCAAACTAAATAGAGAAAGCGCTTGTGCTCAGCTTGTAACGCATTCTGTGCGGGCAGAGCGGTGTACAACCGAGCCTCTTGCCAATTTGTGCTCTCAGATTACGAAGATATCTGATTTGGAATGCTGTTCATTAAAAGAGGCTCTTTCTACGGAGGCAGAAAAGATTCGCAACACAGTACAAGCCATCAAAGGGATTTCTTCTGCAGTCAGAATTCACGACGATCCCGTTCCTGTTTGTAAGGGGTTTGCAACCTATTTTCCTACCCCCCAGATTAAAACCTAAGTTGCGCCCTACATCACACTTGAACATATCTGCACGTAACAATTGAAAAATTATCCTCTTCGGACAAGTGCTAACTTGCCCTTCAGCGCTCAATTTTCCACTTGTCACGTTCGATTGTGTTCAAGCGTGATGTAGGGCGCAACTTAGGTTTTAATGGCGTCCCATGCTCGAAGATACTCTTTAAGGGCAGGACCTACGGATCTGATAGCTTCAAAACTATTTTCTGGATTTTCTTCGGGAAAAAGGATTGTTGAAGTTTGAAGCTCTTTGGGAAGGTACTCTCGAGATTTCGTATTAATACAGCGGTACATGGTAAAAGCGGTGTTTTCTGCAGCTACTTCTGGATCATGGAGAAAGTTGATGAAGGCGTGGGCAAGATCTGAGTCATTACATGTTTTAAGAA
>Ga0180438_10007071_pt1 | contig 14858 bp, 29 predicted proteins | sample SS_ome_12_FD_132455 | JGI IMG/M metagenome (GOLD analysis project Ga0180438, IMG submission 132455) | Hypersaline lake sediment archaeal communities from the Salton Sea, California, USA - SS_3_D_2 metaG | ecosystem: Environmental > Aquatic > Non-marine Saline and Alkaline > Hypersaline >...
ATCTGTTTCAGCACGTGGGTCAATGTATTCCACGCTTCCAGTTAGGGTATCGACTTTGGCAATTACCTTGCCTTCTTCATTGTCGTCTGCTGTGAGCCACGCATCGATGTGGGCAATGCCATCATCATCGATGAAATCATTTCGTATTTCTCCCCAGATACTCATTACTTAACAGGTATTAAGGTGTCACCATCTTTTTGCGGTTCTTCGAAGTCTGCCCACATATCTTCGGGCAGAGCATATTTAAGGACATCGAAGGGCATCCTGAGTAAGAGTTCATCCAGTACTGTGACATCGCCTTTGGCAATGTCGTCAGCAAGGACATCGATAAGTGCATCGACCAGACGTTGCTTGTCACGGGTATCGGGTTCGGCATTGGGTCTCTGACAGAACCTGACTTCCCTGACAGTACTGCCATCGGTTAACCTGATACCATCGATAACATCAACGGACATTGGAAACAGGTCTTCAACGTCTCCGTTTTCATCACAGGTCTCAATGCATACTTGGTCGTTGTCATCGAGTCCCTCAAGCAGATATCGTAACTCGGACATTCTGTAAATGGTTTTGCCAAGGCTTATGTCTTCTGCTGATTTTGGCTCGGACAATGGTTGTGGAAACTGGACATTCTGCAAGGGCAGGGACTGACCACAGACCAAACAGATATCTATAATACTCGGACATTCTCCATCACAGGCTTCGCATCGCTTGTAGTCGATATTGTCGTACAAAGGTAATTTGGCTTCCATGCCTTCGAAGACGTGCTTAAAGACAGCACTTGCACCACCGTCCTGATACAGACGTTCACAGGTCTCAATGATGGCTTGAACTTGTTCTTTAATATTTCCCATTGTGTGAGTTATTGGTTATTAAGTTATTATACGAAAATCCTGCAAATAAGTTACATATTTGCAGGATTTTTTAAGGCGATTAGCGCATTACTGGAATGACTGGATTGTTCTTATCGCTTGTGAACATTGCACCGCCATCATTGCCTTCATCGTCAGCACTGGCATAAATGAAACCACCGCCTTCGAAAAAGATAATCAGGGGTCTGCTGAACCAACCCATTTCCTGTGCTTCTTTTTGGGTCATGTAGCGAACGTCATTAATTCGCTTACTGTTTAAGAACTGACCAAGTTCTTTTTCGTACTTCTTTTCAAAATCTGACATTGGTATATAGTTTTGGTTTGTACATTATTAATTAAGACAATGCATCTAATGCCATTACTGTGTTCCAAGGTTTAAGTAGTTCAGGGTTAACAGTTACACCCTGAACATTGCGGACATTGACCACGAAGCAACTGTTAAGTATGTTTGCTTCATTCTGCTTGTTGGCAATACGTTTCCATTTCAGACCTACAATGATACCTTTGCCATCTGCAACCCTGTAGTCGGTCAGGTCGCCATTGATAACCTTATAACCTTTGTACATTGCGGGTATATCTGCCTCTTTGCGGACATTGAATATCATTGCGACATTGTGTCCTGCTTCAAGCAATACTTTACATTTGTCCCAGTTACGACCTGTGTATGAATAGGTTAAGTGATAGTTATCAGGCTTATTTTCGAACTTTTTGTGGCTCTTTGTGTAATCATAGAATTGCACGTCAGGAAATATCTGAAACAGATTATAACCTTTGAACATGGCATTTTGCCAGTCGATATCAGACGTACCATTGAGGCGAACGCTGAAATAATAACCATCTTTGTCTGCCTTGCGTTTTGCTTTTTTAATCTCTTCGATAACCCATTCCATAAAAAACTCATTATGTTCAAAAAAGAGTTTTGTTTTTTTGATACGGGCGTTTTGTATACGGTCACCACCACTGGCAATTTCCATACCTGCATGACCACTTGTGGCAAGGCAACCCAATTTACATTCTTTTGTGGCAAACGGGCAGACCTGATAACCACTTGTTTTAGCGGGTGCAAGGTATATAATATAGGTATACTGTTTGCTGTTTTTCTGTGATTTCAGCATCTTTGCAGAACTGTTAACACTTCCAATATAGGAAAGTCCAGTATCTTTTTTAGCCTGTGAAATTGTTGTGAATTGAAGCATGGTATTTGTGTTTTGGTTCATACTTATTATACGATATCAATTGCAAAAAGTTACGTTTTTATGTTTTATTTTGCGGGTATAATTCTTTTTACTTCTATGCACCCTATGCATTGACTTAAAGCCAGTTGAATTTTCTAACTCAGCATCCCTGCTACCTTTGCGACAGGCTTTTATGTAGTCGGATTGTTTCATATTTAAGTATACGGACAGGCTTTAAAAAAGTTACGTTTTAAGTAGTAATACTACCTAATTTAGAACCATTCTAAAGTCAGAGTATAAGGTAGGTTGGAGTCTACTCGGTCTCAGGTGTGCGTGCCTGTTACAACTATTAGCGTATGTTTCTGTTACTAATTAATTATACGATAAAAACAAAAAAAGGTTACGTTTTAGGCAACCTTTTTTAATTAAAAATAAACAAATTTGTTTACTTCAATCGAACGTGTCCAGAGTTAATTCTGTAACGGTTATTGGTATAGGGGTTCACAATTACGAGGTTCTGACGGTAAGTCCTGTAATACGCATTGTAGTTATAGTTACAGTCTGTTTCAATCACTATGAAGTAAGTCAGGGCATTGAACTGCATTTCTTCATCCTGTTCGCTGTCCAGAGGTCTGCCGTTCATGTGCGTGCAACTGCTGTAATCCAGAATATCAACCCTGTCACCGATTTCCTTGCGGTAGGGGTCACGGTTCTCATCCAGAACTCTGTTAATCTCATCGAGGTTAAATAGCTTATCGAAGTCCATTAGTTCCAGTTTTGAGGGTTAAAGCTAATCGGTACTTTAAACCGTTGGTCGTCATACTGTGCAAAACGGCTGTAAATGTAATAAGGCAAGTAAATGCCATTAACAACCCATTGATACAGGTGTTCAAACAACTCGGCTTTGGTGCAGTTCTCAACGCTTGTGGCTACGGCATACTTAAAACCTCTGCCATATTCACTGCTCTGCCAGTTAGCGTAAATCGCATTAATGCGTTTGGCTCCACGTCCGTAGACATGATTGAAGTCGCATTGCTCTTTAAAGTCTTTTTTGGTCATAACTGTGTGTATTGGTTCTGTACTAATATAGTATACGATTTTTAATTAAAAAGGTTACGTTTAGACATAAAAAAATCCCTGCCGAACCACCAGCAGGGACTGAACCAAAACGAGCAACCAATTTATAAGTTATAAAGAGTTACGGTTTGACCATCATTGAATGGGTCTTGAATCACGGGGTCGGTGTCGTCATCGAAGCACTGGTCAAGGTAGCTCGAATCCACGGCAAACATACCGCCACTGTCATTGTGTTTGAATACCGCCATCTCAACCCATCCACCAGAATCAGGGTCTTTTACGCTGACTTCTTTTACGAATTCCGCACTGTTGGATACCAGTTTGGCTTCGAGTTCCTGTATTCTGGCTTCCAGAACTTCACGGAGTTCGGAGTCGGGATGCACACCCAGATATTCACGGAGTAATTTGATTTCGTTTTCCATCGGTATTTTGTTTTTGGGTTTATTCTTCGATTTCGTTCCCTTCTTCATCCATCATAAAGAATTCGGGGTCACTGCCTTGGTGCAGAGTTGCATCTGCTGCTTCCTTACCTACAAGTTCGACATTGTGAGCATCCCATTCCTGCGCACCTGACCAGTCACCGTTTGTGATTTGCCACCCAATATCACCCAAACACGGGTTATTTATGGGTTCTTCTGAAAGGATTTCTACTTTCAGTACGGACTTATAAATTTTTTTCTTTGCCATGATTGTGTGTTTTGGTATATGTGATTATACGATTTTTAATTAAAAAGGTTACGAATCTTCACCGAAAACATGGCAAGCAAATGTATCCATCATCTCACCTGTTGAGGTTCTGTAAATGTCACCAACTAAAAACCTGTCGGCTTCAAACTTAAACTGATAAGTTGTTCCACCCTCAACATCGACATGGACGTACTCGCCTTCATGTACAATCTTCTTAATGGGTGTGTGAATATCGTAGTAACGGGTTTCACCACCGCAACTAACGCAGACCTCACCATCGGGATGAATGGACATTATCCATTTGTCTGTGTTGTTCTCGAAAGTAATGTGTTTGGTTTCCATTGTGTACATTGGTTGGTTACTAATATCTTATACGCAGGAAATAAAAAAAGGTTACGTTTCCGCAACCTTTTTAATTAAAAACTGTACATTGGTTAGCTCAAGACTTCAACATTGTCAGCATCGACTTCGAAGGCATCTCCGCACTGGTCTTCAACCACTACAGTTCCACGGCTCTCAAGGACATCAATGACTGTCCCGATAAAACTGTGGGTGTGCATGTCGCTGCGTGTTGGTTCACCTACTTCCACTTCCTGATACTTTTCGAGTACTGTTCCTGTTTTCTCTAACATGATTTCTTGGTTTTTTAATTAGGACAAATTTGTAGTAATTTGGTTTTCTCTTCAATTGCCTTCAGGACTTCGTGTTGCCTTGGCGGGTGTCCCAGAACGGCTTCGAGTTTCTTAAATTCTGTGTAAGTCATCATTGGACATTGGTATTAGTGGTACATTATTATACGAACATTGTGTCAAAAAGGTTACTGTTCTTCGAAACTTTCTTGAACGACTTTCCTGCACATTTCTTTGAGTTCGGCATCTGGCATTTCACGGAATCTATTCATTTCGTTCATCATTGCGTATCTGGCATGCACGCCACAAGTCTGACTTACGAATACCTCAACGCCTTTAACCCACGTTTTAATATCTGCGACTGTCCATCTGATTCCCTTGCGTTCGGTATCGAGTTCTTCTTGAGTCAGGCAAGCACTGCTAACGAATTCGACCATGCTTCCCATAAACTTAGCCAGATAGGGTTCAATGAATTCCGAAGGTATTTCTGGTAGTTTCATGACTTAAATATCTGAGGGTTCAACTGTGCAATCAATGCATAACTGCATATCGTCTTCGAGGTCGCCCATGTTAAACCACTTGTTCTTGAAGTAGTTAATTATTTCTTTGTCACTCAGACTGCCATTGACGGACGTGCTATAATTATACTTGCTGTCTGCGAAAATAACATTGGCAGTTTTAAATCTTGGCTTTTTCATTTGGTTGCGTATCTTGGTGCTACTAACTATGTTTACGTGAAAATAGAGAAAAGGTTACGTTTTCGCAACCCTTTCTCATAAATACTTTTAACTGTATTCGACTTCCACGTCTTCGAGTTGAGCATGGAGTTCTTCGGGTATGTAGTCTTTCAGACCGTTCTGTTCCCAATTGTCACCGAAAAATCCCCAACAACTATCGACTTCTTCACCGTTTTCGTCTTCGATAACGAAGCCATATACTTCACCATTGAGATACTTGCCAAACTCTTCGACTTCTGCCCTCATACGGTTTTCAACCTGCTTACGGAGTTTAGGACTGATACGCTTTACTCCAAATTCTTCCCTGATAGCAGCCTTGTTTTCATAGATATAACCAGACTGTCCACTATCCCACGGACAACTGAAGCCTGTGGTGTTCAGTGCTACTCCACTGTGAATGAAGGCATAAACGGGCAATACAATATTGTCCCTTCGACTTACTTCTGTGCCCTGCTCAACCCTTTTGTCACCCAACAAATACCTGTGACTCGAATAGATAATAACGGAACTGTGGTCACGGTCTTCCCTTGGGTTCATCGGGCAAGTGTCTGCTTTAATTCTTAATGTTTGCATCGCTATGTTGTTTTGGTTACTAATATAGTATACGCAAGAAACAAAAAAAGGTTACGTTTTCACATAACCTTTTGAATATTTTTAATTAAAACCTATTTCACTATGAGGTAAACTGCTGTCCAGAATCCCACGCAAAACAGAAGCATGAACCACCGCCATGCAAGAATTTCCAGTCTTTTCTTTGAGATTTTCATGTTTTCTTTTTTTACAGGGTGTAACTTTCCTATCGGATTATACGAATATCAGTTCTAATATGTTACGCTTTTAACAACTTTTCTCTGAATCCGTATTGCACGATTGATTGTCATATAAGGCACGCCTTTGAGCATTTTACGCTTTTTAAGTGCCTTCATACGGTGAAGTTCATTCAGAACGTTCTGTGCTGCTTCCAACTTATTCATAGCGGGTTCTAATACTATGAGGTTCTTAAGTAAATAAATTGCTCCCATGATTGTGTTGTGTTGGTTACTATATTAGTATACGGATAAACAAAAAAAAGGTTACGTTTCCGTAACCCTTTTTAATTAAAATCGCCAGGTTTTTCTACCGTGCTGTTCTCAGGTCTTCTGTGGGACTCAGGGGCGCACCAAACTTCTGATAGTCTTTAATCAGGAACTCCAGTTCGTGAGGTATTCCACCTGCATTCCTTACACCTGTGGGACTTTCATCATCTCCGACATAAACGGCAATACCGTAGTTTTTCCATCGGGTGTACCTGAACTTCGGGTGTTTCAGCAGATTAACTGCCTTCTGAATGGCTTCGGGTGTAAACCCTACTGTCTTGTGGTCATTGGTGTGAATCGTTCCACCTTCCAAATAACCGTTAATTTCTGCTTCTTTCATTTTGTTGCTTGTGTTGGTTCTTAGTTAAGTATACGCAAGAACAAAAAAAAGGTTACGTTTTGCGCAACCTTTTTTCAAAAAACTTTCAGTTCATCCTACCACGCATGGGCATCGGTTTTTTCGATACGGTTATCAATCCACTCGGTCAGCATATCGAAATACAGGTCTGTGCCGATTTCCTTAATCGTTCCCTGTGACGTACAGATATAAACGTCATAGAGGTCAGCACCGTTGAGGAAAACATAAACGTGTCCTTTGTGCTTCATTCCACTTACGTAAAAGCGGAGCATTCTGGGTTTACGCTGGTTATCAACTGTGAATTTGGTAGCACCCCAACAAATGAATTTCATCCAATCCATTTTTAATTGTGCAATGGTTTCTCTGGGGTCGAATACCCTGCAAGACTTAATTTTTTCATCGAAGTTAATTTTTTCGCCTACTGTGTTCATGGTACATTGTGTTTTGGTTATTACTATATTACTATATTAGTATACGTACATTGCTACAAAAGGTTTCAAAAAAAGGGGTGAATCTTTCCACCCCCTCTGAGTTTTTGGACATTGCCCATGCTATGCCTCTACACTCTGGACATTGACCGAACTGTATCCGTAAACGCCTTCAAGTGTGTCTTGAAGTTTGGTTTTGGCACGACTCAACATACCTTTAACGCTTCCCATTGGAATATCAAGAATCTCGCTGATTTCCTGATAACTTTTCTCCCTGAGATAAAAGAGAACCGCAATTTTACGGTAATGGGGTTTGAGGCTACGAAACGCCTTGGCAATGGTTTTTTGCAGTTCGGCATTCAATACTTGTTGGTCAGCGTCTTGGCTTCGGTGTGCATCGAAGAAAAAGTAACTCTTGTTCTCGTCACTTTGGTCAGCGAAGTCCGTCACAACCTGTAAACGTCCTTGCTTCCGTCCTTCGGTGCGGAAAAAATCAATGATAACGGAATTGGTTATGGTGTAAACCCATGACGCAAATTCTGTGCTTCTGTCATCCCGATATGCAGAACTCGGTAGTTTATGAAGTTTCTCATATACCGCACTTCTAATATCTTCGGCATTCTCAGGATTCCGAACGGCTTGAAGTGCTTGAGCATAAATTTCAGCATGGCATTCATTGTAAGCTCTTTCAACAGTTGTCATTTTCATATCGCTGTTTGTTTTGGTGTTCATATCTGGTTTAACGTAAAGATACAAAAAAGGTTACGTTTTTTCAAAAAAAGTTTTTAATTTAAAATGATTCTAAATAAGCCATGTTCGTTTAATGTGCGTTACTAAGTTAGTATACGTGTGTTAATTAAAAAGGTTTCACTTTGTACGAATTATTTTTAATTAAAAACCCTATATATAAGGTATAAAACTTTTTTTCATTTTTTCTGCCTAAAACGTAACCTTTTTCTTTTTTCTGCGTTAAAGAAAGTAAAGAACAACAAAATTATTCATTTAAACATCTTCAAAATGAAAAAAGTAAAAATCACAAAAGCTCAACTCGTTCAAATGCTGAAAGACTGGTCACATGGTGCGCAACCCGCAAGTGTTCAGTATGTTACAACCCCCAAAATGAATGCCGAAGGCAAACGCAAATTTGGCGAAGTTACCCGTATGGCTTATATTGGTGTAATGCTCGGTTATAACTATACCAATTCAGTCAACAATCAGCGTGAACGTGAAAACGAACTTCGTACCTTTATGGCTCAACAACTTTGGAATGGCAAAGGAAAAAGACTCAGCCCTGCCCTTGCCATGCACGTTGAAAAAGAAACGTACTACATGAGTTACAAGATGCAACAGACCATGAAATCTTTTCACTTTGATAGTGTCCTGAATTTCATCCCCGTTGCCCTGCTTAAGCCTTATTTCCCTCAGTACAAAAATAAATCTCAGGGAACCATGAAAGAAGTATATCACAGGGAAATCAGTATTGATAACATCCGCAGGTTGAAATTCAAAAACTGCACCTACGAAATTGTGAAGTAGGTAAAACAGACCGAACAGAAACGGGGTGCAAATCAGCATCCCGTTTTTTTATGCTTTTTAGCTCCATATACAGACTTTAATTAGTAGTGACCCCCATACCCCACTCCCCTGTCAAACGCCCGTCATGCCCCCCTTAAATCCCCCCAGACTCCCCCTACGTATCCCCCCCTCATCCCCCCCCCGAAAAGACCCCCCTGTACAGCCCGGGGTGCTACACGAGAAATATCTGAAACCCTAAAAAAATCTGGAAAAATTTTTCTGGGTATATATACAAGTGCCTGATTTTCTTCGAGTTAAAAAATTTCTGGAAAAATTTTTTTTTAATCCGTTATTAGTATTTATTAATATGGATATCAAGACAATCATCGCAGAGGAACTACAAAGTCTCAATGAAGGCTTATCTGATATCGTCTATCACTACACGCATGTCGGAAATATCCCCAATATCTTGTCAACGAACAAATTTAATACCAGCAGTAACATAGGTACGACTGCTGATGCTCAGAAAGACAGGGGTAGAAAATTTTATTTCAGTACGCAACGCACCAAAGGCAAAAGCGGATATGGTAAAGCACATGGCAGTAATGCCGTACTGGTTCTCGATGGCAAGAAACTCATGCAGCGATACAAGGGTGCGCCAATTGATTACTGGAACTGGTCAATGAATCCCAAGGACTACGACAACAAACAGACTTACATGCAAGCCTTGCAATCGAAGGAACTCGAAGACCGAATCTTTACCGATGAACCCTATATCGAAAACGCCACTGATTACATACTGGAAATTCACGTGGATTTAAGCAATCCGTGGTTCATCAAAAAATCCAGAGCACAGGATATCGAAAACTTTGCGAAATTCGATGGCATACCCATTTATTTCTATGACGACCAGAATCAGTATCAACTCCAGAACAAAGCCAAAGCAAAACCACTGGAACAAATCAACACTAAGTTCAGTGATGAAAACGAAGAAGAATATAACCGTGAACCCAACGATTTTTATGGGATGTTCAAGGAATTCGCACCATATATATTTTATAACACCAGATACGAATCGGAGTTCTGGCAATTATTTAAGAAGTTCTTAGATAGTCGAGACAAACTAAATGAGTTCGACCAATATAAAGCCGAAATCGATAACCGCATTAACCAAGTAGCGGACTTCTACAAGAAACCCAATTACAGATACTGGTATTATTTAGAGGATAAATACAGGTCATGGATGGCAGACTTTCATAACAAGAAAGCCAGTACGGATAAATATTACCGTGAATTTCTTAGGTTATTGGTGAAAGACATGCGGGATTTCAAAGCCGATAATCTCAAACAATACCTAATTAATAAATTGGAATTACGGGATTAGAAGCACTTTTTTTATTGCTGCTGTGTTTCTGGGTCATAGAGATTCGCAAACATGTATCTGCCCTGTCTCAGTGCCTCGATTTCCACGCCAGCGAGTTCCTTATACATTTCAATTACCGCAGGGTCTCCACCACGTTTAAACGCATTTAATAACATGTTTGTGAGTATCTCAATGTTTTCCCTGCCGTGTCCATGTACGCCAAGTGCCTGTGCGAGTTCGGGTATGGTATAGACGTTTTCTTGGATTTCATCAAGCACGACTTCATTAATACCATCTCTTTTATAAATATACAAATAGTCTCCACTTGGTTGCACTTCGTAATCAGGCAGGGATTTCTCGAAATACTGTTTGTAGATATTGTGTCTGCGCATATCGGATTTCCTGTTCTTCGCTGGACTCACTCTAATTACATCTGGGTCGATTTTCTTCAGGAAGTCCCTTATGACCTCTGCAAGCGTTGCCATGACTCTCCAAAATCTGCCTTTATTCAGTACGTCTTCGAAATTGCCCTGACGGGTTTTGAAATCCATGTTCCAGTAGTTTCCTATGTCCTGCATCTGGACTTCGTAGATATCCTCGTCTTCGGTTCTGAAGAAATACTCAAGGTTACCTTCTATGGGATTGCTTTCATACCATTCATAGGGACTACTACTGGCTTCTCCGACTTCCAATATCTTCTGATGATTGACGTACTCGTAGTTCCGTATTTCTTCGTTGATGACTGATTTGATGTCCATGTACATAAATACTACATGGTTTTGATTAATACGTCACAACGATTTTCTTTTTTCTTCCGAATCGCAATACTGGATAGTTTCTGTAATTCAGTTTCATCTCGCCCCGACAGATTCTTTTAACCGTGGATTCCTTAAGTCCGAGTTTCAACGCAGCATCTCTTACGCCATCATAAACATCTACAGTGTCATCGTGATAGTGTCTGACTGTAGTGACGGTTCTGGTAGCGGTTCTCGGTGGTCTGGGTTTCGGTTCGGGTTTGTATCTGATTTTGTATTTGGGGTATCTTAATTTAAAACCTTGTTTCTGTTTTTCTCCGTAACCCAGAATATAGTTGCTATTTGATTTCGTGCCGTTACAAAATTTCTGAACCATCGATAAACCTATTTTCAACTCATATGCGCAATGACTGGTATTTTCAAATCGATTAATGACTTCACCGTCTTCATTGTATTGCAGAACCGTGTATCTCATGACCTCTGTGGGTTTATCACGATTTTTTATTCTCCTTGCCCTGATTCTGTCCTCGCTGGCACGCATCTTGGCTATATCGAGTTTTCTCGGCACATATCTGAATCGCTTAACAATGTCTTCGTGCCTGAACCAATAACAACCGTGTCTGAAATGACCTTCCAAGGTATTAGCACTTATTGCCTTGTAGATTTCGGAATCACCAGAATTATTGATTATCCTGTAATCACCAAAAACATGAATACCAGCCTCTTTTGCACCGTCCCAGACCTCAAGCAATACGCCCTCCAAGCTATACTGACAGACTCGCTTATATTTGCTTCTACTCAATGCTTTTAGTGTCAGTGCATCTCGTTTCTTACCAAACCACACACCAGTTGTGCCTTCCCAATACCCACGTTTACCATCGAGCATCCATTGTGCATTAAGCAACGGATGTTCGTCCTTGTGTTTATCCACGACTTCCTGAAGTTTCTCGTCATACCAATCCGCAGTACTACACATACTGAGTTCATCAATCTGTATCTCATTATTGACGAAGACCTCACGCACATCAGGATTAGTGTATTGACGTGTGACTTTGGAATTCGGAACCCTTCCTTCGTGATTAACTTGAATTGTTTTACCTATATAATGATAAGTCTCTCCTGACCTCACACCATAAATTACCGCCTGTTTTTCCTGTTCTTGTTTTTCCATATTATAATTCTGGGTCGCCTTCGAAATACCGTACTTCTCCGATTTTGAAATTCCCAACTGCTGGAAACGCTGTCAGGTATTTGCTGTCGTAGAACTCAGGTGTGATGTACTGATTAAAATCGCTGCATGCCAGTGCCAGTGTCTTGGCTTGTTGTTCGTCCTTGGCACTTATATTAATGGTAACGCTTTCGCCATTATTACCTGTGTTGGGGTCTTGGTACTGCACGCTCCAAGACGGAATAAGGGTTTCTTCGCAGAACAGTTCCTGCATCTTCTTGGTTTTTGTATTGAAGTATTTCGGTTTGTTTTCCATTTTTAATTAAAAACTGTGTTTCAGATATTTTTCTTTGTAGTCGTTCTCATAAACAAACTTTTCGCCATACAGGGATTTCGGGTCGTAATACATATTTGTTGTAGTGGCTGTCATGGGTTTATAACAGTCTTTTAAATCCAGTACTGCCTTTCTCGTACTTGGTGTCGCAACCAAATCAAAAGTCTTTTCATTCTGCCACTTCACCACATCATTATTTTTCTTCAAGCCGTTGTTCCCCAAGGATTTCAGCAACTGATACATTTTCTCCTGTTGCTGTATCTCGGATTCGATATGCAATGCCACGGCTTCCCTGCTTGTACCGCCTCTGAACCTGATTATATCGGCTTCTGCTCGTGCCCAACGATTGAATTCCCTGAAACTGATTTTGGTCAGCCATTCCTGTGGCAGATTCGGTCTGATAACGTCTCTGTCAATGAGGTCTTGTATTCTAAAACCTTTTTTCGTCATTTACGAATATTCTTTTTCGTTCAGTAGTTTTCCCTGTTCATCATAATGTTTCCAAGTACCTGTTTTCTCACCGTTGCTGTAATGCATTTCATAAGCGAGTTGACCATTGCTGTAATAGATACGCCAAACACCGTGTTTCTTGCCGTGTTTGTAATTCGCCTCACCAATGAGTACACCCTTGGCATCCCATGCAAGGCATTGTCCGTGTAATCTGTCCTGCTTGTCGTAACTCAGTTCTTCTCTGACTTTACCCATGTTTTCGGCTTCTTGAGCAAATGTCACAGGACAACTAAGTAACGCAATTAAAAACAGAAATGCAAATAACTTCTTCATATGTAACAACATTTTAATAAACATTTAACATGTTCTTAATATAAATACCCACCCAAGGTAGTAATTATGTATGAGAAAAGCAAACCAGTCATGAAAATATTCGCAATTGCCACAATATTAACACTTTCGTTCATCGGAGCAACACCTGATACCAGTCAAACAACATCAATTATTGACGAGGATTTCTTCAAAAAAGAATTACAGCAAAGCGTTTTGGAGTTTTGTGATGATGCGGGAATCGACCCTGACAGCGTTTACATGCCATTCAGGGACGAGTTATAATTTCTTGTCTTTCTTGCTGATTCTATAATAGACCTTATCATCGACTTTCACGACCCTATCTGGATAGATTCTTAATCTAACGGTACGGGTCTGTACATGCGTGGCGGTGCTATCTCTGTACTGGCTTACAATCAACACGTAATTCACGTATTCATATCTGGCATCATAGATTTCAATGCTGTCAGGCATGACCTGATTGACGTAAAGCGTGTCTTGTGCTCTGCCCCAGAGGACAGCAAAAAACAATGAGAGTATTAACACGATTTTCTTCATGTATATAAATACTAAAGTTCTTTCAATTCGGCTTTATTATAGCGTTTGACCACGCATTTCTTTTCTTCGAGTTGATACTGACCCTTTTCATTTCTCTCATTAAACAATTCCTCACAATCCTCACAGACACAATCTGGTGCGTCATGCACACAGATGACCCGTTCGAGTAGTGGGTCCCACGTCACCCAGACCTTCTTCTTACTCATTACCAGATGTTTGGCTTGGCAAGATATCGGGTTTCTTCCCCGTGAATTCATTACTCCAATCCCTGATATTAGGTGGTGGATTCCCTGTGCTGTCGTAATCAATTAATGGTTCGCCAGCATCCAAATCGATTGGTGGTGCTTGTTCGATTGTCGGGAAAGGGATTTGTTGTTGTTCTGGTAGGTTAATCAAATCCACGAGTTTCTTTTGTCTGCCATACCATTCCTCACGTTCTTTCACGGCAGCATCGAAATTCTGCAAGACGTTCTCCAAATACCTCGCCAGTATGAAGTCAGGCGTATCACTGCCGTTCTCCTTGCTGTACTTGTTAATGAGGTTTTCCAGTTCTTTTCTAAAATCTGTTTCCATGATGTTAAATTTTATGGCGACAAGATAGTGAATCTCTGGCAGAAATGCAAGTTATTCTTGACGTAAATCCCCTGCACTTGGTAACGTATCTATCCGTGTCTCGGTATTACCAGTGTGTTGGGGCAGACGAATTTTACCGTCTTCATCGATTTGTTTCAGAATATCGAATTCATAGTCGTCTGGCATGAACGGCTGCGGTGCGTCATCGGGCATCTTATCCCAATCGAAGAGTTCGTATTTTTCGTTTCCCATAACTAATATATTGTACTGATATCACTTTCCATCGTTTTTAATCATTGCTGCGATAAACGCATCGGTTTCGGGGTCACGTAGTTCAGATGGAAGGTCATCAAGAAATGATTTTATTGTGGCATCTTGTTTCAGGTCACAAAGCACTTTACCGTCTTCATAACTGACGTTCTCGGCAACAACGATATGGTGTTCATTGTCCTCGTAGCTCTTGTCGGGGTCGTAGGTCGTCATGAACCTACCACCGTTTGAGCGGTGTTCCCAAACCACTTCTCTACGTTCTTTTTTCTTTGCCTCTATTCGACATTCAACACAGGCAATCTCAGGTTGTCCCTTGTGTTTTGGACATTCGGCATAAACCGAATCCCTTACTTCTTTTTCTTCCATTTTATTTTAGATATGAGTTCAACAATCCAATGAAGTAGGTATGCGCCAAGTACTGCGACAAAACCCATTATGTGTAAACCAATTACTCCATAAACACCAGCATCGTGTTGTGGAAGTTCGTAGCCTTCGATGGTCACATC
>Ga0180438_10007072_pt1 | contig 14858 bp, 12 predicted proteins | sample SS_ome_12_FD_132455 | JGI IMG/M metagenome (GOLD analysis project Ga0180438, IMG submission 132455) | Hypersaline lake sediment archaeal communities from the Salton Sea, California, USA - SS_3_D_2 metaG | ecosystem: Environmental > Aquatic > Non-marine Saline and Alkaline > Hypersaline >...
GCCGGAATCGTTGAGGTGGGTTTCACCGGTATGCACTATAATATTGACAAATTTTCCTGCGGTGGCCTCTACAACATCATCTGTGCCGGCCCGATTCCAATTGAGTACCTTACCTGGTACCTGGCAGGAGGCGGTGAGGAACTATTCCAGGAAATGGTCCAGGACTACAACGTGGTCGGTGTCTCCGTAGCTCAAATCACCCGCGCCGAGATGTTTGGCTTCAGCAATGTGCCCTTAACCACACTGAACGACTTCAAGGGACTGAAGTTCCGCACCGCAGGTGACTGGGGTGAAGTCCTCACCGACTACTTCGGCGCCTCGGTTATCTTCCTTCCCGGAGGTGAGGTCTACGAAGCCTTCCAGAGAGGCGTGATCGACGGCTTCGAATATGGTTCCCCGGCGCTGAACTGGCCGCTTGGCTTCCATGAAATCGCCAAATACGGCGTCTTCCCCGGAATCCATGCCCCGTCGGTAATCGCTCCCATGATTGTCAACGAGCAGGCATGGAACAAACTTCCCGATGAGCTCAAACCGATAGTGGAAGAGGAATGGCTGGCCGAGTCAATCAGATTCCTCTGTGAATCCACCATCGAGGATATGCAGATAATCCAGAAGTACAAGGATTACGGCCTTGAGTTCCTCACACTGACCGAAGACGTGCAGAAAGAAGTGGCCGCTGCCTCCTGGGACTTCTACGACAAGAAGTCAGCGGAGGATGCTTTCTTTGCCAAGGTCTGGGGTTCAGTAAAGGATTTCATGATTTCCTATCGTGAAACGGATAACCTCCAGTTCCCGTACTACAAGTAGGCATCAGGTTGGCCCCCGTTCCGGAATAATTTCTGGGGCGGGGGCCACACCAAGTAAGTAATCGTGAAATGTCGAATGATGGAAGCTTGTCAGTATACGGGGCAACTGAATTATGCCGTACTCGGTACCATACGTTTCTTTCTTGCATTATAATTATCCATACAGGATTAGGTGAATTATGAGAGCCGCGCTGCGAGTTATCGATGACATCAGCGAATGGACGGCCAAGATAATAAGCTGGTTTGCGGTCGCTCTGGTTCTGGTACTCGTTTACGATGTCCTAATGAGATACGTATTCGGGGGCGCGACCGTATGGGCTTACGAGACGGCGGTAATGCTCGGCGCTACTCTGTATGTTATGGGCTGGTGCTTTGTGCACCGCCTGCGCGAACATATCCGCGTCGACGTTTTCTATATCCATCTCCCCCCCAGAGGCCAGATAATCATTGACATAATCGGCACGCTGCTATTCCTCTTTCCTTTGCTCTACGTGCTTATCGATACTTCGATATTCTACATGATGCGCGCCTGGCGAATTGGCGAGGTCCTGTCCGAGACTTTCTGGTACCCTCCAGCCGGTCCATTCCGCACGATTGTGATGGTCGGTCTGATTTTATTCGCGCTGGAAGCTGTTGCCCAGTTCATACGCGATGTATATTTTTTATTCAGGAACAAGGCCTATGATTGATATCAGTCCGGAACTGATTGCTCTCATCATGATGGGCGGGGTGCTATTGGGGGTGTTAACCGGATATCCGCTGGCCCCGGTTATCGCCGGCATCGCCTTAATCGTCGGCTACTTTACCTGGGGCGGGACGCAGGTGACCCACCTGTTCTACTCGCGTATGTATGACCTGGTAAGAAGCTATGTCATTCTGGCAGCACCCCTGTTCATTTTTATGGGCCTGATGCTGGAACGCTCGGGAATCGCGGAAAAACTCTATGATGCTCTGTACCTGTGGCTAGGCGGGTTCAGGGGTGGACTGGCGATAAGCACAGTGCTCATCGGCACCATTCTAGCAGCCTGCGTGGGCATCATCGGCGCCTCGGTCACCATGCTGGCCCTTATTGCTCTCCCCGCCATGATCAAGCGGGGCTATGATAAAGCGCTGGCCAGCGGTTCGGTATGCGCCGGGGGCACGCTTGGCATCCTCATCCCACCCAGCATCATGCTGGTCATCTACGGGCCTATGGCCGAGATTTCGGTGGGCAAACTGTTTATGGGCGCATTTGTCCCCGGCTTTGTTCTTTCCGGACTGTACTGCAGCTATATTGCCATCCACTGCCTGATAAAACCCCAGCTGGCTCCGCCGGTGCCGCTTGAAGACAGACAGGTCCCCTTTCTCAAGAAAACAACCATGCTGCTTACCTCGCTGGTGCCTCCGGTAATTCTGGTTATGGCGGTGCTGGGCAGCATTTTCTTTGGCATTGCGCCGCCCACGGAGGCCGCTTCCGTGGGGGCTTTCGCCGCCATACTTTTGACCATCGCCTACCGCCGCTTCAGCTTTACCGCCCTCCGGCAAACGGCTTTTGAGACATTGAGGGTCACCAGCAAGGTGATGTTTATCGCCGTGTGCGGCTTCATGTTCACCGGCATATTCCTCGGCCTGGGTGGTGGAGGCGTTGTCAAGGAACTAGTTTTGTCCACTCCCGGCGGACGCTGGGGCGCCTTCGCCGTCGTCATGTTCGTGGTCTTCATTCTGGGCATGTTTATTGACTGGCTGGGCATTATCTTCATCATGGTGCCCATAATTTCGCCCCTGGCTCCTGCCCTCGGATTTGACGAACTCTGGTTCGCCATGATGATTATCGTCAACCTCCAGATGTCCTTCTTAACGCCTCCCTTCGCTTATGCCATATTCTTCCTTCGCGGCACGGCGCCGCCGGAATTAGGCGTGACCACAGCTGATATTATCCGGGGGGTCATACCGTTTGTTATCCTAATCATGATTGGCCTTGGCCTGTGTATCGCTTTCCCTGACATTATCCTCTGGCTACCCCATCAGATGATAAAGTTTTAATAAAACCGTTGTTCTATCGTTCATACCTGATAGAGGTGAGGTATAATTAATTAGCCAAGCCGCAAGGTGGCCAAATTCTGCGGAAAGGAGTTTCTTGCCATGGCTAAATTTGCCAGTGATACCGAGATGTTTGATATTATGCTGGACAAGCTCTATGCGTCGGTCATTTCTGACGTCCTAGACAGCCTGGGGGCACGTCATCAGGGGATGAGAGCTGATGTCCGCCCCATTTATGAAGGTGCGGTGGTGGTAGGCCGTGCTTACCCCGTACTTACTGCAGATGTCTATAAGCTGGTCGATGATCCTTACGGTCCGGAGATTGACGCCGTTGATTCCCTAAAGCCAAATGACGTGATGGTGGTCTGCACGCAACGTTCCACCCGCACCTGTTTCTGGGGGGAATTGCTCTCCACGGCGGCGCTTGCCCGCGGCGCCCGCGGCATCGTCATTGATGGCACCACCCGGGATGTTGCCCAGATAACCAAAATGAAGTTCCCCACCTTTGCCACCGGCATATATATGGTTGATTCCGCAGGCAGGAGCATCGTCATCGACCACGGCTGCCCCGTTGATTGCGGCGGGGTGCTGGTCAATCCCGGCGATATCGTATTCGGTGACATCGATGGGGTGGTGGTCATTCCCAGAGAGCTGGAGAAAGAGGTCATACCGCTGGCTCTGGAAAAGGTGGGCAAGGAAAACCAGTTGCGCGATGAACTGCTCAAGGGTTCCCTGCTGCGCGACGCATACAACAAGTACGGAATTCTATAGAAGTTCACCACATCCGGGTAAGGAGCAAATGCTATGCCAATATCGAAAATAGCGGGAAAGGCACAGACCGTGCTTGGCGTAATCGATAGCCAGGAACTCGGCGTGACCCTTACCCACGAGCACCTTTTTATCGACGGGAAATGCATTTTCACCGAGCCGGACGGAGCCAGCGACCGCGCGCTAGCCTATGAGCCGGTGGACTGGCATAACCTCAGCTGGTTACGTTACCATCCGTACGAGAACCTGGACAATATGCGCCTGCTGGACGAGCAGGAGGCCATTGACGAGGCCCTGCTCTTCAAAAAGGCCGGCGGCAGTACCATCGTTGACGTCACCATCCCCGGCATTGGCCGCGACCCGGAAGCGCTGGCCCGCATCTCCCGTTTCACCGGGCTCAATGTGGTCATGGGCTGCGGGTACTACACTGCACCGAGCCTGAGCCCGGATTTTGCCTCCAAGCCTGAAGAGCAGATTATGGAGGAGATAATCAGCGATGTAACCATGGGCGTTGGCGGCACCGGGATCTGCGCCGGCCTGATTGGCGAGATAGGCTGCTCCTGGCCTCTGCACGACAACGAACACAAAGTCCTGCGGGCGGCGGCGAAAGCCCAGCAGAAGACCGGCGCCTGCCTGAGTGTGCACCCGGGGCGGAACCGACAGGCACCTTTTGATGTCGTTGACATCCTAGAAAAGTCCGGCGCGGACCTCAGCCGGGTCATCATCTGTCACATTGACGCCCGTATCCGCGACCACGAGGGACGCACGCTGCTGCTGCAAAAAAGCTGTGTCCTGGAGTACGATTTGTGGGGCTGGGAGGGACATTTCCCCACCTACTGGACGGCTGACGACTATATGGACCTGCCCAATGATACGCAGCGTATCTACGAGCTCCGCCAGCATATTGAAGAAGGCTATGGGAACCAGCTCGTCATGTCACACGATATCTGCGCCAAGACCAGACGGGTGCGCTACGGTGGGTGGGGCTACGCCCACATATTGAACTATGTGGTCCCGATGATGCGCCAGAGAGGGATAACCCGGGAGCAGATAGATGCCATCATCATCGGCACCCCGAGACGGCTCCTGACCCTTATTTGATTTTTTCTTCTTCTTTTACTTCGGGGCGACGAGTTTATTTTTCAGCACCCCGATTCCCTCTACCTCAACCTCGATGACGTCGCCCGCCTTGACCGGGCTGGCACCGCCCTTCGGCGTTCCCGTCCAGACCACATCCCCAGGGTACAGGGTCATGAAAGCGGTGATGACACTGATGAGCCGCGGCACGCTGAATATCATGAGGCTGGTATGGCTGTCCTGTCTCGTCTCGCCGTTCACCCTCCCCTTGATGGCCACATTGTGCGGATCGATATCGGTGACCAGCCAGGGACCGAGCGGCCCGGCGGTGTCAAAACCCTTGGCCCGGGCCAGGATTTTGTCCTTCTCGAACAGGTCTATCGCCGTGACGTCATTGCCACAGGTATAGCCCAGCACGTAGTCCATCGCTTTCTCTTCGGGGACATTCTTGGCCGGCTTTTTAATCACCAGACAGAGTTCGGCTTCATAGCGGAGGTCTCTGGAGGGACTCGGCCAGATGATGTCATCCCCCGGTCCGATGACGGTGTTCACCGGCTTGAAGAACAGGTTCGGTTCCTCGGGCACCGGCCAGCCCATTTCCCTGATATGGTCCAGGTAGTTCCGCCCGCAGGCAATGCCATTTTTGGGTTCGCAGGGAGCCAGCAGCCTGACATCCGCCAGTTGGCACAGCTTTTTGCTGCGGCCGAACTTACCATACAGGTCACCATCGAGCGCATAAATCGTTTCCTCCTCGATGATGCCCCACTGCACTCCACCCCGCCACTCGAAACGCGCGATTCTCATGTTACCTCCTGAAACACAATTTATGATTGCCCACGTCAGGATACACCGTATTTGTTAACCCGTCAACCGGGGTTAAAGCAAGTAAAAAATGTTTCTTTATAAGTCTGCTGATTTGCACTTATGAGATAATTAACCCATAATAATTATTACATAATATTGCCCTGATTTAAGCGCATTTATCATTTTGCCAGAGGAGACTGAAAATGAAACGACTGGCCATTTTATTAATCGTCTTCGTCGCGCTATTAGTTAGCTGTGCGGCACCCACACCAACGCCTCCAGCATCGCCAACGCAGCAACCGCCCCCGCCGGCACCGCTCCCGATACCGTCGCCGAAACCGGCACCGTCGCCAGCACCAGCACCGCCGCCGCCACTGCCGCCAGAGCGCTACCCTGAGGCCAGAGGGGCTTTCATTGAAGGAACCTCCGGAGGTGATGCCGAGACCCTGAACTGGCTGCTGGCCGCGGATGCCACGTCGCACTCTTACGCCGGGATGTGTTTCGATAGCCTCGCCACCTATGACAACGACTGGAATGTCCACCTGCGCCACCTGGCCAAGCCGGTGGAGATTTCCGATGCTGGCCTGACCTATACCATCACCATCCGTGATGACCTGAAGTGGAGCGATGGCACCCCCGTCACCGCCGAGGACTATGTCTATACCCTGAACAACCTCATGTTCTCCGACTGGCTCAACTACGCCTACCAGACCGAATGGCAGGAGGAGGTCGAGGGGGAAACGGTATTCGTAGAAGTGGATCTGGTAGACGAGACTACCTTCGTCATCCAGCGGCAGACCGTTGACCCTGAGTTCGTCGATAACGCCATCTACTCCCTGACTCCGTACCCAAAGCACATTGCCCAGAAATATGAGGGTGACCTGGAAGCATTCACCGAGGCCGAAGAGTTCAACAACCTGACCTATACCGGGAACCTCGGTCCCTACCGCTTCAAGGAATGGATACGGAATGATAAATACGTCGTGGAGCGCAACCCGGACTTCTACCTGGGTCAGGAGACAGGCGCGCCCTACTTTGAAGAATACGTCACCAAGCTCTTCGGTACCTCCGCCGCCGTCCTGGCCGCACTGGAGGCCGGGGATATCCACAACGCCGGCATCGAGCCGGAGCAGGTGGCCAAGTTCAAACAGATGGCGGGAATCAAGGTCTACACCGTGCCCACCCGTGCTTACGACCTGATGGTCTACAACCTGAGAAACAACGGCTGGGAAGGGTTGCAAAACAAGGCAGTCAGGCAGGCCCTGTCCATGTCCATAGACAAGCAGACGTTCATCGACCAGATACGCTATGGCTTTGCCGACCCCGCCTTCAGCTTCATCCCCGGCCCTTCTCCCTGGTATACCGAGGAGGGGGTGCCCAAGTTCGGCATCGGCGACCTGTATGACAAGGAGAAGGCAAGGGAAATGCTGCTCGAGGCCGGCTACGGCACCCGAAAGGATGACGGCAGCATCGAAATTCATGACAAAGACGGCCAGCCGATAAAGCTGACGCTGGTCACCACCACCGGCAGCAAGCTCACCGAGGATATCACTCTCTTTGTGAAGCAGGAACTGGGCGACATCGGCATCGAGGTCGATTTCAAGCTCGTTCCCTGGCCCACCCAGCTCCGCCAGTACATGATGAACAAGGTGCCCGGCTCGGAGCAGGAGCTGAATTACAACAACGGCCCCGATGCCGTCAGTGAAGAGCCATGGGACATGATGGTCCTCGCCTTTAACACCCACCCCATTGCCCCGTCCGGCTCCCGGGTCTTCTTCATCACCGACGGCGGCCTCAACTTCTGGGGGTACTCCAACAAGAAGGTGGACGATCTCTTCGTCAGGGTCAGGTCAAAAGAGTCGCTCGACCCGGAGGTACGCAAGCAGATGTACGCCGAGATAAGCCGGCTCATCGCCGAGGACCAGCCGGCCAACTTCCTCTCTTTCCCCAGTAGCAACCAGGGCTTCCAAGAGAACGTGGAGGGGATTGACCCGGGTATGAGGCTGGGCTGGAACCACCATGAGTGGTACTTTGCTGAACCAGAGTAATCTCCCTAAGGAGCGGGACGGTGAAACGGGGCGGTTTGCAGAACTACATCATCAGAAGGCTGATTTACGCGTTTGTCATCGCCTTTGGCGTGGTGACCATCACCTTCATCCTGCTGCGCATCGGCCCCAGCTCCCCGGCCGACAAATACCTGGCCAATATCTCCGCCCGCACGCAGAACCCGGCCAAAGTCATAGAGGCGGTTGAAGCCCGTTACGGGCTGGATAAACCCATTGTCCAGCAGTACTTTGATTATCTGGTCAACCTGGCCCGTGGTGACTGGGGATGGTCGTTCAGCACTTCCTTGCCGGTTATCGAGCTCATCCGGCGCCACTGGATATATTCCTTCCAGCTTATCCTGCTCAGCATGCTCTTCGCCTCCTCCCTGGGCATTCTCATCGGCATTTACTCGGCGGTGAAGCAGTACACCCGCACCGACTACATCGCCACTTTCTTCTCCTTCATCGGCATCTCCATCCCCAATTTCTGGCTCGGCATCATGCTCATCCTAGTATTTTCCGTGCAGCTGGGCTGGTTCAAGACCTACTATGATACTGGCCTGCCCTTGTTCTCCCTGGCCAACCTGAAGGCGCTTATCCTGCCCGTCATCACCCTAGGCACCGGCATGATGGCCGGCTACACCAGGTATGCCCGGTCATCAACGCTGGAAAACCTGAGAAAGGATTTTGTGAAAACGGCCCGGGCCAAGGGGCTGCCGGAGAGGGTGGTCATCGGCAAGCATGTTTTCCGCAACGCCATCCTGCCCATCATCACCATCATCATGTTTGACCTGGCCGGCGTCGTCTTCGGCGGCGCCTACCTCACGGAAATCATCTTCGGCATTCCCGGATTGGGGCGGGTGTCCTTTAACGCCATCTTCGCCAACGACTACCCGGTGGTGATTACGATTACCCTTATCGGCGCCATGGTGGTCTTGCTCACCAACCTGGCCACAGACATCGTTTACACCTGGCTTGACCCCCGGATACGGTACGATTGAGGACATGGCGATGAAAGGATTAAGCGATATTTTCGGCGGACAGCGCCACCTGCTCTTCAGCGGGCTGCTGCTGGTGCTGCTTTTGGTTTTTCTCCTCGATTTACTGGTCATCGACCGCATCTTCGGGCCTTTCGTTTACTTCTACCTGTTCTTCGCCCTGCTCATCATCTTTTACGGCATATATCCGCTCTACGTTAACCGCCGCCTGACCCGTTACTACTGGGTGCGGACCAAAAGGCACCACCTGGCCGTTATCGGGCTGTCATTCATCATTTTTCTGGTCGCCGTCGCCATCATCGGCCCTTTCCTGACCCAAGACCCGACCGAGGTGGACTTCCCCAACAAGAACCTGCCTCCGGTGGGTTTCTCCGCGGAACAGGCCATCTATGACCGCAACACGGGGCAGTTCATCACCAGGGAAACGCCCGGCACGTGGCATCATCCCCTCGGCACCGATGACAAGGGCCGCGATATGCTTGCCATGCTCGTCTCCGGCACCAGGATATCGCTGCAGGTCGGGCTGATGGCCACCCTTATCGCCATATTCATCGGCCTGATAATGGGCGTGGTCTCCGCCTACCTGGGGGGCTGGGCGGATAACGCCCTCATGCGATTCACCGATATCATGATGACCTTCCCCTTCTTCCTACTGCTGGTCTTCATCGTCTTCATCTTCGGCCCTTCGCTCTGGTTTATCATCCTGGCCATCGGCCTCACCGGCTGGACGGGAACCGCCCGCCTGGTCAGAAGCGAGGCCCTGTCGCTCCGCACCCGAGATTTCATCATGGCGTCAAAATCGCTGGGGGCCAGCGACCGCCGCATCGTTTTTCGCCACCTCATCCCCAACGTCCTGAGCTCAGTCATCGTCATCGCCACGCTCTCCATCCCCGGCGTCATTCTGGCCGAGGCCGCCCTGAGCTTCATTGGCCTCGGTGACCCGACGGTCACCAGCTGGGGTCTGGTATTGCACGCTGGTCAGCGCAGTCTGGACACTGCTTGGTGGATTGCCGTTGAGCCCGGCATCATGCTTTTTCTGACCGTGCTGGCCTTTAATTTCCTGGGGGACGGCATCAGGGACGCCTTCGACCCGAGGAGTCAGGTTTAGAAATCAAAATGGACAACACGATTTTGCAGATAAATGAATTGAAGACGTACTTCTTCACCCGTCTCGGCGTGGTCAAAGCGGTGGACGGCGTGAGCTTTGAGCTGAGGAAAGGAGAATGCCTGTGTCTGGTGGGTGAATCGGGTTGCGGCAAGACCGCCACCGCCCTCTCCGTCCTGCGGCTGGTCGATAGCCCGCCGGGCCGGATAGTGGACGGCGCGGTGATGTATCACGGTGAAGATTTGCTCAAGAGCACCGCCACCCGGCTGCGGCAGATACGCGGCAACCGTATCGCCATGATTTTCCAGGACCCGCAGTCCTCGCTCAACCCGGTATTCACCGTGGGCGACCAGATAATGGAGCCGATACGCCTCCACCTCAAGCTGGGAAAACAGCCAGCCCGTGAGCGAGCGCTGAGCCTGATGAAGCAGGTGGGCATTCCTCAGGCTGAAGAGCGGATGAAGTACTATCCCCATCAGTTTTCCGGCGGCATGAAGCAGCGGGCAATGATTGCGGCGGCGCTTTCCTGCGGCCCGGAGATTCTTATTGCCGATGAGCCCACCACCGCTCTCGATACCACCATCAAGGCCCAGATTCTGGACATTTTTCGTGACCTCAAGCAGAAAATGAATATGTCCATCCTGTTCATCACCCATGACCTGGGCACCGTGGCCGGGATTGCTGACCGCATCATCGTGATGTATGGCGGCCGCATCGCCGAAGCCGGCAGCGTCCTCGATATCTTTGACCGGCCGAAGCACCCGTACACGTGGGGCCTGCTGAACTGCCTACCCACCATCTCCGAACACCGGGAGAAGATGACATCTATTCCGGGGGTTATCCCCAGCCTCATTGACCCGCCCCAAGGCTGCATCTTCTATCCCCGCTGTGGTTGGCGGATGCCGGTCTGCCAGGAGCAAAGGCCCGGTGAATACGCTATCTCAGGAGAGCATATCGCTGCGTGTTACCTGTATAAATAGGTGCACAGATATAACAGGTTTGTAAAATGGTACGTAAATTGCTGGAAACGGAAGGCCTCAAGAAATACTATCCGGTGACGGCCGGCCTGCTCGCCAGGCACGTTGCCGACGTCAAGGCCGTGGACAGCGTATCCTTTTTCATCGCGGAGGGGGAGACGCTGGGGCTGGTCGGCGAATCTGGTTGCGGTAAATCAAGCCTGGGGCGGGTGCTGTTGAGGCTGGAAGAGCCGACCTCTGGACGTATAATCTATCGGGGAAACGACATCACTTCCTGGAGCAAGCACCAGATGAAGGCGCTCAGGAGGGAGGCACAGATGATTTTCCAGGACCCGCAGTCCTCGCTTGACCCGCGCATGACCATCGGTGATTCCATCGGGGAGGCCCTGCTCATCCACGGCACTGGCACCGAGAAAGAAAGGCTGGAGCGAGTGACTGAACTGCTGCAACGCGTGGGGCTGGAGCCGGGCCATGCTACCCGCTATCCCCACGAACTGAGCGGCGGTCAGAAGCAGCGCATTGGCATCGCCCGCGCCCTGGCGGTAAACCCAAAGCTCATCGTCGCCGATGAGCCGGTGAGCGCACTGGATGTATCCGTTCAGGCGCAGATTCTGAACCTGATAATGAACCTGCAGCGCGAGTTTTCCCTCGCCTACCTGTTCATCGCCCATGACCTCGCCGTCATCGGGCAGGTCTCGAGCCGCATCGCCGTGATGTACCTCGGCCAGATAGTGGAGCTTGCGAGCAGAGATGATTTATTCCGCCAGCCGCTTCACCCCTACACCCAGGCCCTGCTCTCGGCGGTTCTTCTCCCCGACCCGCACCAGCCGCGGAAAAGAATCCTGCTGCCCGGTGAGGTCCCCTCGCCCATCGACCCGCCGCCGGGATGCCGCTTCCACACCCGCTGTCCCAGGGTCATGGCCATCTGCCGCCGGGAGATGCCGAAATCAAGACAGATTGATGAGAACCATCTGGTGGCCTGTCATCTCTATGACTGAGCAAGGCAGACGTGACCCCGGACACCTGTGGCAACCGACCGCAATGACAGGTATAATGATGACGGACAAAGCAACTCGAGGAGGTATATATGGTAGTATCTGCTGCACAGGTCAAAAGGGTGGGTGTCATTGGCGCCGGGACCATGGGCCATGGCATTGCTCAGGGCTACGCCCAGGAAGGTTATCCGGTCACCCTAACCGATGCTGCCAGACCGGCACTGGCCGGCGTCAAAGACAGGATAAAGTCCAACCTGAAGACGCTGGCGCAGGAGAAATTAATCCCTGAGAGCGCCGTAGAAGAGACCGTGGACAGAATCACCGTGGTCGAACGGCTGGAAGACGCGGTCCGGGATGCCGACCTGGTCACCGAGGCTATCTTTGAGGACCTGCCCACCAAAACAAATATTTTCCACGAAATGGAGAAATATTGTTCCCCGGAGTGCCTTCTGGCCAGCAATACCTCGTCATTCCCGATGACCGAGATATCGGCAAAGATGGCCAGGCCGGAGCGTGCCATCGTCACCCACTGGATGAACCCGCCCTATCTGGTACCGCTGGTGGAAGTCGTGCCCGGCGAAAAGACATCGGAAGAGACCTATAAAACGGCCCACGAAATTCTGGTAAAAATCAAAAAAGTGCCGGTCAAAGTGCAGAAGGAAGTCCTCGGCTTCCTCATCAATCGCATTCAGACGGCCATGAACCGCGAGGTATATCATCTGCTGGAAATCGGCGCCGCCAGCGCCGAGGATATCGACCGCGCTGTGGTTACCAGCCTCGGTTTCCGCCTGGCCTTCCTGGGACCGCTGCTGGTGAGGGACCTCGCCGGCCTCGACGTTACCTGCAAGGTGGACGAGACGATACTCCCGGAGCTGGACTCCTCGATAAAGGCCAACAGACTGCTCAAGGAGATGGTGGAGCGCGGCGAGCATGGTGCCAAGACCGGAAAGGGTTTCTTCTCCTACACGCCGGAGTCAATCGCCGAACTCATACAGGAGCGCGACCGCAGGTTCATACATCTTCTGCAAGAGCTATATTATTAGCCTTGAATCTGGCCTTTTCTGGCGATGGCGTCAGCTTCCCGCCATTCGGTGACGCGGGACGACCAGATACGGCCAACGGCTTTTTCCAGCACTTCCTGCCTCGGGTCCGGCACATCTAGGGGAGGTAAGAGGCGGTCGGCAAAGGAACCGAGAAAGGGGCAGCGCTTTTGCAGCTGCATTACGGTCTGGCGTGGCCCGCCATAGACCATATAATCGATAGTTTTAGCCTGCGCTTCAAACTGCTCCCGCGCGTGCAGGCAGACCCGGTCTAAAAATTCGTCGACCTGCTTTTCCCTTCTCCGCTGGAAGCGCTGTTGCGAGGAGCCGCCTTTCTTGTGCCGGCCATGGACAAGCCCCGTCCCGACCTTGCTGGTCATGAGCCGCTCGCCCTGACACAGTCCCACGGCGTAAGCGCCGAGGTGCACCAGCACCAGGCCAATGGTGTAATCAGCCCGAAGCAGTTTTATCAGTGGCCCGGTGAAAAATCCGGAACATATCACCTGCTCCTTGATGGGGAAAGGCGGGCAGAGCAGATACTTTTGTATGCTGCCCCAGAACAGCGCCCCGCCGGTTCGGGAACGGGCAAGCAATTCGGCCAGCTCTTCGGCAAAAACGGTTTCGCCGACAAGGCTTTTCAGCGCATCAGTAATACCAGACACAGACAGTCCTGCGGGCACGTATACAGTCACCGCCCTGGCATCATCGGTCTTTCCCAGTTCGCCCATAAACTCAAGTATTCTGGCGCGACGCAGATGGTATGTGCTGGCCACCAATGCCAATGCTGGCAACCCTCCTCGCAGTCTAAATTGGGATTTTCGGAATTACAGGCTGACCACGGTAGCGCCACCGCCGCCCTCATCCTGTCTGCCGGTGCGGAAAGACTTGACCAGCGGATAGGCGGCCAGGAAATCCCGGACAATCTGGCGCACCGTGCCGGTGCCAATGCCGTGAATGACCCTGACCTCACTCAGGTTGGCCAGCGCGGCATCGTTGAGATAGATATCGAGCGCTACCTCCACTTCATCGGCCCGCTTGCCACGTAGGTCAAGCTCGGTGGATATCACCTTCGTTGCCGCCCGTGTCGTTGTACCCCTCGTACCGGCCGGTTTCGGCGCGCTTACCTTCTCGATATTCTCCAGTCCCACTCTTAGCTTGAGCTGCCCCGCCTGTACCTCAACCTCCTGCGTTTCGGTAAAAACGGACAGCACGGTGGCCTGCAGCCCTATGTCCTTCAAATATACGGCGTCACCGGCGGAAAGGCGCTGCTCTACTTCCAGCTCACCGGTCTTTGGCGACCATGCCTCGCTGCGCAACCGCTCCTGCACACCATCCAGCGCTTTCTTTGCCTGCTCCAGCCTCTCCCTGGTCATTTCCTTGCGCATTTCGGCGCTTGCCTGACGAATCCTGCGGTGCAGCTCAGCCGCCTCCCGGACCACCTCGTCTCTGGCTTCCTGCAAAGCCCTCTTTTCCTCTTCCCTCAAGTGCTCCAGTCGTTCTTTTATCTCCGCGTTCTGCCGCTGCGCTTCATCTCTTTCTTTTTCCAGAACGATACGGACTGCCTCTGTCTTCTGCTTTTCCGTCATCAGACCGCTCAGTAGCGACTCCAGCTCCAGAGCCCCCCGGGAAAGCATATCCCTGGCGCCATCTATTATCTCCGGCGGGAGGCCCAGCCGTGCCGCCGTGGCCAGCGCGTTGCTGCCGCCCGGGATACCCACCGTCAGGTGATAGGTCGGCGTAAACGTGGCCGGGTCGAAGTCAAAGGAGGCGTTCTCTATTCCGGGGGTGGTGTAGGCAAACGCCTTGAGGTCGCCGTAATGGGTGGTAGCGACGGTCAGGATTTTATTTTCCCGGAAATAAAGCAGCACCGAACGGGCCAGGGCGGAACCTTCTGCCGGGTCAGTGCTGGTACCCAGCTCATCAAGAAGCACCAGGCTGCGCGGGGTGGCGTTCCGTATGATACGCACGATATTGCCCACATGCCAGCTGAAGCTGGAAAGGGTCTGCTCGATGCTTTGCTCGTCGCCGATATCGGCGAAAATGCTATCGAAGACGGGCAGGCAGGTTTCCGGTGAGGCGGGAACGGGTATGCCGGCCTGCGCCATCAGGCTGAACAGCCCAATGCTTTTGAGGGCCACCGTTTTGCCGCCGGTATTTGGGCCGGTAATGACCAGTATGGAGAAGTCGCGGCCGATTTCTACAGATAGCGGCACTGCCTTTTCCC
>Ga0180438_10007073_pt1 | contig 14852 bp, 10 predicted proteins | sample SS_ome_12_FD_132455 | JGI IMG/M metagenome (GOLD analysis project Ga0180438, IMG submission 132455) | Hypersaline lake sediment archaeal communities from the Salton Sea, California, USA - SS_3_D_2 metaG | ecosystem: Environmental > Aquatic > Non-marine Saline and Alkaline > Hypersaline >...
CGCGCTAAAGGACATCTCTCAGCTCTTGCGCGATCGAAAGCTTGTGGCGATGATGGTGCTCATGCCCATCGCCTTCACTGTGTTCTTTGGATTCGTCTTCAGCGGCACGGGAGGCCAGGCCGACCCAAGACTGCCGGTCGGCGTTCTCGACCGGGACGAGGGTGCCTTAGGCCAGGCGCTGCTGCAACTGTTGGAGACTTCCGATGCCGTGCGTACCGTGGTGCTGGATGACCTGACCGAGAATCAGGCCGCGGAGCAGGTGCGAGACGAGAAACTGGCAGCGGCCATCATCGTACCGCAGGCGTTCAGCCAGCAGCAGTGGGACGGCCGTGATGCCAGGCTCAGACTGATCGTCGATGAGGAGAGCGGTGCCGGGATCGGAGCCAGCGGTGCGGTGCAGAGCGCGGTAAACCGCCTCGTCGGCGCCATGGCCACCGCGGGATTCAGTTCGCACGCCTACGAAGCCACTCGTCCTTTCGAGAGCAATAGAGCACGCCAGACCTACCTAGAAGAAGGCTTTGCCCTCGCGGTGGAGGCCTGGCAGGATCCGCCGTTCAGGTTGGCTGTCGAGGCGGCAACCGCCGAAGGAGAGCCGCAAGAGGGCAATTCCTTCAGCCAGGCGTCGCCGGGCCTGATCGTGCAGTTTACCATCTGGGGCCTGATCATGTCCGCCACCGGCATGGTCGTCGAGCGGCAGCGCGGCGCGATGCAGCGGCTGCTGACCACTGCCGTGCGCAAGTGGGAGATCATCGCCGGTCATGCGCTGGGCATCTTCCTGCTGACGCTGGCACAGACGCTGGTGCTGCTGCTGTTTGGCCAGTTCGCACTGGGGGTTGACTACCTGCGCCAACCGCTGGCCAGCCTGCTGGTGGCCACTGCCCTCGTGCTGTGGGTAGTGAGCGTTGGTATGCTGATCGGCGCCATCTCGCGACACGAGCACCACGTGGTGATGTGGTCGCTGATCGCTATGTTCGTCTTCACCGGACTGGGCGGCGCCTGGTTCCCGCTGGAGAGCACCGGCCCAGCGTTTGCCGCCATCGGCCGCTTGATGCCAACCTATTACGCCATGGTCGGCTTCCAGAACATCATCCTGCGCGGCCTGGGCCTGAGCTCGGTGCTGCAGCCGGCAGGCATCTTGCTGGTCTTTGCGTTACTCTTCTTCGCCCTCGCGGTGTGGCGCTTCCGCTACGAGTGAGGGCTGGGGGACTATCGCCCAGCGCATACTGTGTGCTGCGGCAAGATCGCAGCCGTGTGCCCCAGGAGCCGTCAATGCCAGCTACTCCGTCAGCAATCAGAGCGCTCATCTTCGACTATGGCGGGGTGATCATGCGCACCCAGTCCGACGAACCCCGGCGCAGGCTGGCCGACCGGCTGGGGGTCACCGCGGAGGAACTGTACAGCGCTGTGTTCGACAGCGAGGCCATCAGGCGGGTCGAGCTGGGACAGTTGACTGCGCTGGAGTGTGGACAGGAGGTGCTGGCCCAATTTGGACTGAACTCCGAGAAGGAGATCGACCGCTTCTGGAGGGAGTTCTTCAGCGGCGATGCTCTGGACAGCGAGCTCGTCGCGCACATCCGACGCTGGCGTCGGTGCTACAAGATAGCGCTGTTGAGCAACTTTGCCGGCAATCTGGACGATCATGTGCACAACAAGCTGGGCATTGGCGACTGTTTCGATGAGATCATTGTCTCGGCCCGTGTCGGCCTGCGCAAACCCGACGTGCGCATCTATCAACTGGCGCTGGAGCGCCTGCAGGTCGAAGCCGACGAAGCAGTGTTCGTCGATGACATGCGAGCCAATGTGGAAGGCGCCTCTGCCGCAGGCATGCGCGCCATCCACTTTACCAGCCGCCAGGCACTCCTCACTGAACTGGAAACGTTGCTGGGCCGCAGTAGCTGTGGCACGGTGGTCAGCAAGTGATCCCATTAGGCATCCGTGAGTTCTGCCAGGCTGATCTGGAGGCCCTGACTGCGCTGATCAACCGCGCTGACCAGGTGGACCATACCGGGTTTGCCACCTCAGCCGAAGACCTGGCGCACGACCTCGTTGAGCCAGGCGCAGGGCGAACCAAGAGCGTCCTGCTGGCAGAGTCGGGAGATGCGCTCATCGGCTACACCCTTCTTCACAAGGCCACAGGAGATACGCCGCGCCTGATGGCCGTGGGCGCCGTCGATCCGGACTGGCGGCGGCGCGGAGTCGGCACGGCGCTGATGCTACGCGCTGAGGAACGTGCAGCAGAGCTGGTAGATCAGAGACCCGTTCCGCTCGACCTGCCCCTGCACGACTCAGTCGCGGGCGCCCGAGAGCTAGCACAGTCACTGGCCTACCAGCCAGTGCGACAGTTCTTGTACATGGTGTGCGCGGACGCGCTTTCCGTGCCCGCACCCATCTTTCCGGCACACATTGCCCTGCGCGACTATGTACAGGGCCAGGATGAGGAGGAGTTTGCGGCCGCGTACGGGGAGATCTTTGCCGATCACTGGGGCGAGGAACCTTACACCCTGGCCGACGAACAGCATCGCAGCCGTGCGCCGAGCTTCCAGCCTGAGGACAATCTGCTGGCGATCGACGCCAAGGACGGCATGGCGGGCTTCTGTCTTCTGGACCCACAGGCCGCAGGCGCAGCTGGACCCACACTGGCCAGGATCGACGATCTCGGCGTTCGGCCTGCGTATCGGGGGCAAGGCATTGGCCGTGCCCTCTTGCTGGCAGGCATGAAGCGCCTCGGCGACCGGGGTGCAACGAGCGTGGGCCTGTTCGTGGATGCTGCCAGCCCGTACCCTGCCGTGCACCTCTACGAGTCGCTCGGGTTCGTGACCCAGGATCGCGTCACCATATTCCGCAAGGAGATTGGCGCACCAGACCAGGCGAGGGACTGAATGGGGCCCATGGACCTTTCACAGGAGAATCTGCCGCCGATCCGCAACTATGAGGCAGGCGACGAGACGCCATGGCTGGCGTTGATCCGTGCCTGCCCCGATTTCGACGAGCACTTTTTCAACCGCAGCCCGTCGCTCGATGCCCTGCGCGTGGTGGTGGAGCACCCACACATGGATCCAGGGCGCAGCCTGTTCTTTGCCGACAGCGGGTCGGGCTTTGCCGGGTATGCTGAGGTGTGGTGCGCAGAGGGTCAGGCCCGCGCCGTGGGACGCGTGCTGGTACATCCCCACTGGCGGCGTCGCGGGTTGGGAAGCGCTCTGCTGAAGAGGACCGAAGCCCGGGCCCGAGCTGTGGGCAGCGAATACCTCGATGTGCTCATCGCCGAGTCACACACGGGCGGGCGCCACTTTCTGGAAGATCACGGTTTCGCTGCCGTCCACTATTGCTGGCTGATGCGACTGCCGCGGCTCGACACCATCCCTGCGCCGCAGTGGCCCCCCGGCTATGGCCTGCGCACCTTCGTTCCGGGCAAGGATGAGCCAGCCACGGTGGAATTGGAGAATGCCAGCTTCACAGACGAGTGGGAGTACACGCCAGTGCATGTGGGCGAGTTTGAAGCGTTTGTGCGCTCACCGTCGTTCCGGCCTGACGGCGTGATCTTTGCCGTGTACAACGGGGAGCTCGTCGGTGAATGCTGGAGCTCGATCGATGACGAGCGCATCGCGGCGAGTGGTGAGAGACAGGGGGACGTGTGGTCGCTGTGCGTGCACCCCGAGCACCGCGGTCGCGGCCTGGGGCGGGCGCTGTTGCTCGCTGGCCTGCAGTGGCTCAGGCAGCAGGGCATGATTTCGGCGCTTGGGGGCGTGGATGGCGCCAACGAAAGGGGGCAGCACCTCTACACATCCATTGGCTGTGAGGTGCTGCGGACTGACATCTGGTGTCGGAAGCAGCTAGCCGACCCTGCGAACCTGCCACCACCCTTAGCCTAGAGGCAACGAATCATGCTTCAGGTCAGCAACGTGAGCAAATACTACGGCGACGACTGCGTGCTGGACGGCGTGTCCTTCACTGTCAATCCCGGAGAGCGCCTGGGACTGGTCGGCCCCAACGGCTGTGGCAAGACGACGCTGCTGGACATCATCGCTGGGCGCCAAGGACCCGACAGCGGCAGCGTGCAGTTCACCGCTTCCGGCGTACAGATCGGCTACTTGGGGCAAGCGCTCAGCTACGAGCCTGCGCAGACGGTGCAGCAGGTGATTCTTGCAGCCCAGGGCACCCTCGCTGAAGCGCAGCATCGCATGCGGCGCTACGCGCGCCAGATGTCGGAGGCACCACCCCAGGTGGCACCACAGTTGCTGGAGGAATACGCCGTGGCGCAGGCGCAGTTCGAAGCGCTGGATGGGTACCGCATCGGCCAACGCATGGAAGCGGTGATGCACGGCTTGGGCCTGCAGGACGTCGAGTTGGACACGGCGGTGGATATCCTCAGCGGTGGGCAGAAGACGCGCCTGGGCCTGGCTGCCCTCTTACTGCGCGAGCCTAACCTGTTGCTGTTGGATGAGCCCACCAACCACCTCGATATTGGTGCCCTGGAATGGCTGGAGGCCTTCCTGGAGCAGTTTGAGGGCGCGATGATCATCGTTTCCCACGATCGCACGTTCCTGGACCGCACCGTGCAGGCGATTCTCGAGCTTGATCTCGCGACACACCAGCTGCGCGCGTTCCCCGGGTCTTATTCAGATTATGTCGCTACAGTTGAGCGCGAACTGGAGCGCCAGGAGCAGGCCTACCGCGAACAGCAAGATCAGATCGCACGCGTGCGCGGCGAGCTGCGCAAGGTGAAGGCACACGCGCGGCGCATCGAGGGACACACCATCAACTTCCACTATCTCAAGCGCGCCAAGAAGATCGCCCGTGCGGCAGTGGTGCGCGAGCGGCGGCTGCAGCGCCTGCTCGACTCTGAGGACATGGTCGAAAAGCCACGCCTGAGTTGGTCCATGAAGCTGGATTTCGTGCAAACGCCGGTGAGCGGGCAAGATGTCCTGACCCTGGAGAAGCTGGGGCACCGATTCGACGGCGAGTGGCTGTTCCGGCAGGTTGACCTGCAGCTGACGCGCGGCGAACGCGTGGCGCTGGTTGGACCGAACGGCAGCGGGAAGACCACGCTGCTCAACATCATTGCCGCAAAGCTGGAAGCGGCAGAGGGACGAGCGCGGCTGGGGGCCAACGTGCACCTGGGATACTACTCCCAGGAGCAAGAAGGGCTCGACGACGGGTCAACGGCCTATGAGGAGCTGCGCCGCGTGGCACCGCTGTCAGAGACCCAAACGCGCAGCTTCCTGCATTACTTCCTCTTTGCCGGCGATGACGCCTTTGTGCCGGTGGGCGACTTGAGCTACGGGGAGCGTGCGCGGCTGGCGCTGGCCAAGCTGGTGTTGGGCGGCTGCAACCTGCTGCTGCTAGACGAGCCGATCAACCACCTCGACATCCCCTCGCGAGAGAGCTTTGAGCATGCCCTGCGCGCCTTTGAGGGCACAGTGCTGGTCGTGGTGCACGACCGCTACTTCATTGGGCGTTACGCCAGCGCGCTCTGGGCGCTGGGCGACGGCACCGTGCGGCGCTACCTCGACCTCGAAGAGATGGCCAGGGCCGCGAAGCCAGAGAGCTCTCCGCGGAACGCCTAGGCATCGCGGCTTCGACCTCCCTGCGCCACCAAGACAGCGATCACCGTCAGCCCCCGCTCCGTCTGACCGTCCCGCAGCAGCCACTGTGCGTCGGGGCTCTTGGCCCTCTCGCGGCCGATGCCCAGCGTGCCGGTTGGGCGATCATAGTACTGCACATCGCCACTGGCCCCCGTGTACAGCGCATCGGTCACGTTCAGACTTGTGAGAATATCCACTAGATCGTGCTCGGTCGGCAGGCGGTCGATGGCATCGGGGCGCTCAAGGTCTCCGATCAGTGACACACGGACCACGTCGCCGCCCAAGGCCAACCCCAGAGCGGAAATTGGGGCACGGGTTTGGCCGCCCGGGAACAGCACCTGCCGCGCATTGGGAGGCTGACCGGAGGGCGGGTTGACCAGCGGCACGTGCTGGCTATCTCTCACAATGTAAGGCGCAGAGAAGGCATTGGCGCCTTGGGATAGCGGCTGTACAAGCTCGTTGGCACGTATCGCCAGGTCGCGGATCTCCACGCGACCGTCGTTGTGCTGGATGAAGAAGCTGTAATCGTCATTCAGGGGCGCCCAGCGACGCTGTCGCAGTGAGCGAGCAGGTTGGGGCTTGGTCACCAGCTGCCCATCGAGGAACAGGGGGAAGTTGAGCAGGCCCATCTCGCCAGCGTTGAAGTAGGCCAGACCTTCGGGGAATCTCTCCACCGCCTCGCGCACGGTGTAGCCGGGGTGGGGCGCTGCTCGCGTGCCAGGTCGTTCGTATCTGCGCGCGCCTGGTGTGGTGACAAAGTCACGCTCGATGGCGGGGAACGAGATAACAAACCGCAGCCTGAGGCCGGCGCTGGGGTGCCAGATCATAGCATGCCCTATCGGATAGCGTGGGCCTTGGCCGCTTTCCTTGTGAAGGGGCAGAAACTGGTAGGCCACCGGGTACACTCCGCACAGTAGCTGTCGACACAGAGGGTCGGCGCCAGCCTGGGGACTGGACGTCCCTACTGAGGGCTGAGGATCCACGACTTGTACAGAGGATCCAGTTCCTGGCCCGAGACCTGCTCGGCGATGCGCATGAAATCATCGGGCGTGGCCAGCTTGTACTTGCGGTCCTCGAGATACGCCTGCAACACGTCAAGGAACACCTCGTCGCCCAGCTGTTCGCGCAGTTCGCCGAAGAACACCGCACCCTTGCCGTAAACGATTGGTCCATAGTCCTGCGGCTCAAACTCGTTCACCGCCCGAAAGACCACCCCATCACGGCCGCTGCTCTTGGCCTGCTCGTAACGGCTGGCGACGTACGTCTGAAAGGCCAAGTCGGCCTGCGAGCGACCATAGATGTTCTCGTAGTAGTAGACCACGGAAAAGTTGGTCAGGCTCTCGTCCAACCACGGCACGTTGACCTGGTCGTTGCCCACCAAGCTGTACCACCACTGGTGCGCCACTTCGTGCGCGACGAGGAACTCGGCGTGCGCGCCAGCAGTGGCGTACTGGCCGTCGTCGATGATCACCAGCCCCGGATACTCCATGCCCCCGGCGGAGATAGGCGCCTCGACAACGTCAAACTCAGCAAAAGGATAGGGGCCAAAGCTCTGCTGGTAGGCGCGCAGGCCGTCGCGGGCATAGTTCAAGACAGTCTCGCCACCCTCCTGGTGCTCGGGCAGATAGTAGGAATTGAGCCGCACAAAGCCCACCGCCAGCGAAGCCAACTCGAAGCGGGTGCTAGCTACGACCATAAAGTCGCGCATTGGCCCACTGACACAGGTCCAAGTGGTCGTCCCACCGACGTTGTCGGCCTGCTCCAGCGTCGAGCCGGAGGTCACGACCACCATGTCGCTGGGCACCGTGAGCTGCACCTGGTAGAAGCTGGTCTCGGCATAGACCGGATCTCCATAGTCTGGCGCCAGCGACAGGTCCCAGCCCTCGTCATCGTAGACCGCAACTATGGCGTAGAAGTTGGAGAGCACAAAGACGCCATCCTCGTAGTTGAAGGTGCCGTAGCCGCGCGCATTGTCCACCGGCACGGTCACATCGTAGGCCATGCGCACGTCCAACGACTCGCCCGGCTCTAGCGGCGCAGGCAGCAGCAGTCCCACCGCCGTATCCTCCGCCTCGTAGACCAGCTCCACCTCCTGCCCCGCCACCATCACCTCTTCAAAGGTCAGCGCACTGCCAAAGCTGGGCTTGTTGGGGAAAAGGCGGAAGTAGATGCGCTCCAGGGGAACACCAGTGGCATTGGTGTAGCGCGTGTCCTGCAGCGCATAGACGCGCGGCGGGTCATCCTGGGCGTCGAGAAAGGCCTCGATGGCGTAGAAGGTGGGCGCTTCCGGCAGGTTCACCTCGTCGGCGGCACTGGCCAGCATGGCCGGGCGGTAGGTGTCGCGCTCCTGCCAGGCCGGAGGGGGTGTGGGCATAGCTGTCGGCGCGGTGGTTGCCGTCGCGGACGGAGTGGGGGTGGGGCCGGAGTCTACGGGCGCTCGCGGTGTCTGGCAACCTGTGAACACAAGTGCCACCAGGCACAGCAAGAGGACGAGAAGCTTCGTCGAATCTGGGTTGCGGTTCAGCATGGGGAGCATTATACCCCCTGGCGCGCTTGGTCGCAACCAGGGAAACACACAGACCAGGTTTCTGACAGAAACCTGGTCTGTTACTGGCGGAGATCTCACCCCTCTCCCCCGCGCCCCCAGCGGATGCCCAGCCACAGCAGGTAGGGCACGGCGATGGCGGCGCCGACGCCGTTGGGCACGGCGGCGCGTTCACCGAACAGCGCCAGCGCCGTTGCCGAGGCAAAGCCGCCGTTCTTCAGCGTGGCCATCAGCAGGTAACTCATCCGTGCCGGCCGCTCGACATGCCAGCGCTTCAGCACTTGGTCGATGACAAAGGCCAGCCCAAAGCTGCGGATCACGTTCACCAAGGCGATCAAGAACACAAGCCAGGGCTCGCTGAAGAAGACGTCGCGGTTGAGGCCGATGATGGTGAACAGGACCAGGGTAAAGGCCCAGTTGACGATCTTGCCGCGCCAGCGGGCGATAGGTTCCTTCAGCGGGCTGGCCAGAACGAGGCGCGAGGCCACGAGCGGAACCAGCACCAGCTGCACCAGGATGGTAGCCAGGCGCAGGGGATCGACGGCGCTCTCGCCTAGCAGCAGAAACATCATGGCTGGCGTAACCACCAGCGAGGCCAGGTACCCGCCCACGGTACCCAACAGGGAGAAGGCCATGTCACCGCCAGTGATGCCGGTGAAGGGGATGACAGCAGCGCCAGGCGGGGTGGCAGCGGCGATGACAAACCCGATCCACAGGTCGGGCTCGGGCAGCAGCAGGCGAGCCGGGATCAGGATGGCCGCGCCCTGCAGCACAAAGCTGAGCAACACGGAGACCCACGTGGGCCGTACAAGCCGATGCCATGGGCGGAAGGCGCTGCTCTCCACCTGGGTCATGCTGACGGTGAGCGCCACGGCTAGCGCGGGCAGAGTCCACGCTTCGGTGTACTGGGCCCAGTCTCCCACGGCGATGCCGAGCACGATGGAGGCGATGAACAGGACATTGCGGTTGCCGAGGCTCCAGAGCAGGCGACGAAACAGGTTCATGATATGTAGTGTAGCGGCAGTCTACCTAGATGCCAAGTCGCGGCCATCGTGGTTCGGCCGGCTACCGGTGCCGCACGAACGTAGAATTGGCGCTGTCACCTTCCCGGAAGTCATCCATGAGGGTGAGGCCTCACCACCGCGGATGTGAGTGGCCGCCGCCGTGCATCGCTTCAGTCTTTGTGCTGCGAGCACCGACCGATTGGCGGCTAGAAAAGCCGCCCTACTCATTATCAGAGTAGCTGTGGCCCGGCTAGAATTGCGTGGCTACAGGTTTCGCGCAGTATTCGATGCACCGCACCGCGTGGGTCAGCTTCCCGGAAGGTCCAGACGGCTGTCACCACTCAGACCTCATTCGGGCTGCCCCAACGCAGACTTAACCACAGCAGGTACAGCACGGCGACGGCCGCCGCGACGCCTGACGGGATGGCGGTTCGTTCACCGAACAGCGCCAGCGCCGTGGCAGCGGCAAAACTGCTGTTCTTCAGCGTACCCATAAGCACATAGCTGATCCGCGTCGCGCGGTCCGCATGCCGATGTTTCAGCACCTGGTCGATGATGATTGCCAGTCCAAAGGTGCGCAACACGGTCACCAGTGAGATGAGCAATACCAGCCGCGGCTCGCGCAGGAACACCTGTCGGTTCAGGCCAGTGCTGGTGAACAGGACCAGGGCAAAGACCCAGTTGGAAATCGTTCCACGCCAGCGGGCGATGGGCTGCTTCAGCGGACTGGCGAGAAGCAGGCGCGAGGCCAGCAACGGCACCAGCACCAGCTGCACCAGGATCCTGACCAGATCCAGCGGGTGCACGGAGCTCTCACCAGCCAGTAACAACACCATCGCTGGCGTGATGACCAGTGAGGAAAGGTAGGCACCAACCATGCCCAACAACGAGAACGTGACGTCACCACCAGCGACGTCGGTGAAGGAGACGACCCCTACAGCGGGCGGAACAGCGGCGGCCATCACAAACCCAGGCCAGAGCTCACGCTCCGGAACCAGGACCCGCGCGAAGAGCAGCATGGTAGCAGCCTGGAGTACAAAGTTGAGGAACACCGACACGCGCGTGGGATGCACAAGCTTGCGCCATGGACGGAAGGCACTGGCCTCCACCTGGGTGCTGCTGAGCGCCAAGGCCACCGCCAATGCGGGCAGCGTCCAGGCCTTGGTGTATTGCGCCCACTCTCCCGCGGTGATGCCGAGGACGATGGCGGCGATGAACAGGACATTGCGGTTGCCGAGGCCCCAGAGCAGGCGACGAAGCGCGTTCATGACATGCAGTGTAGTGGGGAACCGGTTAGACGCCAAGTTGCATTGGGCGCTGTGTGGCCCTCGACCAGTATGAAGGTGAGGGTTCACGCGTCTACCTACTCCTAGAATGAGTAGGGCGGCTTCTCCAGCACAAAGACATCGGGTAGGAAACCCGACCTACCGACCAGCGACTCCGAGTATACCGCGCGCCCTATTCATCGGCGGTGGTGAGGAGTCAGCCTCATGGATGACTTCCCGGAAGGTCGAGGCGGCGCCCACGAGAGGCTGTTCTACTTTCGCTGTGAACGGTGGCGTGGTATAATGCACGCCGCTTGGCCACGCTATTCGGCCAGAGGAGAAAGCCGATGTCAGAGACAACTGAGCTGCGAGAGACGATCCGCCACCTGCTGGCTTCCGAGCGACTGGCTGTACTGGCCACCCAGGGCGATGGCCAGCCCTACACCAGCCTGGTAACGCTGGCGGCTGCCGAGGACCTGGACCGTGTGATCTTCCCCACGCTGCGCCGCTCCACGAAGTACACCCACCTCAACGCTGACGCGCGGGTCGCCCTGCTGCTGGACAACCGCTGCGGTCAGGCACCGGGATCGCCCGATGCCATGGCTTTGACCATCATTGGCACTGCCAGGGAGGTGCCACCCCAGGACATGGCGCACCTGGCACAGCTCTACCTGAGCCGGAACCCGCACCTGGGCGAGTTCCTGCAAGACCCGGACTGCGCACTGGTTGAGGTGCACGTCCGCCAATACCGGCTGGTGCGCCAGTTCCAGGATGTGTCTGAGCTGGACATGGCCGCTGAGGATGTGTAGGCGGCTCAGGCAGCGGATGCGCTTCATGTCCTAACAAATGCCCCTGTGCGGTTTGAGCCCGGCGCGCGGGCTCAGTATAATACCTCCCAGCCGCTGCGACGTTGCAGGAACCGTCGTTGCAGCGGCGACGTCTTTGAAGTGACCCTTCCATCTCAAGGAGTTCCCGTTCATTTATGACAAATGACCTGAAGCCTTCATGGGACGCCTCTGCCTCCGAATGGCAGCGCCCCTTTGTGCGCGGCCTCGCCATCGTGCTGGTCAGCGCCCTGCTGGTACTGTGCGTAGGCTCTGGCGCCCTGGTTGCGGCCTACGCCTATGTGGCTGCCCGCCTGCCGTCGCCCGAGGAACTGAGCATCCGCGCCAGCACCTTTGAGAGCACCAAGATCTATGATCGCAACGGCGTCCCGCTGTACGAAGTGTTTGACCCCAACGGAGGGCGACGCACCGAGGTGCCGCTGTGGCGCGTTCCGCAGAACGTGATCGATGCCACCATCGCCACCGAGGATCCGACCTTCTACGCCAATCCAGGGGTCAACCCGCTGAGCATTCTGCGCGCCTTTTACTCCAACCTGCGCGAAGGTACGATTGTTTCAGGCGCCAGCACCATCACACAGCAGGTGGTCAAGAACGCTTTCCTCACGCCGGAGGTGACGTACACGCGTAAGGTGCAGGAGGCCATCCTGGCCACCGAGATCACACGCCGCTACTCCAAGGACGAGATCTTGGAGATCTACCTCAACCAGAACTACTACGGCAACCTGGCCTACGGTATCGGCACTGCAGCAGAGGTGTACTTTGACAAGCGCATCGAGGATCTGTCGCTGGCGGAAGCGGCGATGATCGTCGGCATCCCGCAGGGCCCGGCGATCTACGATCCCTACATCAATCTGGCGGCAGCCAAGATCCGGCAGAGCATTGTGCTGGACCTGATGGTCAAGCGTGGCTACCTGACACGGCAGGTGGCACAAGCGGCGGTGGCGGAAGAGCTGGACTTTGCGCCACTGCGCATCGATATGAAGGCCCCGCACTTTACCGTCTACGTGCGCGAACAGTTGGAGGCGGAATTCGGCACCGAACTGGTGCACCGCGGCGGTCTGCGCGTCTACACGACGCTGGACATGCGCTTGCAGGAGGCGGCACAGCAAGCCATCGCTCAGCAGATGGCGGCTTTGGCCGAGCTGAAGGCCAGCAACGCTGCACTGGTGGCGCTCGATCCCAATAACGGCCAGATCCTGGCCATGGTGGGCAGCGCTGACTTCTTCGATGAGCAGATCGACGGGCAAGTCAACGTCTCGCTGCGGCTGCGCCAGCCCGGTTCCTCAATCAAGCCCATCAACTATGTTGCGGCTCTGGAACGCGGCTGGACCGCGTCCACGCTCATTATGGACATCACGACCGAGTTCCCCGACGGCGCTAACCCACCCTACGTGCCGCACAACCACGACAAGCTGGATCACGGCCCGGTGTTGGTGCGGGGTGCGCTGGCCCGCTCGCTGAACATCCCGGCAGTCAAGACGCTGCAATTCGTCACGCTGCCCGGCATGCTGGAGATGGCACACCGCCTGGGCATCAGCTCGCTGAACCGTGCCGACTATGGGCTGTCGCTGACGCTGGGCGGCGGCGATGTGACGCTGCTGGAGATGGGTAGCGCGTACGCAGCCTTTGCCAACGGCGGTCGCCGTGTGCAGCCCGCCCCTATCCTGCGCATTGAGGACAGCGAGGGGCGCGTGATGGCAGAGGCTTCGACCGAGCCAGCAGAGCTGGTGCTGGACCCCAGGTATGCCTATCTGATCACGGACATCCTCTCGGACAACGAGGCGCGCTTGCCTACGTTCGGGCCCAACAACGTGCTGGAGCTGTCGCGGCCGGCAGCGGTCAAGACAGGGACCACCGATGATTACCGCGATGCCTGGACCATCGGCTACACGCCGGATCTGGTGGCTGGCGTGTGGGTGGGCAACAGCGACAGCACGCCCATGGACCGTGTCTATGGCTCGCGCGGCGCCGGGCCGATTTGGCACGACTTTATGGAAGAAGCGCTGCGCGACACGCCGGTGCATTCATTTCAAAAGCCCGAGGGCATGGTGACAGCCGAGATCTGCCCGATCTCGGGCAAGCTGCGCACCGACAAGTGCCCCCCCGCCGTGCAGGAGATCTTCCTCTCCGGCACCGAGCCCACTGAGTCCTGCGATGTGCACGTGGACGTGCCCATTTGCGCGGTCAGCGGCCAGCGGGCCAGCGAGTTCTGCCCTGAGAATGTGGTGCACACTCAGTACTTTGAGGTCTACCCGCCCGAGTATCGCTCTTGGGCTGAGGCCAACGGCACGCCACAGCCGCCAGCAGGCACGTGCACCATCCACACCCAGGCACCACGTGTGGCGATCACGAGCCCGCGCGATGGTGACATCGTTGAGGGCATCGTGCCACTGTACGGCAGCGCAGCGATGAGCGATCTGTCGCACTTTGAGGTGCAGTACGGCATCGGCGATAGCCCGGTCGGCTGGGGACCAGTCTTCCGCCAGGACGCTTCGGCGGTGGACGCCATGTTGGGCGCGTGGGACACGAGAGAGCTGAGCAATGGCGTCTACTCGCTGCGGGTGGTAGCGGTGGACCGACACGGCAACCGCGCCGCCTCGCCAGGCGTGCGAGTGCGCGTGCTGAATCCCACACCCACCATCTCGCCAACACCGACCGAAACGCCTACGCCAACTGTGAGCCCAACGCCGACGACATCGCCAACGCCAACGCGCACACCGGAGAGCACCTGGACGCCAACGCCCAGCGCGACGGCCACGGCGACCACCACGCCCACCACTACGCCGCAACCAAGCGCCACGCCAACCCTGGCGCCAACGGACACACCGGTGCCCACCCTCACAGCAACCACGACGGTCACGCTCGAACCAACGGCGACGCCGGTTCAGCCGCTGCCCATCGCGACACAGACCCCTGAGCCCACCGCAACGGAGCAAGCGCTAGCGGCCGAGCTAGGCTACTAGTCGGTGCCGGCGGCTGCAGCGCCAACTTTGCCCTTGTTACGCCCAGTTTACGAAAGCACCACAATCCATTGAAGCCTAGCGCCTAGGATGGGGCAAATCCTCAGGAGGCAGGCTTGCCATGGATAGTACTCAGAAAATGAAGCTGGAAGAACCGGCTGTTGGTTGGCAGAGGAGGGTGCTCTCGGCCAGCACCATTGGGCAGCGCCTCGCGGTGGCGGGCACGCTGCTACTCAGCGCCTTTCTCAACTTCTACCGCCTGACACAGGAGGGCTACGCCAACCTGTACTACGCCGCGGGCATCAAGAGCATGCTGACCAGCTGGCACGACTTTTTCTTTGTCTCCTTCGACACTGCCGGCTTTGTTTCGATCGACAAACCGCCACTGGGCCTGTGGGTCCAGGGTGCCAGCGCTGCGCTGTTCGGCTTTAGCGGGTTCAGCATTCTGCTGCCGCAGGCGCTGGCTGGCGTGCTGTCCGTGGCGGTGCTGTACCACCTGGTGCGGCGCACTTTCGGTCCGGCTGCAGGTCTGATCGCAGCGCTCGTGCTGGCAGTCACGCCGATCAGCGTAGCCACGCAGCGCAACAACACCATGGATAGCCTGCTCATTCTGCTGCTGTTGCTCGCCGCGTGGGCCGTGCTGCGCGCTGC
>Ga0180438_10007075_pt1 | contig 14845 bp, 7 predicted proteins | sample SS_ome_12_FD_132455 | JGI IMG/M metagenome (GOLD analysis project Ga0180438, IMG submission 132455) | Hypersaline lake sediment archaeal communities from the Salton Sea, California, USA - SS_3_D_2 metaG | ecosystem: Environmental > Aquatic > Non-marine Saline and Alkaline > Hypersaline >...
AATTGTCGACACCGGCAGGTATTCAGCGATTGTCTGACCATCAATGACGGCCATTTTTGCGGTAATATCTTTCTGCACCAGCGGCTCTTCAGCGATAATAGTAACCGTCTCGCCTTCAATCACCGTTGGTTCTAATGCAAAATTAACGTCGGTTGTCAAATCAGCCGACACCCGGACATTGCTGATTTCAATAGCTTTGTACCCAATCATGATACATTTTAATTGATACACGCCAGGCGGCACGTTGTTTACAAAATATTTGCCTGCCTGATTACTGGCCGCGCCCAGCACAGTACCCACCAGAATCACGTTCGCTCCTGCTAAAGGCAGGTTTGTTGTTTTTTCAAGAATAGTACCGGCAATTTTCCCGGTGGTAGCACCAAAAGCGACTGAGAATGAAAACAATAATCCACTCAAAAAGTAATAGAAACGACCTGGTTTAAATTTCATTTTTTTGTGATGCCTCAAGATGAATAAAATCTTACAACGAGGGCTTGACTTAAAACTCCTGTCATTCCGGCTGGAGCGCAGCGGAATGCCGGAATCTCTTTGTTTAAAGCCTCAGATATTTGAATGATCCATAACGCTTTTTTAAATAATAAAGTAAGTTTTCGTTCACGCACCAAATAAAACTATCGTAAGAATACCATTTCTTTGGCTACGGAAAATTTCTGAGTTGACATTTTATAATAATAGATCCCACTAGGCACAGCAGCCCCAATACGATTCGTCCCATTCCAGTAATATGTGTGCGTTCCTGGAGACAGGTGATGATTCACCAGATGTTTAACTTTTTGTCCCAAATTATTGTAAATAACCATTTCAACTTTACTGGCCTCTGGCAGCTTGAATTCGATGGCTGTCTGAGAATTAAAGGGATTCGGATAATTTTGAGTGAGAGTAAATCCGTCAACCGGAGGCGAATAATGGGCATCAACAGCGGTACTGCTTACCAGGGGGATTCGATAATACATTAAATCCCAACCGAATTCTGATGCTGCATTATATTGCACCCAAATCACGTCGGCACCCCCTTCAAATACATTTTCAATCGGATTACGAATTGCGCGGCCGATACTGGGCCATTCCACCGAATGACCACTGCCATCTTCGGCGCGACAATTGCTCATTTGAACGGGAGGCATCCAGGTTTGACCGCCGTCAGTAGAAATAGAATAAAAGGCATTATCAACATTTCCCTGCTCAGATTTAATGGTTTGCTCTTGCCAGACCACATGGAGATTATCGTTGTCATCCACGGAAAGCGACGCCCGGCCAATTTGCAGCGTATCAGCCGATTCATCGATTCGAACGGGGGCACTCAATTGGCTGCCATCCCACAGTGAATGGTGAAGCGAGTTCTCATCAATAGTATAAATCACATGTACTCTATTCTTTGAATCGGTAATCATTGTTGGAAATTGGGCACTCAGCGTATCGCCTTCGGAAAGCATTGAGGTAACTATAAATGGTTCGCTCCAGGTAGTTCCATCGAAAACGCTTATGATAATTTCTTTTAAGGGATATTCATCAAAGTCGGTTTTATTAAGCGTGTCCGGTTCATCGAACCAGGCACAAATCATGGTGCCGTGGGGACCGTGAGTCAGGCAGGGTTCAATATAATCACCGTAGAGCGCTTCAAATTGAGTTACATTTTGATGCTCCCAGGTAACACCGTCATCTTTGCTCCAACAAATATGGATATTTTGAGGACCATATAGATTACCAAAATCGGAATAGGCAATAAAAATCGTTCCGTCTGGTGCGAGAGCCATTGAGCCAAAACCGGCGTTACCGGTATCCGATTCGACGGCGACAGGTTCAGACCATGCGGCCCCATTCCATTTCGCGAACATAAAGTCACGCCGATCATTCAGGGGCGTTTTGTTATTATATTGTTTCCAGCAGGCGTAGATATTTCCCTTATTATCCGCCACCAGACCGGGACAACCCGTATCACCTTTTTCCGAATTACTTAATTGAATCGGATCGCCCCAGGCCTCAAAGGTGGCGTCATAAATTGAATACCAGACCTCTTTGTTGGGATTTCCATTTGGTTCCCACACTACCATCAAGATTCCGTCGGTAGTCCGCGCACATTTGCGATTGTTATTGTAGCGAGTCGCATTATAGTAATCGGTATTTAAAATCAGTGACGGAGACTGTTGAGCAAGCACCTCAAAAGCAATCAGGAGGATTAACATTAAAAGTATGAATTCAAACAATTTTTTTGACATCTGATTTCTCCTTCATTGTTAATTTTTTATTTTTGAATGAAAAGAGTAGGGAGGAGGTGGCCTGGTTTTTTAACTGAATCGAAATGAAATTGAACAAGCCAATCAATGCAACTTTCTAAAACGACAAGGATGTTGCTTTAAGGTATTCTGAATGTGTCCACATTTAACTCACCCTCAGTTTTTGCAATCAACAAAGTACCACATGAATCACTAAAAACATTGGTCGTAGTACGGCACATATCCAGTACGCGATCGACTGCTAAAATAAGACCGACACCTTCCAGTGGTAAGCCAACAGCTTTCAAAATAATCGTAATCATTACCAATCCCGCCATTGGAATCCCTGCGGCACCAATAGAAGCCAGTAAGGAGGTGATGACGACAATAAATTGTTGAAAAAATGAAAGTTCAATGCCATACGCCTGGGCAATAAAAATTGCAGCAACACACTCATAGAGCGCCGTCCCGTCCATATTCACAGTCGCCCCAAGGGGTAATACAAAACTGGAGATTCGATTCGAAACACCGGCCTTTTCTTCCACACATTGAATCGTAAGGGGTAAGGTAGCCGACGATGAACTGGTTGAAAAGGCCGTTATTAGCGCAGTTGACATATTCTTTATGTGGCGCCAGGGATTTAATCGTCCGAAAAGAAAGACAATCAAGGGCAATGTAATAAAAAAATGAATACACAGCCCGGTTAATACCGTTACGAAGTAGACTCCCAACGATTTAAAGGGCTCGAAGCCGGTCGTGGCAATAATCTGGGCGATCAGTCCGAAAATGCCGATTGGTGCCAACAGAATTATGACGTGGGTGAGTTTCATCATTACTTCAAAGCCCGCCTGAAAAAAGTTCGATAAAATGATTTGATATTCAGAATTTCCCAAACGAGTAATAAATATACCAAATAAGATGCAAAAGAAAATGATTGGTAAGATTTCGCCTTCACTCATTGCGGCGAGTGGATTTTCCGGAATAATTCGTTCGATAAAATCAGTTAAAAAATCAATCGGGCTCTCATAAGCACCAGCCGCCAGATCGGTAGGTTCTTTTTGTAGACCCAAATTCGCCCCAATTCCGGGACGAAATAAATTAACTAAAAATAACCCGGTTAATATTGCAAACAAACTACTGGCGATATAATAAATAAAAGTCTTCAGACCCAACCAGCCAATTCTTCCCGAACTGCCGGCACTAATAACACCGGAGGTAATGGAAGTGATAATTAAGGGAACAATAATCATTTTCAGAAGTCGAAGGAAGATCATTGCAGTAAATTCAGCGAAAGGAAGAATCGCCTTCCCAAAAATCAAAGCTAAAATAATCCCCAAACCGAATCCAACAAAAATCCATAAAGTCAGGTGGCGCGAATAAGATTCAATATGAAAACGCATTTTTCTACCCCAGCTATTTGAATTGCAGTTCAAGTTGAATTATTTACAAAAAGAAAGCAAGGATGGGAAAAAGATAAACAAATGCGTGCTGAAAAGCAAGGGTTTTTCCTTCACGAAAAATAATCGATTGCCTCCGAATTCGTTTTCATTAGATAAATTTACACTTAACACCTACGGTAACAAAAACATAAAATATTCAACGAAAATAAGCTTGATATTTGGTTGCGTTTAGCATATATTATAAGTCAAAATTTTTATGAAGGACTGACTAAACATATTAAATAGGAGATTCAAAGTGATTGAACAAAAAGATTTCATAGAGAAATTATTAAACCTGGATAATGAACTCATTGAAAAATTAGCCGAACGTAAACACTTACTGGTTCAACTCATTCAAAATGAAGAAGTCAAATCCCTCATTTTTGGGAATAAATTTGAGGAGAATCGTTTAATTGCCCGTTTAATTCAGCACGGCAAAGAATTGGGATTAGACTCGTATTTTATTAATCAACTCTTTCGGAAAATATTCGAGCATTCTCAGAAGTTACAGGAAGAGCTCTTAGCGATTGCGCCTCAAAAGGAACAACAGGCTCCGGAACAGATAATTGTTGCCTTTCAAGGCGTGGAAGGGGCTTATAGCCACCTTGCCGGGCAAAAGTTTTTCTCAACCAAAATCGAGCAGGTCGTATTCCGTGGCTTACCCACATTTAAAGCAATTCTCGACAGTGTCGAAAAAGGGGGTGCCCATTATGCAGTACTGCCGATTGAAAACACCACTGCCGGTAGCATTAATGAAGCCTACGATTTACTCAGTCAAACGAATTTAGCCATTATCGGTGAGGAAATCTGGCCGGTAAAGCATTGCCTGGTCGCGATTGAACGCGTCCCTTTAGCCCGTATTCGACGGATTTTTTCTCATCCACAAGCATTAGCTCAATGTAGTAATTTTCTTTCCGAGCTGCAACACTGTACTATCGAAAGTTTTATCGATACCGCCATGGCGGTTAAAAAAGTTAAAGCGGATGAAGACCTTTCGGAAGCAGCCATTGCCAGTGAGGAAGCGGCTGAAATTTATGGTTTGAAAACGATTAAAGGTGATATTGCCAATACTCGAGAAAATTACACGCGTTTTTTCATCGTTGCTCGAGAACCGGTTGAATACAGTGGACGCATTCCTTGCAAAACATCGCTTATTTTTGCCACCAAACACATTGAAGGGGCACTCGTAAATTGTCTTAACGTCTTAGCCCGAAATCACCTGAATTTAACGAAAATTGAATCACGACCCCGGCCGAATATTCCCTGGGAATATCTGTTTTATGCCGATTTCGAAGGAAATATTAAATCCAAAAATGTTAAAAAAGCACTCGAAGAATTGAGCATTGAAGTTAGCTTTATGAAAGTCCTGGGTACTTATCCGGCAAAAGTCGGGATGAGTAACGGCTCCGGTACTGAATTGGCCCTAGATTCTAAAATGAAATTTGAATCAGCCATCTTACCCAAACGGCCAAGTACTCGTCTGGAAGTCCCGGAGAAGAAATCATATCGCTTAGCCAGTCGATTATATAAAAGTGAAAATACCCAGATAAAAATCAGGGATGTCATTGTGGGAAGCGACGAATTCATCATTATTGCAGGACCGTGTTCGGTTGAGTCGGAAATTCAGGTCAATCAATGCGCCCAGGTGGTGGCTGAAAATGGCGGGCACATTTTACGTGGGGGTGTATTCAAACCACGCACGTCACCCTATAGTTTTCAAGGATTGGGATATGAAGGATTAGAATATCTCGCTGAGGCCGGTAATACTTACGGTTTGCCCATTGTCACTGAGGTGCTGAAACCCGAGGATGTAAAAAAAGTGGCTGAAGTCGCGGATATTCTGCAAATTGGTGCCCGTAATATGCAAAATTTTCCCTTACTGCGTGAAGCAGGGCAGGTTAATCGGCCAGTGCTGTTAAAACGTGGAATGATGGCGTCGATTGAGGAACTATTATCGGCGGCGGAGTATATTCTTTCTCAGGGAAATCAACAGGTGATTCTGTGCGAACGGGGAATTCGAACCTTTGAAACCGCGACCCGGAATACTTTGGATTTATCAGCCGTACCGGTACTGCGGGAACTCAGCCACTTACCGGTTATTGTCGATCCATCCCACGCCAGTGGGGATTGGCGGTGGGTGATTCCTTTGGCAGAAGCAGCCCTGGCAGTTGGGGCAAATGGAGTGATGGTAGAGATTCATCCTGAGCCAGAGAAGGCATTAAGCGACGGTCCACAATCGCTGAAATTTAAGAATTTCGAGATAATGATGACACGACTCCAACGGCTACAAACGGCCTTAAAGTAATGAGCTATTTTCAGAGTTTTGCGCGCGCACCGGCAACTTTATATTTGTCACTCCCACAACTGGCGCTGTAAAAAAGCAGAAAACGATCAAGATTCGTTTCATATAAAAATTGTTTTCCTCCCAAATGATCGGCACACCATTGCCATTCTGAACCCCATAATTTATGCCCATACAGCGGATTAATGAAGATCGGATTGCGAGTATCTTCAAACCATCTTTTCTCAGCAGGATCGAAGTGAGCCATACCAAATAAGCGGTTACCACGATTCCCTGAAGTTTTCCAGCGACTGGTGCCATCATATAAACAAAAAAGATTGTTATTCAATTTAAAGTAACTGGGTTGATGGGTATGATTACTTCGAAAAATACCATTATTATCTTTAGCAGGCCGAAAAACGGGATTAGAATCCACCAAACGATAATCAAACGGTCCAACTTCATTGGAAGCAATCCCTTCGCTTAAGTACCAGCTTGTTTTGTCTTCTCCAGAACGGTTAACCCACATCATGCGATAATGATCCTGGAATTGAACCACAGTCGGAAAATAGACGCCAGTCTTATTTGTTGGATGAGGTGCCGGGAATATAAGATTCTCAAAATAGCGAGTGTCTTTAAAATCTTCATCAAATTTAACAGCGATGATACTCCATTGCTTACCTTTACGGCAATTTCCATAAGCCATCCAGTATCCCGACTCCTGACTTTGAACAATTGAAGTTATCTGGAAAGACTCTCCGAATTGAGTGGCATCTTGAAAAACGGGTTGATTATGATTTAGGACTTGAAAAGGAACGCGCCACGGATCGGCGGAAATAAATGCCCCGACTTGCTGTTTTGGTGGCTCATTACAGCTTTTCCGACTTTCCCCATTGGTTAATAAAATATAATTCCCATCATTTCTACGAAACATGCCAGCGGGTGCCAGGTAGGTCTGGCACCATTTTAATTCGGCGGACGGTTCGATTAACGGCGTTGACCGAATCTCCCACCCACTAAAAGGATTATATAGGGCGACCCGGCGGTTTCGCCAATGACGGAAGTTGCCACCAGAAATCGGTTTATAGTTTAAGGTTAAGGTATTATAGTCACCTCCTTCGATTAGCATAACTTCAGTGTAATCAAAACAGGCAGGGCTAGGATCTTTGGGGCTTTGCGGAAAATCTAAAATCATTAAACCCCATTTTGCCAGGGAATCTTCGGTTGGGGGGTGAAAAAGTTCAGGAATGTTCGGCAACCATGATAGTTTAATCCGGGATTCAGTCACTTCCGTGATAATGATTGGTTTTGATTCTTTTAAAGGAAGATTATTATTCATTTCTTCATTTCGTATGAAGCACTGTCGAAAGGGGAGTTCTTTTATTGTGTGTGAAATCTCAACCCAGGCACTTTTAACCGGTTCACCAGTAAATGGTTGTTTTCCTGATTTTTTTCTGGAAAAAACCTCACCTATAAATTTAAAGACATTTTCGAGTAAGGGAAAAATTTTCATGATAATCAAATTCCTCCTTAAGCTTAGACTTGGAAAGTTTATTAAAAGAGCGTTGATTTAAGAAATAACGTCTCAAGTTTACATAATATGTCTTATGAGGCCTTATTAATTGAAGTAATTCTGAATGACACTTCTTAAAAATATTGAAAAATATCAAACGCTTTCAATGAGTCAACCAAAGCCGAACTTGGAATTTGAGGTTTATGCAAAAATATTAGGCTTTGAAAGGTTTCTAATTGGTGCGCTTTCCATAAGTACCGCTTTTGTGAACGGTAAAAACGCTGTTGGTGTACTCCTTTTTGAAAACCGTGTCCGTGCCAACTTAGATGCAAAGTTTTATTCTGTAGCGCCACATGAAACGCTGAATTTGCTTTCCAGGCAGTACCATCTGTTAAAAAGCTGATGGCAATTATTGAATCGATAATTGTATTCATAAAAAAATTTTGCGGAACGAAATCTTTCTCAAGGCTGATATAATGATATTTTATTTTTTGGAGACGATCATTAAGATATTTTAAGTATAAACGACTTTTAGGCTTATCGGCAATCAAATAATCATAATAGTCTTCAGATGCTAAGACTTTGTTTTTAATTTCTTTCCACCCAAAAAATCGAATCTCGGGGAAATCGATACAATCAAATTCATAAACTTGACTCTCGAATAAATTCAAGCTTATGGTATTTTTAGAATAAATATTTGTTTTAATAATAATAATAGGAATATTATTAAATATTGTATATTTTCTGGAATATTTGAAATTATTATCTTCTACATTGTTAATGCTAATTTGACAATAGATTTTGTTTAATGTCAGTATTCCAGGTAGAGACCTTCGGTTGACATCTCTCGAATCAAAATTTTCATTCCTCTGATTCTCAATTGAAACAAAGTCATTTATTTGATAAATTTTTTGTTTGCATCTAATTTCTCTTATACCAGTACTTGAGATCTGAATCTGGAGGCAATTATTATTTACCTCAATCAGAGAATCTGGCTGAAGAACTATTAGTAGGCTACTTTCTTGTTTCGACTTCCCCTGATATAATTCATAATTTCTCACTTCAAATGCCTGAATCGATTGGGCAATCCAGATGAGACGTAATTTTTTAATACTTCGATCCAGATAATTTGATAATATTTCAGTGGCACAGGAAATCGTTTGACCGGAATGTTTTAATATGAATTGATTATGAAAGCTCATGCCTGGCTTTAATTCAATATCATAAATCAAAGGCCGTCGCTTGGAAGTAAATCCTGATTTTTCGAAATACGTTAGATTGGTAATAAAACGTGGCGTATTTGTACCGTTACTATCCCTGAAGATATAACCAGTCAGTGATAAAAAGAATATTAAAATTATAATCCTAAAGTACTGAAAAAGGTTCAATATTTTCATGTTTGGGGAAATAATTCGCAGGTGATAATATTTAATTATTTTGGGTCTTCTTCATTTGCAATTTGAAAACGAGAAATATAACCTCGCCCCGAATCTTCAATAAAAAACTCAACATCTCCTTTCACTGAAATCCCAATAGGAAAATTGAGTTGATGCCGGATGCGTCGTGTGGCCCATAAAGAATGCTCGTAATTATTGATACGATACCCATCATAATATTTTTGAAGTTCTACATTTTTAACTAAAAATAATGGGGCTGGATTTCCTTCTCCAAAAGGTGATAATTGGGTTACTTCTTGAAAAATGTGATATGTTAATTCATCAATTGTTAATTCAACTTCCGCATTCGTATGACGATGGTGAATGGTATTAGGGGGAATTTTAGCAGCAATTTCGTTTAATTTTGAGATCGCAGCCGGAAGATGTTGTGGCAGAACTGAAAAACCAGCCGCACATTTATGGCCACCATAATCAAGAAAGAGCGCATCACAGCTTTTCAAGTATTTCATTAGATCAAATCCCTTGGGTGCTCTGGCTTCACCCACAACACAATCATCTTTAAAGCCAATCAGAATAACCGGTCGTTTAAGAATATCTTTTAATTTTGAAGCACAATAACTTAAAACGTCAATATCGGTTTCGTGTTCAATGAGCAAAATGAGATTCGAGTTTTTTGAAAAGCTGTGGTTAGCCTTGATTCTTCCAAAAGCATTTCGTGCCCTCAAAAACCAATCCTGGCTGGAAGAAAATAAATCCGCCACCCAATTATGAGTTATTTGGAGATTATTATTGAGTAGTAATTCACACCCAATATTGCAGCCATTTTTTGATTCACCCGCCGAGAGTAACGGAATGAAATGCGTTAAAATCGTCGACATAGTAATTTTTTTATTCGCTGCCGGGTATTTTTCCAGAATCGCCGTCACCCAGGGACTTTCTAATTTTTGCAGAATTTCCAGGCCGAATTTTACAAAGATACGATTTTCATCGATGAGGGGAACCCGGTCGCCAATCGTACCCAACATTACCAGGCTAATGAGTTCTTTTTGGACACTAAACCACTGCATTTGTGTCAGGCCCATCATTTTCATCGCTACTGCCTGGCTTATTTTATAAGCCACACCGGCGCCAGACAATTTTTTAAAAGGATAACCCGAATGAATCCATTTCGGATTAATAATCGCAATCGCTCCGGGTACTGTTTCTAGGGTTTCATGATGGTCAGTAATAATGACATCAATCCCCACTTGTGACGCATATTCTACTTGTGCAAAATTAGTTGAAGCACAATCGACCGTAATGATTAATGAAATGCCAGCTTCGCTGGCTTGCCTAATAAATTTTTCTTTTAATCCAATCCCATCGTTTTTTTTGTTCGGAATGACATAACTCACCTGCCCTCCCAGATTCTGTAATGTTTTCATTAAAATGGCGGTACTACTGATGCCGTCGACATCTTCATCACCATAAATCAGAATTTTCTCACCGCTGATTAATGCTGATTTTATACGTTCTACTGCGGCATCCATGTCCTTAAAAAGGAACGGATTATATAAAGCAGTCAGGCTAGGTTTTAAAAATTTCTTGGCAGCAACTAAACTTTGAACTCCCCGGTTATGCAATAAAAAGGCAATTAATTGGGAAGAATTTAGAGCGATCGCGAATTCCTTGAGGGTAGCATTACTGATCTCTGTGTCTAGAAAGTTCATAGCTCATTTTTATATTCAGAATGATTGATTATTTTTCAATAAAAGCGATATTTTTCAGTTACTCGTTTGCTCAATTATTTGAAGGAACATACCTTATATATGTTTAACGATATTAATTGAAAAAAGCAAGAAAAAAAAGACGAGCCGCTTTTATTTCTCAAAGTTTCGGGCAACCACTCCCTGAAAATCACTTTGTGAGATAGTTTGCCGGTGGAAAAATAGCTTGACATTGAATGAATATTTCGTTATCTTTATTTTGCGTTAAAAATGATAGGGCGATTAGCTCAGTTGGTTAGAGTGCCGGTCTCACATACCGGAGGTCACTGGTTCAATTCCAGTATCGCCCATTTTTTTAAAAATTACTTCAGCCTCTCCCCTATTCTGCCTATTAAATAATCCATATTCCAAAAAAACTCTTGACTTTATGCTTGCCCTTTTCTATATTTAACCCTTGTTAAGTAAAGTTAATTTTTACAAATTAATTAACTTAAAATCAATGAGTGAGTTAGGCGAAAAAATAATTTTTGTTAAAATTTTGTGTGCTCGATAACACTGAACTGTTTTCCGACTTGAAATAAGGTTACTATGAATATTATCTGATAATTCCCTTTGATATATAATCCAGTTTAATTTTGGGCTGCTCAAGAGAGTTAATAGATCCTGCAATCAAAGAGTCCATGAAAATAACGATTTCAGAAATTGCCAGGCTGGCAAATGTTTCGAGAGGAACGGTTGATCGTGTGATTCACAACCGTGGACGAGTATCAAAAGAAAATGAAGCTAAGGTCCGGCGTGTATTGATAGAAATCAGCTACAAGCCAAATATCTTTGCCCGGGGACTTTCACTCTCAAAAACATTTCTTTTTGGGATTCTTATGCCTGACACTTCAAATAATGTGGGTTATTGGAAATCACCAGCAAAAAGTATTGGTCGAGCACAAGCGGAATTACGAATTCATAATGTCAAAATAATTTATTTTCATTACGACAATTCTACCGAAATGTCGTTTATTCACGCTTGTAACAACATTCTAACTGACCAGGCTCATCTAGACGGCCAGTTAATAGCACCCGTACTGTCGCGGTCGGCAGAAAAAATCTTTTCCAAAATTCCTTTAAACCTACCTTATGTACTTTTTGATACTTACCTCCCCAATTCTAATTGTCTATTTTATATCGGCTCAGATTCCTGCCAGAGTGGTTTTTTAGCAGTTCACTTAATGCAGACACTCATAAAAAGTAATGCCTTTAGATATTTTTATGAAGGAAGATATTAAATATCATTAATTTTAAATTATCAAACCATGTATGAAAGCCTAAAATCGCTCTTAAAAGTCTAATTAAAGGAGGTAGCGCAATGAAAAACAAACTGCTACAGATGCTGATTCTTATGCTCCTGTGTGCGACAATTGGTATTAATGAAAGCTCGCTTATTGCCGGTACCACTGGTAAAATCACCGGTATTGTCAGAGATCGCGAGACAAACACTCCGTTGCCCGGTACAAACGTTTTTATTGAAGGAACGACCTTAGGAGCTGCGACTGACATGGAAGGAAATTATATTATCATTGGTGTTCCGCCTGGAAATTACACGATTAAAGCATCAATGATGGGTTACAAATCGATTCAAATGGAAAAGGTTCGTATTTCCATTGATTTGACCACCACCGTTAATTTTTCTTTAGAACCAACCGTTCTCGAAACGGCCGAAACAGTGACCGTCGAAGCCGAAAGGCCGCTGGTACGAATGGATATGACGTCCTCACTCACCACCGTTAGCGCGGAAGATATCCAGGCGTTACCGGTGCAAGATATCGACGACGTTCTAGAACTTCAGGCCGGAATTGTAAAGGACGGTGGCAATCTGCATATTCGCGGTGGTCGCGCCGGCGAAATTGCCTACTGGGTTGATGGAATTCCTACCACGGATGTTTTTAATGGGCGCATGGGCGTGACCGTTGAAAATTCAGCCGTGGAAGAATTACAGGTGATCAGTGGGACCTTTAACGCCGAATACGGCCAGGCGATGTCCGGTATTGTTAATATTATTACCAAAGAGGGTGGAAAAAAATACACCGGCGAGGTAGAACTTTATGTCGGTGACTACCTCAGTGGGGATGATAAATTCAGTCTGCTCAAATCGGTAACCACTGAATTTGATCCCGATCTTAATCAAACGGTTGCGGTGGGTGAAAAGGAAAATCCTTTAAAGAAATTCAATCCCAATTACAATGCCGAACTCAGCCTGAGCGGCCCCCTCCCATTTTTGGGCGATAAATTAAGTTTTTTTGTGAATGGACGCTACTACTTTAATGAGGGTCACCTTTATGGCCGCCGATGGTTTAAACCAACGGGTGTGCCCGGAGATAGTGCGCTGGTTCCGATGAATCCCCATCGACGCTATTCGACCCAGGGTAAGCTTTCTTTTCGGATGACACCCAGTATTAAGGCGACCTACACGCTGTTTTGGAGTGATTGGAAAAATGAGCGTACCTTTTCGAGAGACTTAAAATATGTGCCGGACGGTCGCCCCCAACAAATGGGCTCGGGAATGACCCACATTTTCACGTTAAATCACGTTCTCTCTCAAAGTACCTTCTATGAACTACGGCTAAACAGTTTTTATAATGAATATAAGCAATACCTCTACGAAAATCCTTACGCCAAACCAGATTATTTAGTCAAAGTGTTGGAAGATACTGCCAAAGGAATCATGGAGGAAATATTTGATTATAAAACAACGGCCGGCGCCACGAAGCTGGATAGTATTAAAAAGGAACGGATCCAATTTGAATATATTGTCGATCCCAATGGTCCGGAAGGCTATGTGCATCCGAACTGGACGGCTGCGCCGGCTTCCTACAGTTTTAATCAGGTTGGCATGGATATGTGGCATCATAAACGAAGCACCTCCTACTGGGTGGGTAAATTCGATTTAACCAGCCAGCTTACGAAAATCCATCAACTCAAAACCGGGCTAGAGTTTCGTTTGCATGAACTGGAATTGCATCAATTTACGTTACGACCTCGCAAAATAGGTGAAGAGGAAGTGGAACCGTTTGAACCGGCCATTCCTGAAATCGGGAGTATTTATCGGGACGATTATCTCCAGAAACCACGTGAATTTTCAGCCTACTTTCAGGATAAAATCGAGCTCAAAGAAATCATCCTGAACGTTGGTTTGCGGTTTGATTATTTTGATGCCAATAGCTACATACCAACGGATCCTTCTGATCCCAATATTTATAATCCGTTCAAAGCCGAACACATTTATAAAAACTGGGTACCGCCGGCAGAAAAACTCTCCGGTAATGAATTGGACGCATACAAAAAGCAATTTGCTATATATTCAGCCGACGAACGACGGGCATTTATGCATCAAGACGTTGGGGCGAAATGGAAACTGAGTCCCCGACTGGGGATTGCTTACCCCATTACCGATCAGGGTGTGATTCATTTCTCCTACGGTCACTTTTTCCAGATTCCAGAATTTCAGCATTTGTACAGCAATCCTGACTTTAAACTGAGTGCCGGTGGCGGCTATACGATTTTTGGTAATCCCGATTTAGCTCCTCAAAAAACAGTCCAGTATGAAATTGGTCTCCAACAACAAGTCACTGAAAATATTGGAATTGATGTCACCCTGTTTTATCGCGATGTTCGGGATTGGGTGGGTACCAGTCCGCTCATTGATACACCTATTCCCAGTGTTAAATATTCCCAATATGAAAATAAAGACTATGAAAATGTTCGAGGAATAACCGTCAAATTGGAAAAACGGTACTCGAATAACTTCTCGGCGCGTCTCGATTATTCTTTCCTGAAAGCTGAAGGAACTTACTCTAATCCGAATGATGCTTACAATGATTACCAGGCCCAAAGAGAACCTCGACGGCAATTGATTCCGATGAATTGGGATCAAAATCATACACTCAATGGTTGGTTAACCTATCGCCTATTTCAATGGACATTTTCGTTAATCGGAAATTATTGGACGGGTCAACCCTACACGCCCAGCTTTCCGCGGGGCGAGATTGTTGGCGGCGCTTTTATCGGATTGCAGGAAAATAGTGCCCGTCTACCTACCCAAAAAAGCGTTGATTTATATATCAATCGACAATTCAGTTTTGGGTCAGTTCGTATGAATCTCTTTGCAAATGTTTATAATTTATTTGATATTCGTGATGAAACCACTGTCTATGGGGATACCGGTACCGCCGATTATTCAACTGAAATCGATCCGTCAAAAATTACCTATAAACCCGAACGTAT
>Ga0180438_10007078_pt1 | contig 14841 bp, 11 predicted proteins | sample SS_ome_12_FD_132455 | JGI IMG/M metagenome (GOLD analysis project Ga0180438, IMG submission 132455) | Hypersaline lake sediment archaeal communities from the Salton Sea, California, USA - SS_3_D_2 metaG | ecosystem: Environmental > Aquatic > Non-marine Saline and Alkaline > Hypersaline >...
GGGCAAGAAGTTGGTCAGCATCATGTAACCCCATCCAGCCTGGAACTGTTTGGGATAATCCGGGTATGCCTGTTCCACATCGGGTCGTGCTCCATCCACAAACACGGCATCTCCAATGTAAACAAGACCACCGGTTTCATGTCCAGGAATCGGTGCCCTGTAGATTTTTACACTGGAAACTTCGATATCATCCAACGCCCATCCAGTCACCGGCACACTGCTCATCACAGTTGAACCGTCAATGGGTGTTTCAAAATAACCAAAGGGAGGAACGGTTGTTCCTGAACTGTAGACCTTTAAGGCCACCGGTACGGTTTGTGGGGAATTGGAAGCATTGGGATCCTGGACAGTAATGGCTGCTGTATAGGTTCCTATTGCTAGTCCTGAGGGATCTACTGAGACGGTTACCACTCCCGGACCGGTTCCGGCTTCTGGTGTGCAGGTGAGCCACTCGGCATCTTTGGTAACTGCCCAGTTTAATGTTCCGCCGCCGCTGTTGTTAATGAGAATGGTTTGTGAACCGGTCATCAGGTGAGCCGAAGCCACGCTGATGGATGTGGCGCCTGCTTCAGGTGTAGAACCAAAATTCAACCGGGTACGGTTGAGTGAAATTTCTGGTGGTACAGGTGGTGCATTATTCACCTGAACCGTGATTTCATCCTCAGCGGTCTCGTTTGCCAGGTTGTAGGCAATGGCTTTGATGGTATGAGAACCATCTGCAAATGGAGTGGTATCCCAGTCGGTTTCGTACGGTTCGGCAGCATCTTCTGCGATTTTGGAGTCGTCGATATAGAATTCCACTTTAGAAACGCCAAGGGGAGAGGCACCTTTGGCATTGGTTGGATTGGAAGTGGTGGTTGCTTTGATGTTAACTGTACCAGACACCACAGCGCCATCTTCCGGTTCTGTGATGGTGACGGTTACAGATTCGGCATTGGTTGTAAAATCCAATTCTTCGCCATAAGCAGTTCCCTGAGAGTTGGTGGCATAAGCCCGGACGTAATAGGTGGTATTTTCGGTTAAACCGGTAATATTGCTGGTAAAGGTGCCAGTCCCAATACCGTTGGTGGTTCTGTTATCTGCGATGGTGGGATTGGGAGAGATATCCCAGCAGACCCCCCGGGCGGTGATACTACTGCCGCCGTTATCCGTGACATTTCCACCACTCTTTGCTGAGGAGGAAGTAATACCGGAAATCGCGGTGGTAATAACAGTAGGTAATCCACCGGCAGTTGTAAAGCTCACTTCACCGCCATATGATGTACCCGCGGTGTTGGTGGCATAAGCCCTCACATAATAAGTAGTATTGGGGGTCAGCCCGGTTATATTGGAGGTAAATGCCCCAGCAGCCGCTGCTGCTCCTTCATTGGTGCTGTTGTCTGCCAGTGTCGGTGTACCTGTGGTATTCCATACTACGCCGTGGGCTGTAGGATTGGGGGCGCCCAGGTAAGTAATGTTGCCGTTTCCAGTGGCTGATGTGGTGCCGATACCACTCACCGCCTGGGTCGTCACCGTCGGTGGTGCGGGGTTAGTAGTGAAAGAGACTTCGCCGCCGTAAACCGTGCTGTTGGCATTGGTAGCATAGGCCCTTACATAGTAAGTGGTATTGGGCGAAAGTCCGGTCATGTTACTGGTAAAAGCCCCCGTGGAGGCAGCCGCACCTTCATCAGTGCTGCTGTCCGCCGTTGTGGGGGTACCCGTGGTATTCCATACCACGCCGTGGGCTGTGGGATCCGGTTCGCCCAGGCTGGTTATATTTCCGTTTCCAGTGGCCGTGGTGGTGCCGATTCCGGTCACCGCCTGGGTGGTTACTGTCGGAGCCGTTGTACCTGTAGTAAAAGAGACCTCGTTACCGTAAGCCGTGCCCGCTGTATTGGTTGCATAGGCTCTCACGTAATAGGTAACACCGGCGGAAAGCCCTGTCATATTACTGGTAAACGCTCCCGTTGCCGATGCCGCGCCTTCATTGGTGCTGCTGTCCGCCGTTGTGGGTGTACCCGTTGTATTCCATACCACACCGTGGGCCGTGGGATTGGGAATCCCCAGGTCAGTGATATTTCCGTTACCCGTTGCCGTGGTGGTGGTGATACCGCTCACGGCCTGGGTGGTCACCGTGGGCGCCTGCGGGTCGGTAGTAAAATTCACTTCGCCGCCGTATACTGTACCCGCCGTATTGGTTGCATAGGCCCGGACGTAATAAGTCGTATTGGGTGAGAGTCCCGTCATATTACTGGTAAACGCTCCCGTTGCCGCTGTCGGGCCTTCATTGGTGCTGCTGTCCGCAGTGGTGGGCGTGCCCGTGGTATTCCACACCACGCCGTGGGCCGTGGGATTGGGTGCTCCCAGGTTGGTGATAGTGCCATTACCCACAGCCGTGGTGGCGCTAATACCGCTCACTGCCTGGGTGGTCACTGTCGGTGCCTGCGGGTCGGTAGTAAAATTCACTTCACCACCGTACACTGTACCCGCCGTATTGGTTGCATAAGCCCGGACGTAATAAGTCGTATTGGGTGAGAGTCCCGTCATATTACTGGTAAACGCTCCTGTTGCCGCTGCCGCGCCTTCATTGGTGCTGCTATCCGCTGTTGTGGGTGTACCCGTGGTATTCCACACCACGCCGTGGGCCGTGGGATTGGGTACTCCCAGGTTTGTAATCGTGCCGTTACCCACGGCCGTGGTGGTGCCAATACTGCTCACCGCCTGGGTGGTCACCGTGGGCGCCTGCGGGTCAGTAGTAAAATTCACTTCGCCGCCGTAAGAAGTACCCTGTGCATTGGTTGCATAAGCCCTTACATAATAGGTCGTATTGGGGGAAAGCCCGGTCATGTTTGTAGTAAACGCTCCTGTTGCCGCTGCCGCACCTTCATTGGTGCTGCTGTCGGCTAGTGTGGGGGTCCCGGTTGTATTCCACACCACGCCGTGTGCTGTGGGATTGGGTACTCCCAGGTTTGTAATCGTGCCATTGCCCACGGCCGTGGTGGTACCAATACCGCTCACCGCCTGGGTGGTCACCGTGGGAACAATTCCTGCTGTAACAAACGATACTTCATTACCGTACGCCGTTCCATTGGCATTGGTGGCGTAGGCCCGGACATAGTAGGTGGTGTATGGGGACAGCCCTGTCATGTTTGAGGTAAATGGGCCCGTTGCCGATGTCGGACCTTCATCGGTGCTGCTGTCTGCAGTGGTGGGCGTACCTGTGGTATTCCATACCATGCCGTGGGCCGTGGGATTGGGGGCTCCCAGGCTGGTAATCGTTCCATTACCCGTGGCTGATGTGGTGCCGATACCGCTCACCGCCTGGGTGGTTACCTGTGGGGCTTGCTCCAGTTCGAATGCCCCGATGTCCACGTTCCCGCTCTGTGGCCGGCTGATACCGCGCTGGTCCGTTGCCGGAGCGCCGTTGTAACTTGTTCCACCTTCAGGGATGCCATCCACCGCATCGCTGGTTGTCTGCAAGGCATGAGTCTGGGTAGGCCCACCGTTGTCGGCAATGGGATCGAGATCAATCGTACCGTTCTGGATATCCCCGGTTCCGGTAAAACCGGCTTCTGTGGCGTTTTCCAGGTTATATCCCTGGGAGCTGAGGATACCACTGGCACCGGTGGAATAAAAATTGTTACCGCCGCCACCCGTATTGCCTGCCAGGATTGTATTCTTAATATTAGCTGTTGAAACTCCCAGTTCGATCCCACCACCGCCGTTGGTGGAGGTGTTCCCTGTAATAGTGCATTGGGTAATAGTAATGTTGGTTGCAATAGTGGTACCATCAATAATTCCCCCACCTCCACCTATAGCGTTGTTTCCCGAAACAGTGCTGTTGGTGACGTTCAGGGTTCCGGTGACACATAAGATTCCACCCCCAAAATTACTACCACCGGATGTGGCATTGTTGTTGTAAATGGTGCTGCGGATCACGTCAACCGAACCGTTATTGCGACTGGCAATTCCACCACCGACATCGGAAGTGTTCCCGGATATGGTGCTTTCAGTTATTGTAACCGGCCCGTTTTCATTCCTGATCCCGCCGCCCTCGTCAGCGGCCGTATTACCGGAGATGGTGCAGGTGGTTATATTCACCGTGCCCCCGTAGTTGTCGATAGCGCCGCCAAATCCGTTTCCGAAACCGTTGGCGTCGCAACCGGAGATCACACAGTCGCTGATGTTCAGTGTCCCTTCGTTTTCAATGCCACCGCCGTAATTGGCTGAATTGCCATTGGCGAGGGTCAGTCCCGAGATATTGACGGTGGCCCCGCTGCTGATATAAAAAATACGGCTGTTGTTATTTCCATCGATCGTAAGACTGCTGGCACCCGGTCCGGTAATGGTCTGATTTTGACCGATGGTTAGTTCCCCGCTGGTCAGGGTAATGGTACCGGTCACACTAAAATCAATGGTTTCGCCCGAAGCTGCAGCGGCGAGGGCCTGACGCAGCGATCCGGGGCCGCTGTCATTGGCGTTGGAAACCGTAATCAGGCCGAACACCGGTGACGTTGTCAGGCTCAACAAACCGAATATTAAACATAATATAAACGTATATTTTTTAAGCATTTTAATTCACTCCTTGTTTTAAAATATTTTTATTAGTGCGATGTTGAACGTAAAGAAGAGCATGAGTGCCCTTAAGAAATTATAAATAGGGTATTCTTTTATCATTGTTACAATACCCCCGGCCGTGAAGGGCGGCGACACCGTCGCTTCATGGCCGGGGGGATGCAGGCTTAAATCTTCAATATTAACTGCGGCTGGGGAAAAGTCCTACCAAAGCGATGCTGTAGTTGATCGTCAGGTAGGGCTGCATATTATTATGCGGCTGGCTGCCCCCTGCCGTAGCGGTAGTAAGATTCCCACTGGCGCTCAGGGTGTCATCATGCATGTCGGCATTGGGCCCGGCATTGGAATATTGATTGACGCGATCGATTTCTGCAAGCGCATTTCCCACCGGTGAATCCACATTGCCGGCACCACTGTTGCATCGAACTTTACCTGAAAGAGTGGCTGTGCCAGTATGGTCGTGGGCCGGCATTTGAGCGGCGGTTAACGTAACGATTTCGCTGCCGCCTTTTGACCCAATTTTACGTGTGCTGAGCCCTGGCCCGTTACCCATGTGTATAGGCGCACGGCCCCGAAGATCGGGTAAAGCAAAGGTGGTTTTCCCATCTCCACCGTATATCGTTCCTAAAAGGCTGAACAATGCTGTGTTTTGCGAAATGGGCAGCAATTGCCCGTCACACAATGCCCAACCACGGGGCGCAAAATTAAATCCATACGTTTGAATCTGTCCGATAAAAGGTTCACTCATTTTATTACCTCCTTTTTTTACTTATTTTGTTTTTTACGTTACGTCTAATACTACTTTTTCTCCAGCAGCCGGCTGAAAGCCGACTCGTAATAGAAGGCGTCCTGTTTTTCGTGGACAACAGGAACCAGGAACAGGTCAAGCTCACCCATTTTGGGATGGTTGACTTTGTAAAGCTTTTGATCAAAGAACTTCTCTTTAGGCCCTTTGAACAACAATGAAAAACTTTCCATGTTCTCCCGGTTATGTTCTGAAACCTCTACTAATTCCACCTCCACTATCCCTTCATATTCCGTAAGAACCTCAAATTTTTCATTCACATACGGATCAAAACTGGATTTTTTCAACTCCTCACTCATTTTTACCTCCTTTTTACCTTACACCCAACCGTATGAGGTTGAATTCTTTTTTCTACAATAGGAATTTTAAAGAAAACAACAGAGAAAGTAAAGTAAAATTAGAAAAAAAATAAGATAAAACTATCCGAAATAAAAAAAAAGTAACCGTTAAGCTGCTAGGGACTCACAGAACTCAGGTTAAGGTTGAGGTTGAGGTTAAGGTTGAAGGAAAGCTTCAACACAAGTTCCCTTTTTAACTATTACATAAAAAGAGCTGTGTAAGAGCTCGCTTCATCATTCATCATTCATCATTCATTTTTTTGTGAGATGGTTGTTTTTCTATGAAAAAATGAAACCCGGCTTCCCCCACTTTTTTAAAGCCCAGTCTTTCATAAAGCCGTATTGCCGGATTATTCTGTATGACATGGAGGTTGAGGGGGAGGTTTTTTTCATCTGCTTCTGTAATCAGGTCTTTCATGATTTTTGATCCAATGCCCTGGCTGCGAAATTCGGTCAACAGCGAGAGATCGATGATTCGTATCTCGTTTGTTCTCCGATCCACATAGAGTCTTCCGATCGGGACCTTATCCAGGAGAATAATTTCAAACGAAGCATTTTTGTAATTCTGTAAATACTGGATATGCTGAAGGTTGAACTGCATGCGTAAAAATGCCTCTATCTGTTCGTCATCCCAACCTGTTTTTGCCATTTCATCCTCTCGTGTGGTGACGTACACATTGTATAGAAATTCCGTGTCCTCGTCCGTAATCGGACGAAAATCAATCAGTGAAAGATTTTTTTTACTCATGCCTCTATTATATAAAAAGCGTGATGCACCCACAACCCAAGATGCCACTTAAATATTTTATTTGTGCAAAAGGCGTGCAAAAAGAATTGCTTTTTGATATATTATTACTGTATCCGAAGACTCTTTTATTTTTATGATGAAGGAGGACGGTTTTTTGTTATGCAAAGCCCAATGCCAATGGCGGAAGCCTGCCCGTTGGGAACTTTTTATCGATAGAATTCGTTAGATACGATATACAGGTTATGAAAAAATTTGCCACGGATATGCACGGATTAACACGGATAATTTAAGATAACCGAACCTAGCATTGGTCATTTGTATTCTGCGTCTTCTGTGGCCATTAAAATGAAGGAGGAAAAAATGAAACGTCTGTATCGAAGCCGTAAAAACAAAGTGTTTGCAGGTATTTGTGGAGGTATGGGTGAATATTTTGATATAGACCCTGTGATTATCCGGATTATTACCGCTGTTCTCACACTCTTCACAGGGGTTCCGCTGGTTATTTACATCGTGGCAATATTTGTCATCCCTTTAGAACCCCTGGAAGGGGCTGAAGCAGCAGCACAGTCAGTTGAAGTAGAGAAAACAGCCGGAACCACCAGCACAGTTACCGACACCAGGACGAGCGGGGGGACCAATATGGAGGAACATGTAAAAATCCTGGGGATACTCTATATTGCGTTTAGTGCCATTGGGCTTGTTATTGCATTTATCGTTTTTATTGCGGTAACAGGTGGAGGATTAATTTCCGGTGACGAGACTGCCATTGCCATTACTACCATTGTGGGAACTGCTGTTGCCGGGTTCCTGGTTTTACTATCTGCTCCCGGAATTATAGGCGGTATGGGTCTGTTAAAAAGACAATCCTGGGCACGTATCCTGGTACTGGTGCTGGGTGTGATCAATCTGATCAACATCCCCTTTGGAACCGCCCTGGGCATTTACACCATCTGGGCTCTTACCCATAGGGAGACAGAGGAACTTTTTAGGAATGGTTGAGTGAGTTAAGTGCCTAAAGTGCCTAAAGTGAGCTAAAGTGCCTAAAGTTGTGGTGCGCCGTCGGCGCAGTACCTTTTTAGAGCTAAAAGATAAATGGCGCGAAGCGCCGCCTAAACTTTAGGCACTTTAGGCACTTTAGCTCACTTTAGGCACTTCAATTGTTTTCTACTATGACCTGGTTTGCATTTTTAATATACGTGGCAATCACCCTTGTACTGGGATGGGTGGCCCATAGGAAGAAAGATCAGGGGGCGGCGTTCTGGACCGCAGGACGCAGTCTCAGCAGCCTTTCAGTGGGGCTCTCCATATCTGCCGGTTTCATGTCCGTGTCCTGGTCCTGCGTTTATGCGGTTCAACTATTCTACTGGTACGGCATTGGAGCTGTGTGGTTGATTACCATTCCCTGGCTCATTGCGTTGACCGGCATCTACTTCCTGGCAAAACGATACCACCACCTGTCGGCGTTCAGTCAACCCGAGATGGTGGCCCTGAAATTCGGGAAAGGAACCAAACGAATCATCGCATTGGCATTGGCATTTGTATTCCTGGTTTGGGGAGGCGCTGAAATATATGTGGCAGGAATACTATTGGCACCAAGTCTGGGCATATCCTTTCAATGGGTTATTTTTATCATCAGTGTGGTGGTGGGTATTTATGCCACCCTGGGCGGGTTCCGTGCTGTGGTAATGACAGATAAATTGCAATATACCATTGTGGCTCTCTATATCCTGGCTATGGCATGGCTGGCCGGGAAAGGTCTGAGTCAAATGGATGGGGATGTAAATCTTCTGAAGCTATCCGTGACCGGTGCCAAATCAGGTGTGGATTGGGCAAACCTCTGGGCACCGGGCCTGGCAATCATCGCCCTAACAATGGTAGCGTATTTACCCGGTTGGATTTTTGAGACCGATCTCTGGTTAAGGGTCCAGGCTGCCAGAGATGATCGGTCTGCCAGAAGAGGTGTATTATTGGCTGGCTTTAATGGGTTTCTCTTTGTAGGGGTGCTGCCCATGTTTATCGGCATTGCAGCCCTGCATCTATTTCCAATGGAGGGTACCGCTTTCCCAGAGATTATCGGTAACCAGGGGGATGCCATTTTTAGTGCGCTGGTTTCCACGTATGCACCCGGTTGGCTCTCCATGTTGTTTGCTGTGGGATTGGTGGCTGCTGCCATGAGTACCATCGACACCTGTGTCAATGTTATGGCCCTGAGCCTGGGATATGATATGGCAGAAATCAATAGACGTCCCCATGCGGAAACATGGTCAAAACTGGTGACCATTGGATCGGTTCTACTGTCGTTTCTCTTTGCATTGAACACCGAATCCCTATGGGATATATTTTATCTTTCATCCGGAATTCTGACCACTTCTGTGGCTTTTCCTGTGGCTGCTGTGTTTATGAAAAAAGTTATTGGCAGGGGTGTGTTATGGTCGTCGATATTCGGGTTTTGCGGTACGATCTTGTTTTATTTCCTGGAATCCAAAGGGCTTCTGAATGCCATTGAACCTTATTGGCTGCTGCAATCCAATCTAGGCTATATCCTGTGGGGAATGGCTGCTGCTGTGGTCGGCTATGGCTGCGGTGCTTCGATAAAAAATTTTAGCCGCGGATGAACACGGATTAGTTACTTAAGAATAAATTCTTGCAAGTAAATGGCAGAAAATAAAATTACAAGCCACAAAATACAAATTACATGCTACTCTGCGAAGTAGCCCCGCTACGTAGCACGAGAACAAATCCCAAACAACAATTTACAAATCACAAACCTGGACTTAAAAGCCTCTTTGAAATTCTATTTAAATTTTGAAAGGCTCTTAAAAGTCCGTCATCGCTGTTTGTAATTTTGGTCATTGGAGTTTGTAATTTGTTTGTGATTTGGGTTCATCCTTCGCAGTAGTAATTACTGCTACGGAGAAGGAATTTGTAATTTCCAGGTAAGTCCGTCTTAGGGTCGCGTTCCGTCTTGTCTGGTTCAGGAGGTTTGAATAAATGGTCTTAAGAGATGAATTGAATCGATTTCTGTCCGGTTTATACAAATTTGAAAATGTTGAAGATTACTGTGAAAACGGTCTCCAGGTAGAGGGGAAAGAAGCGATTGAAAAAATCCTCTTTGGCGTCTCTTTTAACCGATCCTTTTTGGAGCAGGCCATCAAGGGAAAAGCAGATGCTGTGATTGTTCATCACGGCATTTTCCAGCAAGGGGTCTTTAAGTTAAAAGGCACACTAAAACAGAGAGTAAAAATGCTCCTGGATAAAAATATTTCTCTTTTTGGTATTCATCTGCCCATGGATCGTCACCCGGAACTGGGTCACAATGCGCTGCTGCTCTCATTCATCGGTGCAGAATCCATTGAACCTTTTGAAATCGGGTTTTGCGGTGAAAACGTCCGGGAATACAGTCTTGATCGTATCCTGGAGATATTTCATGAGCAATTGCACCCGAAACGTTTTTTAAATAGTGATAGAGAGAATGAACATTCCATTTTCTCTTTATCCATAAAACATGGATTTAAAGTCCTGGGAAATGGTCCTGCGGTTCCGAAGAGGATGGCCGTGATCACTGGTGAATCTTCCGGTTACTATGAGAAAGCCATTGAAATAGGAGTGGATACCTTTGTCAGTGGGGAGATAAAAGAAAAAATACCCTCCATCTCGTACGAGACTCAGACCAATTATGTCAACCTGGGCCACTATTTTTCAGAGAAGCCGGGGGTACTGGCATTAAAAAAACGCATTGAAGAGAATTTTGATGTTCAGACGGAATATATTGAAGTTCCCAATCCGGTCTGACCTATTTAAAAGATAGCCACCAAGGCACAAAGGCACCAAGAGACACAAAGAAAAATTTTTTTTTATGGTAATCCCCTTTGTGTCTTTGGGTCTTGGTGGCAAAAAATAAAAGGAGATAGATGTGAAGATATTATACATTTTTCCACATCCGGATGATGAATCTTTTGGCCCTGCCCGTGCCATGTCAAAACAGCGGCGTCAGGGACATGAGGTCCATTTATTAACCCTTACGCGGGGTGGGGCCACCAAACAACGGTTCAAATTCGGGTATTCAGTTGAGGAGATGTGCGAAGTCCGTTACAACGAGATGCAAAAGGTAGGCGGTGTACTGGACCTGAGCGGCCTTACTATCCTGGACCTTCCAGACAGTGGTCTCAAAGAGATGGACCCCAGGGAAATTGAAAAGGTGATCACCGAAAAAATCGAACGTATCCAACCCCAGGTGGTAGTGACCTATGCGGTGCACGGTATCAGTGGTTTTCATGATCACCTGGTAAGCCACGCTGTAGTGAAACGGGCGTTTGTGCAAATAAAAGAAAAAAATCCGCGGCTTAAAAGACTGGCCTTTTTTACTATCTCAACGGAAGAAGCTGAAAAAAGTCCCCATTTCCATCTCAACGGATCAACTCCCGAAGAAATCGACTGTGTATTCAAAGTAGATCCCATTGATATTGAAGCCAATCAAAAAGCACTGGATTGTTATGTCACCTTTCAAGAGACAATTGAAAAAACCGGGATCAGGAATTTTCTTCATAAAGAGGTATCCTTTGAGATTTTCCAGGAAAATTATGATCCACCTCTGACTGACCTGTTTGAAAGGATGGAATAGCACCCGTTAATCTCAAAAGTTTGATGAAAAAAAAGGGCCCACAGAATACACAGAAGGACACAGAATTTTTTTATCATGATCTCCTTGTATTTTTTCTGTGTATTCTGTGGGCTCTTAAAAAAGGAGTAAAAAGTGAAAAAAGTAAATGTTTTTTTTGTTTTGATTTTTATGAGCGTTTCTATTTTTTTATGGCCCGGTGATTTTGCCGACACAGCCATCAAAATAAAGAGTCTCATGGCTCAACAAAAAAAAGAGTGGAATCAGGGCAATATCGAAGGCTTTATGACTACTTATTGGAAATCCGATGAGTTAACCTTTCAATCAGGCAATAAACGGCTGAAAGGCTGGCACCAATTATTGGCTATGTACAAAAAGAACTATGCCGGTGAGAATATGGGGAAATTGGACTTTACCGATATTCAGATCAAGCCCCTGGCACCTGATGCGGTTTACGTACTTGGACGGTGGAAAGTTACCACCAAAGATTCCTTTAAAGAAGGATTATTTACATTAATTGTCCAGCGCTTTGGAAAAGAGTGGAAAATTATCCACGATCATTCGTCGTGATCGCACAGCGCGTCGCCTGGGGCGAAAGGCGTAGAAAGAACTTCGATGGCATTGGTAAGCCTTAAAGATGTAACCATTGGATTTGGTGGTCCCTTATTAATGGATAAGGTGCAATTGCAAATCCGGAAGGGTGAGCGGGTCTGCCTACTGGGCCGCAACGGTACAGGTAAAACCACCTTAATGAAATTGATAAACGAAGACCTGGAACCGGATAAAGGCAATATTGTACGTCAGCAGGGGGTGACCACTGCTCTTTTGGCTCAGGAAGTACCTCGAGGTATAACCGGAACGGTCTTCGGTGTAGTACTGGGTGGACTGGGAAAACCCGGGGAGCTTCCAGCCGAGTATCACCATTTGAGTGTCCGACTGGCCGAAGAGGGAGGTGAAGCTCTTATGAAAGAGCTGGACCGTCTTCAAAAGAGACTGGATGCAGAGGATGGATGGGAAATCCACCGGCAGGCTGAGACTGTTATTACCCGTATGAAATTGAACCCGGAGGCAGCATTCAATGTGCTTTCTGCTGGTCTTAAACGTCGGGTATTACTGGCCAGGGCATTGGTTTGCAAACCAGACATTTTATTGCTGGACGAACCCACCAACCACCTGGACATCGATGCCATTACCTGGCTGGAGGAATTTTTAATGCGTTATGAAGGCACCCTCCTTTTTGTGACCCATGACCGAATGCTGGTAAAAAAACTCTCTACCCGGATCATTGAGCTGGACCGGGGCAGACTCTTCAATTGGGAGTGCAATTACGAAACCTACCTGGAACGAAAGGAGGCTGCATTGGAGGCGGAGAATGAGCAGCGAGCGGTTTTTGATAAAAAGTTGGCCAAAGAGGAGGAATGGATACGACAGGGCATCAAAGCACGCCGCGCCCGGAACGAGGGCCGGGTGGCAGCATTGCTAAAAATGCGTGAAGAACGCCGGATACGACGGGAACAGATGAGCAATGTACGAATGCATCTCCAGCAGGCCAGGCGCTCAGGGAACCTGGTAATAGAAACTGAAAATGTTAGCTTTGGCTATGATGCAACGCCCATTATCCATGACTTTTCCACCGTTATTATGCGGGGTGACCGGGTGGGCATTATCGGTCCCAATGGTTCCGGTAAAACCACACTGCTGCGCCTCCTTTTGGGAGAACTGGCACCACAGCAGGGAAATATCCGACCAGGTACCAACCTGGAGGTCACCTATTTTGACCAATTGCGGGTGCAGTTGGATGAAGAGAAAAGCGTGCAGGATAATGTAGCAGAAGGCAGTGACAGGATTGTCATTAATGGCAAAACCCGGCATATTATCGGTTATTTGCAGAATTTCCTTTTCACCCCCCAGCGTTCTCGTTCTCCGGTGAAAGTCCTCTCCGGTGGGGAGCGCAATCGGCTGATGCTGGCGAAACTTTTTGCCAGACCCTCTAATTTGCTGGTCATGGACGAGCCTACCAATGACCTGGATATAGAGACCCTGGAACTGCTGGAAGAGGTGCTTATGAGCTACACAGGAACGCTTCTGTTGGTCAGTCATGACCGTACCTTTCTCAACAATGTAGTCACCAGTACCCTGGTATTAGAGGGAGAAGGGAAGGTAAATGAGTATGTGGGTGGTTATGATGATTGGCTGAAACAGCGTCCGAAGCTCCCAGTGGAACCAAAGGAGAAAAAAGAGCCAAAAAGAGAGAAAATACCTAAACTCCAACAGGGTGCTAGAAAGCTCACCAACAAGGAAAAGTTTGAATTGGAAACCCTGCCGCATCGGATTGAAGAACTGGAGGCAGAGCAAGAGCAATTGTATCAAACCATGGCTGATCCGGGATTTTATAAACAGGATGGCAAAACCATTGCCTCAGCCAAGACCCGTTTGGAAACCTTGAAACATGAACTAACACAATGTTATCAACGATGGGAGGAACTTGAGAGTATCTAAAATTTTGAGAGCCCACAGAATGCTACTTCGCGGAGTAGCTCCGCTACGAAGCACGAGTGCTACTCTGCGAAGTAGCCCCGCTACGAAGCACGAGCACACAGAAAACACAGAAAAAACATAAAACAGAGAAAAATAGTGAAATATGTTATAAGAATTTTTTTTTGTGTCTTTCTGTGTTCGGAGGATGTAGACCTTTAAATAAAAGGAGGCAAAATGACGCAAATCAGAATAGGAACATGCAGTTGGAAGTATGATTCATGGCGGGGAATCGTTTATCCTGAACAGGGTGAATTGAATTACCTGCAAGAGTATTCACGCCATTTCAATACAGTTGAGATCGATCAATGGTTCTGGTCTTTGTTTGGTGTGGATAAAGTGAAACTGCCTGAATCCAAAGTGGTGGAGGAGTATTTGAACTCTGTTCCAAAAGATTTTAAATTTACAATAAAAATCCCCAACAGTATTACACTGAGCCATTTTTATCAACATGGCAAACCCAAAGGCAGTCCTCTTGAAGCCAATCCCCATTTTTTCTCCATCGATTTGTTCAATGAATTTTTAAACCGGATCGAACCGTTAAAAGAGCACATTGGTGTATTGATGTTCCAGTTCGAGTATTTGAACCGGCAGAAGATGGCGTCACAAGGGGAGTTTTTGAAGAAGTTCGGCGAATTTATAGATGCCTCTTCAAAAGAGTACCTTTATGCTGTGGAAACCCGAAATCCCAATTATTTGAATGAACGGTATTTTGATTTTCTCAACCGCCATGATCTTTCTCATGTATTTGTGCAGGGTTATTATATGCCGCAAATTATTGATATTTATAAAAAATATTCCGGTTTTATCCGGAATTTGACGGTGATTCGTTTGATGGGAACGGACAGGAAAGGCATTGAATTGAAGAGCGGCAGCAAGTGGGGGGTCATTGTGGAACCCAGGGATAGGGAGCTGCCGGATATTGTCTCCATACTTAAAGAGTTGGAGGAACGAAAGATTATGGTTTTTCTTAACATCAATAATCACTACGAAGGTTCTGCACCATTGACCATCAAAAAAATCCAGGAGATGTTGAGAAAGTAATTAGAGAGAAATTGAGGACATGTAGGGAACTGGCATCGCCTGTTCCCCAATTTGGGTATTTTAGTGGTAGGTCGAAATCATTGCTAACCCCCCATTTTTTCATTCAGAAGTGCTCCAAAAGTCAATAATATCAGTGATTTTGAGGTATTTTTTTTCTGGAAAAAAGCTCCTTTAAATGGTATAATAAGAAATGGTTAAA
>Ga0180438_10007080_pt1 | contig 14840 bp, 14 predicted proteins | sample SS_ome_12_FD_132455 | JGI IMG/M metagenome (GOLD analysis project Ga0180438, IMG submission 132455) | Hypersaline lake sediment archaeal communities from the Salton Sea, California, USA - SS_3_D_2 metaG | ecosystem: Environmental > Aquatic > Non-marine Saline and Alkaline > Hypersaline >...
GGTTATCTCGTGGATCCCGTCATCGAAGTCGATCCGGCCACTGGGCAGGAGAATATCCTGTCTTTCATGGAATATAATCCGTATACGAGCCAGCTTATCGTCAGAAATACACCGGCCAACTTCAAGGTGTTGGAGAGACACCTCAGCGAAATGGACACGATGCCCAAGCAGATAAGCATCGAGGCGAAATTCCTCACCATCGGCCTCAACGACCTCGAGAAGATCGGTTTCAATTGGGACCTTTCGCTTACGGACCAGAACGACCGTCCGCGCGAAATCGAGAGTCTGGCGGGCGGGTCGTATCAGTATGACCTCAATGGCGACGGCACGCTCGAGTCTATTCCCTTCTATATGCGGCCGGACGGGTCGAACGTGATCACGAACACGATTACGTCAAGCGTCTCGCAGTTGAACGTCAGCCCCGGCCCCGGCGGCACGTTCAGGACCGCCCTCAGCATTCTGAGCAACAAAGACGGCGACCAACTATCCGTCGTGTTTGACTTGCTCAACAGCCTTGAGGAAAGCGAACTATTAAGTGCGCCCAGAGTTACGACGATGAACCACAAAGTGGCGTTCATCGCGGACTTCTTCTGGGAGTACTTCACCACAAACATCGACACAGAGATTCAGACATCTGACCCCGGCTTTGGCGGCACGCCCACCGTCAGCTATACTGAGGAAACCAGCTACGATCAGTTCCTGTTTGGCATCGGCTTTGCCGTAATGCCTCATATTGTGGGCGACGACCAAGTCCGCCTCTGGATGAACCCGCACGTGTCAACGCGCGGCATCGAGAAAACATTTACAAGTCGATCCGTCGTGGGCGGTAGTGAAATCGAAAGCAAAGTTATCTTGCCCAGTGTCCGCACCCAGGAAGTCTGGACCAATGTCATCGTGCAGGACGGGGAAACCCTCGTCTTGGGCGGCTTGGTCACGGATCAAACCACCTCGAACGAAACCGGACTGCCTTACGTGCGCGACATCCCCATTATCGGCAAGTTTTTCCAGGGAAGGAACCGCAACGTGCTCCAGTCCAGTCTGCTCATTTTCGTCACCACCGACATCATCGATCCCACGGGCGCCCGGTTCTTCGAACCGGAGACCACGTACACGCCGGTGCAATTCTGATTTGATCCGATTCGAGGGCGACATCGAGCTTTGGGGCGGCCTGAGGAAAAGGGCCGCCTCGTTTTCCATCCAATGACCTACCTAGTATACGACACGGCACTGTCCATTGCCGCGGCGCCTGCGGCGGCCTGGCTTGCCCTGCGCCGCAAACACAGGCCGTTGCTCCGCCGGTTCTCGCCGTCGCTCCCCGCCAATTGCCGCCGGCCCATTTGGATGCAAGCGTGCAGCGTGGGCGAAGTGGCAACCGCCCGGCCCATCGTTGCCGCAATGCGCGTTCGGTGGCCAGGTGTGCCCATCGTATTGACCGCTTCGACGGCCGCCGGCCACGCACTCGCCCAGTCGGACGCAGCCGGCGCGACCGTTGCCTGGTTTCCGTTCGACCATCCCTGGGTAGTGCGGCGCTTTGTCCGCCGGTTGGATCCGCTCGCTTTAGTCCTGGTGGAAACGGAGGTTTGGCCCAATGTACTGCGCGAGATGTGCCGGCACGGCGCCCCCGTCATCATTATCACCGGGCGCTTGAGCGACAAGCATTTCCGGCGCTACCTTCGCGCCCGGACCCTGTTGCGTCCGGTGTTCCGCCAGATCCGTGTTGCCGGCATGCAAAACGAAGAATATGCCGAGCGGCTGGCCGCCCTTGGCGTGCCGCCAACCGCAATACACGTCACGGGCAACACAAAATTCGACGGCGTAACCTCGTCAATCCCCGACGAGGTGTGCACCAGCATCAGGAACGAGAACGGATTCCCGGAAAACGCCCCCATACTCCTCTTCGGCAGCACGCGACCTGGCGACGAGGCGCTCGCCGCAACCTCTTTGCGCAGACTCAGAACCCGCTCGCCAGAACTGCGCCTGATCCTCGCGCCCCGCCACGTCGAGCGCGCCGACCAAGCGGCCGGCCTATTCAATGAACCCGTGCTTCGTCGCTCCGAGGTGTGCAAGGGCGCCAAACCCCGCGACGAGCGCGTTTTTGTCCTCGACACGCTAGGCGAGCTGCGGACCTTCTACGGCATAGCCACGATCGCCGTCGTGGGCGGCAGCTTCTTTCCCGGTGTGGACGGCCACAATCCCCTCGAGCCCGCCGCGCTCGGCACGCCCACCGTTTTTGGCCCCTACATGCGCAACTTCGAGGATCTCGCCCGCGCCCTGACCGACCGCCAAGGCGCCTGCCAGGTTGCCGCCGCAGACGAGCTGCCGGCAGCGCTCGAGAGACTTCTCGCGGACGACGCGGAACGGGCCCGGATCGGGGCAAACGCCCGAGCCGCTGTACTGGCCAATCAAGGGGCCGTCGAACGGAACCTAGACCTCCTTGCCGGCGTCTTGGACGCGGAGGAGGCGGGAAACCGCCAGAACCGTACATTTCCATAAAACGCGGAGAAGCGCAACGCATCGATCATGGCAAAAGGCATTGTTCTTGGAATTGCAGTAGTGCTTGTCCTGTTGTTGCCGTGTCGTGCCACAGGCCCCGTCGACGCCCTGCTGGCCGCGGCAGACAACGCGCTTGACCGACTCCGCACACGGAAGCGGAAAGACTGGGCCGTCGCCGCGGTTCTACTGGCGCCCTCGATCGTCATTCTCGGGGCCTTTGGCGTTGCACCGATAGTGGCGGCGGTCTACATGAGCCTGTTCGCGTCGAAGGGGCTCGCAAAATCGTTCGTCGGGCTCGACCACTACGCTGCCGCCCTTCGCGACCCGGCGTTTTGGCAAAGCGCGGCAACCACAATATACTACGTCGCAGGAACCATACCGGCCACATTGACACTCAGTTTCTTGGTAGCCCTGTGCCTGTTTCGCCTCGTGCGCGGCCGCGGCCTCCTGCGCACCGTCTATTTCTTACCCTACGTAACGTCCACGGTGGCCGCCGCCATGGTGTGGCGAATCATATTCCACCCGCGCAGCGGCTTGGCCAACGCGCTGCTCGCCTGGTTCGGGTTCGAACCCAAGAGCTGGCTTCTCGAAGCCCGAGGACTTCTATTCTTTCTCACCGGCGAGCAGGAAACCCTGATGACGGTCGGCCCCAGCTTAGCGTTGTGCTGCGTCATCCTCTTTGATATATGGCACTCGAGCGGGTTCATGATCGTAGTCTTTCTTGCCGGGCTGTCGGCCATCCCGAGGGAACTCGAGGAATCGGCGCGACTCGACGGCGCAAACGTATTTCAGGCCACGTGGCGCATAACCTTGCCCCTCCTATCCCCAACCATCTTCTTCCTTGCCATCATCAGCGTGATCCGGGCGTTTCAGGCCTTCAGCAGCTTCTACGCGCTCACCGGCAACGGGCGCGGCCCCCTGGACACCACGCAGAACCTCACGGTCTATATCTTTTCGAACTTCTACGAATACGGACGGCTCGGATACGGCACAGCGGTCGCCGCAATGCTTTGCCTAGGTATTGTGACGCTGACGCTGATCCAGTGGCGCGCCGTGGGCAGAAGGGTGCATTACGAATGAAGCGCATCGGTGCAAAGACGGCGCTCGCAATTGCCCTCGCGCTCGGGGGCGCCGTCACCATGTTCCCGTTTGCATGGATGGTGTTGACCGCGTTCAAGACCAATACCGAGGCCATGTCCCCAACCATTTCGCTTTTCCCCGCACAATGGCAGTGGCACAACTTCGCCGACACGTTCCGCGCAGCGCCCTTCGGCGTATACTTCTTCAATTCATTCGTTGTGGCCGTCATCGTCACCGTGGCCGTCATGCTGACGTCGCTGATGGCCGGCTACGCGTTTGCGCGCCTCGAGTTTCCCGGCCGACGGGTGCTATTCGCCATGTTTCTGGCGACGATGATGGTGCCTTTCGAGATCGCGCTGATCCCCAATTTCGTCCTTATACGCTCCTTAGGCTGGTACAACACCTACGCGGCGCTTATCGTGCCGTGGTGCGCGAACGCATTCTCGATTTTCCTGGCCCGGCAAGCCTTCATGCGCTTGCCGTCGGACTATTTCGACGCAGCAAGGGTCGACGGCTGCGGCCACCTGCGGTTTCTCGCGTGGGTCGCGGCCCCCCTTGTAAAACCGGCCGTGGTCACCGTAGCGCTATTCGCATTTCTCGGCAGCTACAACTCGCTGATCTGGCCCCTCGTGGTGACCAGCGAAGAAAACATGCGCGTCGTGCAAGTCGGCCTGACCGTGTTCTCGGGCGCCGAAGGCGTCGAGATCAACCTGCTCATGTGCGCATCGACCATTGTGATTCTCCCGACGGTGGCGCTATACTTCGCGGCGCAACGCAATTTCCTCGAGGGGGCGCTTGGCTCCGGAATAAAAGGATAACCTCGCATGAGCCGCTGCATTCTTATGTATCTAACAATTGCCGGACTCCTCGGGTGGGCCGGGTGCGCCGCCGCGCCCGATCCAGAGCAAACACGCCCCCGCAAATTCAAACCGATCGATGCCACCGCTGCTACGTTCTGGGACAGACAGACCACGGAATCGGCCGACTTGCTCCGGGAACTGGCCGCCGAGTTCAACGCCCAGCGCCAAGGATTGCCAATCAAAGTCGAGCACATCGGCGGCTACAGCGACATCTACCGCAAGGTCGCCGCCAGTATTCAGGCCCGCGCCTTGCCCAGCATGGCCGTCGGATACGAGAGCATGACCTCAGAATACGTGCGATCCGGCGCCGTGGTCGCCCTCGACAACCTGCTCACCGATCCCGAAGCGGGCCTGCCCCTGAAAGAAATCGAAGATTTCTTCCCCGTGGTGCTCGATACCAACCGCTATCCGGATTTCGACAATAAGATGTATTCGTTTCCGTTCTGCAAGAGCGTTCTCATGCTGTATTTCAACAAACGCGTGCTTGCCGACGCCGGCATCGACGAGCCGCCAAGGACGTGGGAACAGTTTCTCGAACAGTGCCGCAAGGTAAAGGCAAAAACCGGGAAGTTCGCTTACCCCGTATCAGTCGATTGCTCGACCGTCGACGGCATGATCTACAGCATGGGCGGCGATGTCGTGTCCGGCAGGGAAACGCGGTTTGACTCCCCGGAAGCCCGGCGGGTCTTCGAGCTGCTCGAGACGCTCGCCAAGGAAAAGCTCGCCTACCAGATCCCGCCCGGATCGTATGACGACGAAGTCGCCCTCGCCCAGGATCAAGTCGCCTTCGTTCTGCGCTCAAGTTCTGGACGAACCGCGCTCGAGCGTCTCATGGGAAACCGCCGGGACAAGTGGGGCATGACCACCATACCCCAAGCCGACCCGGCCAACCCCCGAACCGTCCTATACGGCCCGAACATCTGCATCTTCGACACCACCCCCGAACAGAAGCGCATCGCCTGGGAATTCGTAAAATTCTTCACTTCCCCTGAGGTGTCCGTCCGCTGGGCCCTCGGAACCGGCTACCTGCCCATCCGGAAATCCGCCGCTGAAGACCCCGCCTTGCAGGCCTTTTGGGCCCAATGGGAATACAATCGCGCCGGATTCGACTGCCTCGCGTTTGCGCGTACCGAACCCAACCTGGCGGGATGGCAAGAAGTGCGCGGACTTGTCGAGAACGCCGAAACCGCCATTCTCTCGGGCATTCAGTCCGCCCAGGACGCCGCTACCGACTTGACACGCGCCGCCGACGCCGTCCTCGCCCGTCAATAAAAAGATCTTAGGCCGCAAGAAGAACCGCCCCGACGATGGTACGCCAATGCTGCCGATAGTCGGGGCAGATACGCTGCCGCAGCCCGGGAGCACACCGAGACCATGGAAATGAATGGACGGCTCGGTTAAGCTTTTGCGCAGCGACCAGTTGAGCCGACTAGAGCTAGAGACGGCCGTCGTGTTCGGCGGCAAAATCTTCGAGGGCCTCCTCGATCATCTCACGATGGCTCTTCTCGTAGAACTCCCTGTCCACTTTACGGCGGAATATCTTGCGCCGCTCGTGGCCTTCCGGCGGTTGGCCGTCGCGTCGCCGATCCCGACCGCCCCGGCGCTCCTTCTGCCACCTACCGTACTTGTCTCTGTAATGGTCCTCTTGAATCTCTTCGTCCGACACCCTGAATCTCCCGGGTTTCAGGCATACACCACCACGGCGTTCGTCATCCCCTATACCCCGTGAAGTATAAGCCCCCCAGGCGAACCTCGTCAAGGCAATCAGCGAGGCACGAAACGAAATACCGAAACGAAATACCGGGAAAGATGGGCACTTCGAGAACAAGGGCACGGCGTGAGATAGAGGCATTTGATCACATGTCGCGCGTGATTGCGTACATAGATGGCTTCAACCTGTACTTCGGCTTGCGCGCTAGCGGATGGAAAGACGTGCTTTGGCTCAATCTGCAGCAGTTGGCCCGGCACTTGTTGAAACGTGGGCAACATCTTGCGTATACGAAGTACTTCACGGCGAGGGTGGCAGAGCCGCAGCACAAGCGCAAGCGGCAGCAGGTCTATCTCGAAGCGTTAGAAACGCTTCCAGACTTCCGCATCTTTTACGGGAAGTATCAGTTGAACCCCCGTATATGTCCGAGGTGTCGATACCAGGATCGCGTGCCAAACGAAAAGATGACGGACGTCAATATCGCCGTCGAGTTACTGGCGGATGCGTTTCAAGACATGTTTGACACCGCGCTTGTGATCTCTGCGGATAGTGACTTGCGGGGGGCGGTGGAAACGGTTAGAAAGCTGTTTCCAGACAAGCGGGTCGTGATGGCGTTCCCGCCAAACCGGAGTTCCAAGGAGCTTCAGGCTGTGGCGAGTGCCTATTTCACAATCGGAAGAGCCATGTGCAAACGTAGTGTTTTTCCTGATTGCCTCACCAAGTCAAACGGATACGTCCTACACCGGCCAGCAGAATGGCGGTAAACAGCTGGCGAATCGGCAGAAGGCGGCTACGATAACGGCCGGGCGCCACTGGCGGCTTGTCCGTCAGTGCTGTTGGCTCATAGTTTTAATTCCCACCGGGGCAGATAAGCTGTCCGATGCCCTCAATGATGACCAGAAGACCAACTTGATTCGCAATCTCCCTCAAGAAATGCGGCGGGAAGGCTCAATCAAGAGGGTAGGGTCCAAACGTAAGGCGAGGTGGGTTTTAGCTAAACCGGGGTAAACAGGGCGCGCTTATGCAAATATGTGTACATAGATGGCGCTTTTAAGTATTTGCGAAACAATAGGTTGCGCAAAACTAGGTTCTGTTAGGTTCTAAGCCGGTTATTTGTGTTTCATCTATTGGCGGCAGGCGGGGACGTGCTTGGCGTGGTGTATTTGTGAAAGGGGAAGAGGGGCGTTTCCGCCCCGGGTGAATCCTACTACCCAGATGCGCTGGGGTTCAGATTCCATGTTTATTCCAGCACACATGGTGAACGCCCGCAACCGCCACGCGCCTAATCGCCGGGTAAACTTTGTCGAGTGGCACCTTCAAACTCTGTTTGGTGTCCAGGATGTATATTCCACCCCCAAGCGGCCGCTCGAAGGTGCCACCCACCGATTTTGCCCGAAGAGGCGGTGCACCAGCCGAATACGCGGGACTTGGCGCTGGTACGGTCGCGTTGCATCGCGACCGCAAAGACGGCCGAGCAGGACAGATTGTCTGAGAAGCCCCTCGGCGTCTCCGGGGTCATGTTGAGCGAAGCGAAACATCTCGATTCTCCACGGGCTTATCCCAAACCAGATCCTTCGCTAGGCTCAGGATGACTCGATAATACACTTCTTAGACAGTCTGTCCTGCCCGACCGAAAAGACGCCAGGTGGAACTCGACCCTGCCGCGGAGCAAACATATCCTTGTTTCTGGTTGCGTCGGTTGACGCGCTTGGCTAGGATGGCGTAGGCGATGTCAATGTCTCGTTCAGCATGAGGGCCTGCGAATGCCACGCGGCTATGGGCTCTGGGCACGGGACCTCTTTGCAGGGGTCCCTCGGTGGCTAAAGTGGGTCGTCATCCTGGCATGGCTGCTCACGATTGTGCTGGGCATCGCGGTCGTCTTGCCAATGCTGGCGACCGTCAATCCGCAAAGAGGTAAGCCCACTTGCTCCTCCAATTTGAAGCAGTTGGGCGTTATCTTCAAGATGTACGCGAACGAGAACGAGAACTACTTCGCGCCGATGGATCCTGAGCACGGTTGCTTACTGTTCGATCGCGCCGTCGTGTATCCTGACTACCTGACGGACTCAAGCATCTTGCTGTGTCCCCAAGCTGAACAGTCATCAAAAGCCATCGGCCGAGGCCCAGTCCCTCTCGACGACCACAGCTACATCTATCTGGGATACATGTTGACATCCGAGCAAGACGGACTGGCCTTCCTCGAAGCGTACCGAAAACGCGCCGAGGCGGGCCTCTCGTTCGACGGCGACCTCGAAGCCCCGCCCGGCTCGGCTCCTTTTCGCCGTCTGCGAGAAAACGTACCGAATGACTTGCCGGACCATGGCGCCGATGCCTCGCCCCAGACCTACTATCATTCCCTGTCGACTGTCCCCGTCATGTTTGACCGGCTTGGACATCACCATGCTAAACGCACCAAGGGCGCCAACGTGCTCTATATGGACGGCCATGTCGAGTTCGTCCGAATGAATCAGAAATTCCCCATAACCCAGAAGTTCCTCGATGCAATCGAGGAATTGGAAAAGGAGTTCCAGTAGCGTATCATTGATGTTAACAAGAAACGATCACCCGCGCACCCGACGGATAAGGATACGGCGACATGTTGAAAACATACGCGGCAAAAATACCCGGACACAATCGACGCCGACGAACTATGCAAACACGCCGGATTCAGTCCGAGGTCTTTGAATCTCAACATGTTGCGCAAAAAAGGGGACTGACGCAAGCGAAGCGAGTCTTCGAGCGAAGACGGGGCTCTCCCTTTCTCGCGCGTTGCGCCTCAAGCGAGTCCCCGAGCGGAGACGGGGCACAGAAAGGGACTGACGCAAGCGAAGCGAGTCCCCGAGCGAAGACGGGTCTGGCCCTTTTTCTGCCGGGAAACGCCAAAGGGTAGGAGGATGTTGCCATGACTAACCAAAACACTTCCGCAGTTCCGCCGCCAACCGCGCCGGGTCCCCCGCCGCCGCCAGGCCGCACCGGCATCCCCGTATGGCTTATCGTGTTGATCATCGTCGTTCCGATAGCCGTCCTGGTGCTCGCCTGCGGCGGGATTATGACCGCGATCACACTGCCCACGATGTTACTTCCCGCGCTGTCGCGGGCGCAGGAAGCGGCGCAACGCGCGTCCTGCGCTAGCAACCTGAAACAGTTCGGCGTCATCTTCAAAATGTACGCGAACGAAAACGACAATTACTTCCCGCCGCTCGCCGCCAAGCCGGGCCTCTTTCTGTTCGAGCCCGGGCTCGTCTGGCCCGAATACATGACCGATACCGGCATTCTCATCTGTCCTGACGACCCGGACGTGTCGTCCGGCTGGATTCCCGGTCCAGGCATGATCCAGGACGAAAGCTACTACTATCTCAGCCACGTCCTCACGAACGAGGAACAAGGCCTGGCCTTTCTCGATACCTATCGGCGGTACATGCAAGAAGGCTTGCCATTCGAGGGCGACATCGAGGCGCCCCCCGGGAAAGGGTCCTATGGCTCCGGCCATTTCTATGCGCTCAGAGAGGGCGTCGAACGCGAGTTCGCCCCATCCGATGCGCCGAGCAGACCTTACGACACCCAATCCACCGTTCCCATAATGTTCGACCGACGCGGAAACCATGGCGCCACCGGCGGAAACGTCCTTTACATGGACGGCCGGGTGGAATTCATTCCAATGGGCCAGAAATTCCCGATGACCGAGACCTTCCACTCGGCACTGGAACAGCTCGAACGGGATCTCGAGTAAGCCGGATGGTAGCCGCCGAGGCAGCGGCGGATGTGTTGCGCCAACGGCCGTAAAAAGGGAGAACTGGAAAGACGGTTATGAAGATCGGTGTACTCGGCGCCGTATGCTATGACGAAATCATTGCGCCCGACGGCGCGCGACGCGACGGGTTCGGGGGCATTCTCTACAACGTTGCCGCACTTTCGGGAATCATGTCGGACGGCGAAGTCGTGTTTCCGCTATCGAAACTCGGCGCGGACCGGCGCGACGCCGCTTGGGCCGAGTTCGCGAAGCTTCCCCACGTCGATACCTCGGGCTTGACGACCTGCGCTGCGCCGCTTACGCACATCACGTTGACCTGGCGAAGCGCGCTCTGGCGCGACGAGGTCGTGCGCCATCGAATGCCGCCCTACACACTCGACGATTTGGACAAAGTGCTCGAATGCGACGCCGTTCACATAAACTTCATAAACGGAACCGAGATGGACCTCGATACCTTAATCGCATTCCGGGAACGGTTCGAAGGGCTCATCTCAATCGACGTCCACCAACTCATTTCCAAGTTCGACCAAGAGGGCAAACGGACAATCGTGGGATTCAAGCAATGGCGCGAATGGGCTCCCCACCTCGACGTTATACAATGCAACGAGTTCGAGCTTTCCTCCATGTTCGACAGGGATTTCAAAGCCCCCGAAGATTTCACCGGCGCCGCCAAAGAGATCTGCGGCGCCGGAACGCCCATCGTCATCGTTACCCGCGGCCCGGAAGGCGCCACGCTCGTCCACCGCTATAAAGGCGGGTTCTTCGCACTCCCGCTCAACGCCCTACCCGTACCCGAAGGCGGCGATACAACCGGGTGCGGCGACTGTTTCTCAGCCGGCTTCCTGGTAGGAATGCTCGAAAACGGAAATCCGGCGACCGCCCTCGCCTACGGCACCCTCGTCGCCGGCGTCAACGCACTAAACAAGGGCCGCGGCGACCTGGCCCAGGCGCGCGTCTTCCTCGAGGACCCCAGAAGTCATTTCCAGCTCTTTGACCATAGGCCGCCCGACTGGCCCGGCGGCCCCGTCTGACCCTGATCGCCGGGTAAGCCTGAGCGAAAAGCGGGGACTGACGCAAGCGAGCCGCGTTCGCCATGAACGCGCACCGTCAGGGAGCGAGACGTGTCTGCCCCCGGTTCTTCGCGATCGCCGCGTCGCTCCCCAAGGGCATTCAGCAAACACCTGCCCCCAACTGCTCAGAGCACGCTTGGCGGCGACTTACCCGGCGATCACGGGCTGATCAAGCCCTGGCCCAAAGACTAGCCAAAGTGGTATCATAAGGCGCGGGGTTGACGGGCGGCGCATAACCGGGCCGCCCAGCACAACGAGGAGTTATCGAGCAATGAAACGCGCGCTTGAGGGAACCGTGCTCGTGTTGTTAATAATGGGAACCCTCTTTCTGGCCAGGTTTCGCCCTCTCTACGCGGCACAGGACGCTCGATCCGAGCCAATTCCAGCCACCATAACTGGCCAGAGTTACTGCTTGCTCAAGGCCTTGCTAGGAGAAGAACCAAACACCGAAACCGAGACCACCCAGCAGGCCTTCCGCGTTACACTCGCAAAGAACGCCGCCGGCGACGCCATCCCCGAAATGGTCGGCTGGACTCTGCACTATCTCCAAGACGACATGGGCAAGCGCATGGCGTCGAGCGAGGATTTCCGTAACAAAATACTCACCGTCAAGGGACGAATATTCAACCAGGAGCGCGTGGTTCAGGTGACGAAAGTCGTCTACGCCTCGGAACCCGCCGCGTCCTATGATTTCTCCGAGACGGGCAGCATGAGCGGGCGCACCTCGCGGCAAGACGACGATTACGCCTTCTAGCCCGGACAGATCACAGGCGACCGTAGCGAAGCGACGCAGATGCCTGGAAATACAAGGCGCGCGACCGAGGGCCGCGCAGGCGTACTCTGCAGTACGTCGAGCAGGCCGACAGAGCGCAACGCAGTAGTTGTAGGTAGATGCGGGCGCTGCAGTAGATTGCCTGTGATTTGTCCGGGCTACAGGCGCCACCGCGACGAAGGGAAGACAAAATGAGCCGGCGTATTGACCTTCTTCTATGCGGCTTGTTTGCGGCCGCGACGATAACGGGGGCGGCCGCCGCCCCCCTCCCGGCCGAACTCGCCAACATCGCCCAGCTCGCCGAAAACGAGCAACGGCTGGCCCGCACAGTGCGCGACTATGACCTCCTGCAGCAATGGCTCTGCGATTGGGACATCGCCTTGGCCCAGCAACACAGCGCCGCAGGCGACGAGGCCTTGGCGAACGGCAAATTCGAGAACGCACAGCACCGAATTGCGCTGACGCGCCGCGCGTACGAGGAAGCCCTGCGGTACTACCCCAACAACGGACGGTTGCTGACCCACTACGGCGGGTTGCTCTATTATCGCCAATTTGACAAGGCCGGCGCCCTCCGGGCATGGAAACTGGCCGAGGCAACAAGCCCAAAACTTGCCGCGCCACTCAACGAAATGGGCATACACTACTGCCACGCCGGCCAATACGGAACCGGCCTGCGCTATTTTGACAAACTCATGGCGCTTGAGCCCAACAATCCCGTCTACCTCTTCAACGTGGCGCAGATCTACCTCATCCATTTCCCCCAAGTCCAAAAACACTATGGTTGGGACAAACAGAAGGTATACCGAACGGCCATGAAATGGTCCAAAAAGGCCGCCCGGCTGGCCCCGGACGATTTCGAGATCCTTCAGGACTATGCCGTCAATTTCTTTGCAGGGGACATAAACTTCGACGTCGAGGTCAACTGGCGCGAAGCGGCCCAGGCATGGCAGAAAGCCCGGCCCCACGCGCCCGACCAAACGAAACGCTTCTTCACCTGGTTGAACGAAGCCCGGGCCTGGATCAAAGCAGGGGAAAAACAACGGGCCGCCGCCTGCCTCCGTAATGCACTCGAAATACACCCGGACAGCAAGCCCGCCCGCAGATTGCTTGCCGAGACAGAAGGCCAACCCGAGCCCGCAAAGGACGCGACGCCCTAGCAAATCATGCCCACAAACAACGCAACGCGCGATACGGCCGCCAAACGCATCAGCGGACCCCGCAGAGCCGCCTACCTTCTCATCATCGGATGTTGCGCAGTGCTTTTCTATTTTATAGCGTTCCGGGGCATGCGGTTTTTCAGGGTCCCTTCTGCATCCATGATGCCAACCCTGAGGCCCGACGATTTCATCCTGACCCTCGCCAAAGACAACTACATGCGCGGCGACATCGTGGTGCTTACCGACCCCGTCGGCATCGGTGACTACGTGGTCAAACGCATCGTGGCCAACGCCGGAGACCGCGTCGCGATCGAAGGCAACGCACTCGTCTTAAACGGGAAGTACGCTTCCGAGCCCTACCTGCCCGACGCCGAATTGACCCGAGGCGAAATGACGGCCTACGCCGTGCCCGAGGGCGAAGTGTTCGTTATGGGAGACAACCGCAACCTGAGCGAAGACAGCCGAAACTGGCCTCGGAAGAGCGTTCCGACCGACGAAATTGTCGGCAAGGTCCGCCTGATCTACTTGCCCCTCTCCCGCTTCGGCCCGGTGCGATCCTATCCGCTCGTGAATGCCGCAGGGGAATGAACTACCCCGCTTCGTGTACAATACCCGGCGCGGGCCCCACGTGGCGCTGGGGCGGCCCAGCATAGAGGCAACATGACCTACGACTATTACGGACAGGGACAATCTCGGCTCCGGTTTTTCGCCGAGCGGATCACCTGGGGCACCCGACGTCTCATTCTGGCCAACCTCATCGTCTTTGTCGGCCAGTTGATCGTCGACGTCCCGTGGGGCCGGATGCCCGGTATGGCGCCCGGCGGCGCCTTCGTATATGATTGGCTGATGTTTGCGCCCGGCAGGTTCCTGCATCATTTCCACGGGTTCATCTGGCAACCGTTCACCTACATGTTTCTCCACGCCAGTCTGTGGCACCTGTTCCGCAACATGCTGTGGCTCTTTATCTTCGGCCCCATGGTCGAGCGGCGATTGGGCACGAGACAGTTCCTCCGATTCTACATCCTGTGCGGCGCCCTCGGCGTGCTCGCCACCTACCTCCGCCTCAAAACACCCGCCGCACCCGTACTGGGCGCCAGCGGCGCCGTCATGGGCGTGCTTATGGCGGCCGCAATCGCCGATCCCGATCGGCAGATCTTCTTGTTTCCATTCCCAATACCCATCAACATGCGCGCCTTGATCTTTATCGTCGTGGCGTTCGACATCGTCAGCGCCCTCGGCGGCGGACACACCTCGGTGGCCACGCATATCGGCGGACTCGCCGTCGCACTCTGCTACATGAAGCTCGCGCCGCCTATCCGCCGTTGGGTTCGTACACTGAAAAGAGAACACGAGCCCCCAAACAGCAATAAGGATCCTATCGGCGAAGCCGTAGACAAAATCTTCGACTTTGAAGAGGAACGGCGTCGCCGCCAACGATAGGGGCGTTCCGGAAATCCCTGACAGGACGCGTTCACATGGTTGAGTTGCCCGGACCACACGAACTCGTGCTCTTGCTCCTTGTGATTGCCGTACTGGCCGCCACCGGCCTCTGGCCCAGGGTTATCCGCGCACTGCGCGAACTCCGAGGCGAACGCCAACAGGAAACGGCCCCGTCCCGTTCCGATGTCGCCCTTGCATGCAAGATGCTCGGCGTGGCCCCGTCCACGCCATGGGCCGACATCGAGGCCGCCTACCGCCGAAAGGCCAAGATCCACCACCCGGACAAAGGGGGCGACGACGACGCAATGCGGGCATTGAACGATGCCTACGCGCTCCTCAAACAAGTCCGGCGAGAGCAAGGCAGCCATGGCAAAGACTGACGCACAGCCCATCTGGCAGCCTGAGATGCTCGAGCGGTATCCCATGGACCCCAATGCCATGGTCGCCGACCTCGACGACGCGCACAAGGAACTGCTCCACACATACGTCGCAGAAACCACTCACAGCAC
>Ga0180438_10007082_pt1 | contig 14829 bp, 9 predicted proteins | sample SS_ome_12_FD_132455 | JGI IMG/M metagenome (GOLD analysis project Ga0180438, IMG submission 132455) | Hypersaline lake sediment archaeal communities from the Salton Sea, California, USA - SS_3_D_2 metaG | ecosystem: Environmental > Aquatic > Non-marine Saline and Alkaline > Hypersaline >...
CCTGCTGGGCCTGAAACCCGCCAGCCACTGAGCCTGTAGTCAGACCGCCACAATCGAGCGAGAACGTAACCCCATAGCTGGGCAGGGAGATACGACTCAGCAAACGGTGGAACTTCGGACTAGTTGCCGGCCGCCTCGGGTCAAGCCCCCGATTGGGTGGGAGGTTGGATCACGCGGGCCGTTTTTGACGGCGAACTGTGAGGGTTTGGATCGCGCCGGGCTCATTTGCGGCAGGCAAGGATGCCTGCCCCACTTCATGTGGGTCCGGCGGGGCGGGCGTCGCTGACGAAGCCGAGCTTGAGCGGGGCGCCGTCGGCGTCGGTCATGCGCGTGGTGGTCGAGGGCAGGGCGAAGCGGATGCCGGCGGCGGCGAACTCCTGCATGATGCGGGTGTTGAGCTTCTCGCTGTGGGCCAGGAAGTCCCAGTAGGCGGGGGGGTGAAACCAGTAGATGATGCGCAGGTTCAGGCAGTCGCGGCGGAAGTCGGTGAAGAAGACCCGGGGCGGGAAGTCGGGCTCCATCCCCTCGTGGTTTTCCAGGGCACGGCGCGCAATCTCCAGGGCCTGCTGGACCTTTTCCGGCGGCGTGTCGTAGGGCAGCGCGACGTCCTGAATCCGCCGGATGTGCGGACGGCGCCCGATGTTCTCGACGTCGATCCGGGCCATCTCGTCGTTGGGGATGGTGGCCTGGTGGCCGGTCAGGAGCCGGATCTTGGTCGAGCGGAGCCCGATCTCCTCGACCACGCCGTCGTAGTTTTTCACCACGATCCGCTCGCCCACGCGGAACGGCCGGTCGAGCACGATCATCAGGCTGCCGAAGAAGTTCTTGAGCGTATCCTGCGCGGCCAGTGCCACAGCCAGGCCGCTCACGCCGGCCCCGGCCAAGAGCGTGGTGATCGGCACGCCGAGCTGCCGGCCGCCTTCGAGGAACAGGGCAAACGCCCCGACGATCGCGCACACGCGGAATCCCAGGCGGATGAGCTGGGCGTCGATCCCCTTGGGCTGGATTCGGGGTGAGGCGATGATGGCCTCGGCGATGCGGCTTGCGGCGCCGAAGACGACGACGGTCGCCGCCACCAGGAAGACGAGGTCCAGCCCGATCTTCAGCCCGGCCATCACCGGCCCGCGAATCGCCAACTGGTGGGCCACGAAGTACTCGACGACCTGCGGAACCAGCATCGCGGCGACGGGGAACGCCAGCGTGAGCCAATAGCGGAGCAGGTTCTGGCGGCGGAATGCCTCGGCCCGCTGTCGCCCCAGCCGGTAGACCAGCCACATGGCGGCCAGGCCGAGCGACAACGTGAGCACCAGGCCGATCCACTGCCAGACGGTCACGGCCAGGTACCGCTCGCGCGTCCATTGCGGCAGGGCGTGGATCCACGCGGTGGGAATCATCCACCCTGGCTCGGAGAGGTACCAGTCGTAGAAGCCCGGCGAGACGTCCGGGCGTTCTTGGTAGTCGAGGTCCTCGACGCGCTCGTAGAACTCGACGGCCCGCTCGACCGTTTCGGGGCTGAAGAAGAATTGGCCCTTGTGCGGCCCCTCCTCGACCCGGGCGATGGTGATCTCGGTGTGCGGGACGGTCCAGCGCTTTAGCTCGCCGTCTTCGGCTTCGAGCTGCGCCGGGCCGGGCGCTTTGTCCAACGGCAGGTCGATGCGGTCGAGGACCTCTTTCAGACAGACGGCCGCCTCGCCGCCCGTGTATTTCTGCAGCCCGGGCGGCACCTGGCTCAGATCGAGGCAGCGCATCACGCGACGGGCTGCGGGCGCCGCCTTCGTCGCCGCGCGGTATCGCCCTTTCCCACGGGTCACCAGGCTGTAGACTTCGTTGCACCCGTCGAGGAAGGTCCGCAGGGTTGCGCGGGGGCTGGATGTATCGGCCGCTTCGAGCGGGTGCGACGGCTCGTCGGCAAGGGCCGGCCCGGTCGGGGGACACGCTCCGGCAACCAGCGTGGCGGCCAACGTGACGATCGTGCGGACGCCTGCGCGGGGACGCGGACTGACGGGTTCGTGCGACATGGCTCTGCCTCCCAACGGGCACGAAGAAGCTCGGCGGTCGGGCCATTATACGCATTGGCCCAATCCGGCAAGAGGACGGCCGCCGGCCCCGGCCAAGGGCGTGATGATCGGGACGCCCAGATGCGAGCGGTGAGGAGGACGGGCAAAGGCCGGGCGAAGTCGGATGGTCACTTCCGGCGCCCGACCCAGCCGACGCCGAGGCCGAAGAAAAAGCCGAGGATTGCGGTGCCCACGGCGGTGGACGCCACGAGGGCCGGCTCGAACGCATGGTATTCGACGATGTTGCCGAACTCCGCCGCCGTCAGAAGGAACAAGATCAAAGCCATCAGGACGACTGCGACGGTGAGCCCCTGCACGCGGCGGGAGATCGATTCGAGTAGCCGGAGCCGGCTCTCGGAGGAGTCGGGGTCGGGCGGGGGGGAGGTGGGGTCGCTGTCGGGCATGGGCGGCGCTCCGTGCTCGGTTGGTGCATTTATCCCATCGACGGCAGTCGATGGGGTTTGGCTGCGTGATCCGCGGTCGATGTCGGTCTTGAACGGCGGGCAAGTCTTGAACGGCGGGCAAGCCCGCCCGCTAAACTCTCCCACCTCCTACTCCCCACTACTTGCCGTTGTAGTCAAAACCCTCCACGCCGAGCTTCAAGCGAAAGACGGCTTCTTTAGCGGCTACGGTGGTGTAGAGGTATCCGTCGTGGAAGTGGAGGTTGGTGGCCTTGCTCCCGCCGGCGCCGTATTGGCGCACCAGCTCGCCGGTGGGCACGTCAACGACGTTCACCACGCCGCCGATCCACATGGCCGCGTAGAGCCGGCCGGCGGCGTCGAAGATCATGCCGTCCGGGTCGCAGGCCCCGCCGACGATCTGGCCGCGGGTCTCGGTGGGGAAGTCGATCAGCACGCGCTGGTTGGAAAGCTCGCCCTCGGGCGAGAGGTCCCAAATCAGCACGCGGTAGCGCTGGCTTTCGTTCACGCAGAGGTGCTTCTGGTCGGGCGTCACACCCACGCCGTTGGGGAAGGCCATGCCCGTGGCCAGGCGCGAGACCTTGGCGGTGAAGACGTCGTAGCGGTAGACCGAGCCGACCGGCTTGCGTACGCTGGAGCCGCCGGGGTCGGTGAAGTAGACGTTGCCGTCGAGGTCGAGGGCCACGTCGTTGATGCTGCTGAAGCGCGCGCCGTCGCAGCGCTCGGCCAGGACCTCGCCCGAGAGCCCGTCGGCCGCGATGCGCAGCAGGCGACCGGCCCCGGCGTCGGCCACCACGAGCCGGCCCTCGGCGTCGATCTTGATCCCGTTGGCCACGGGCGGGCGTCCCTCGACGGGGAGCAGCTCGCCGAGGTTGCAGAAGATGCCGGCCGTGCCGTCGGGCGTGATCCGCCCGATAGTGCCCTTGTAACGGTAGTTGACCACGAACAGGTCGCCCGCGTCATTGAGCGCCGGCCCCTCGGCGAACTCGAAGCCGGTGGCGTGGAGCTGCGCCTGGACCGAGTGGCTAGGGGGCAGATCGGCGTGCTCGTCGGGCTGCGCCGCTTCCTGAGCGCCTGCCGGTGAGGCGGCGACAAGCACGGCGGTGCAGGCGACGAGCGTCAGCGCGGCTTGTTGCAGACGGGCATTCATTACGTGCAACGAAAAAGGGACCAGGTATATCTGGCCGGAACGGCCCGTAGGGTGCTTCGCACAAAATATACCCGGTTCCTTTCTCGTTCGCAAGTGGTCGACGGTGGAGAAGGGGGAGTTCTGGAGTGATGGAGTACCGGGCCCGCACGTGCCCGGCGTCCCATCACTCCAACACTCCACTACTCCAACTCTCCCTCCTCCGGCTCGATCCGCTGTGTCCATCCCAGCCGGGCGAGGATGCTGTACAGCGCGGGCACCAGCACCAGCACCACGATGGTGGCGAACATCAGGCCGAAGGCGATGGAGATGGCCATGGGGATCAGGAACTGGGCCTGGAGGCTGGTCTCCAGCATCATGGGCAAGAGCCCGGCCACCGTGGTGGCCGAGGTGAGCAACACGGGCCGGAAACGCTGCATACCGGCCAGGGTCACGGCGTCGAGCATCTTCATCCCCGCGGCCAGCCGGAGCTTGATGAAGCTCACCAGCACGATCGAGTCGTTCACGACGATTCCGGCCAGCGAGACGGCGCCGATGCTGCTGGGCATGGTCCAGTCGATTCCGCGGAGCATGTGCCCGGCGATGGCCCCGACCAGGGCGAAGGGGATCACGGCCATCACGATCAGCGGCTCGACGTACGACTGGAAGACGAACGAGAGGAGCAGGAAGATGATGGCCAGCCCGATGAGGAACCCCAAGAGCAGGCTCTGGCCGGTCTCGGCGGATTCCTTGCGTTGGCCTTCGAGGTCGACCTTGACGGCGTGGCGCTCCTCGAAGGCGGGGAAGAAGTTCGCTTCGAGATCGGTCATGATCTCCCGGGCGTTACCCACCTTGGTGTGCAGGTCGCCGACCACCGAGACGGTGCGCCGACCGTCGACCCGGACGATCTGCGAGTACTCGCGGACCTTTTCCACGGTGGCCACGGCGTGGAAGGGGACCATGCGCCCGTCGGGGGTTTTCACCTTGAAGTCGTCCAGGTCCGAGAGCGAGCGGCGATCTTCGTCGGCGAAGAGGATCTCGACCTCGAACGTGTCGGGTCCGCGCTGGAACTCCTCGGCGATGCTCCCCCAGAACGAGGCGCGGAGCTGCCGGGCCAGCTCGCGGCTGTCGATGCCCAGGTTGCGCCCCACCGGCTTGAGCCGCACGTCGAGCTGGAGCTTCCCGGGCCGGAGGTTGTCGGTCACGTTGTAGACGCCCGGGTAGCCCCGGCCGCCGGGCGTGGTCGGATCGAGCTTCTGTCTGAGCTCGACCGCGGCCGCCTTGAGCGCGTCGAGGTCCTTGCCCTTTAAGCGCACGTCGATCGGCTTGCCGCCCGGGGTGACCTGCATCTGCTCGAAGGTCAGTCGGGTCACGTCGGCCACGGGTCGTTCCTTCTCGACCTGCTCACTCCAGGCGGCCAGCACGTCGTCGCAGCGGGCGTTCTGGCGCACCTCGGCCGAGAGGAGCTCGACCACGACCTGGGCCAGGTGGCTGCCCGATTCCGGGTTGCCCGGCTCGCGCCTTATGGAGCGCAGGAAGCCGTAGGAGGTGCTGACGTAGCGGATCAGGTCCTGGCCCTCGGGCTGAAGGGGCTTGAATCGCTGGTTGACCTTATCGAGCGCCTTTTCGATGGTGGCCACGACCTTCTTGGTGCGCTGCAGCTCGGTTCCGGAGGGCAGCTCGAGTTGCGCCACGAGGAAGTCCCCGTCCAGCTCCGGGAAGAGCTGGAACTTCAGACGCCCGCCCGCCAGCATCCCCACCGAGAGCAGGAAGAGCATGATCACCGCGGCCACCGGCACCAGCGGCCGGCGGATCGACCAGGCCAGGGCCGGGCCGTAGACGCGGCGGATGAACCACTCGACGAAGTCGTTGATCCGGCGGCGGAAGCGCCGCGGCTCTTGGCGCATCTTGCCGAGCGAGTGCTTCAAGTGGTGCGGCAGGATGAAAAACGCCTCGATCAGGCTCACGGCCAGCGCGGTGACCACCCCGATGGGCATCACCTTCATCACCTTGCCGATCTCCCCCTTCATGGCCAAGAGCGGCATGAACACGGCGACGGTGGTCAGCATCGAGGCGACCACGCCGAGACCCACTTCACGGACACCGTCGATGGCGGCCCGGGCGGGCGGCTTCCCCTGCGAGCAGTGCGAATAGATGTTTTCGCCGATGACGATGGCGTCGTCGACGATGATTCCCACCGCCATGATCAAGCTGAACATGGTGATCATGTTCAGGCTATGGCCCAGCATGTCCAGCGCGTAGAGCGTTCCCAGGAACGAGATGGGGATCCCCACGGCCACCCAGAACGAGAGTCGGAGATCCAGAAGCGCCCACAGGGTGAAAAATACTAGTATGAATCCGTAGATGCCGTTCTTGACCAACATGCCCAGCCGGTCGCGGACGTACTGCGACCAATCACCCCACATGGTCAGGTGCACGCCGAGCGCCGCCAGATCGTCGGCCTTGCCCTTCACGTAGCGGTCGACCGCGCCGAAGACCGTAAGCGTGTCCTCTTCGCGCGTCTTGTTCACTTCGAGGTTCACGCAGCGGTGGCTTTGGGTGTCCGCGCCGTCCTGCTCCCGGTCGAAGTCGCGGAAGGTCGACTGGAGCCACTCGTCCTCGAAGGTATCGGTCACCGTGGCCACGGCCCGAAGCGGGATCCTCGCGCCCTCGGGGCTGACCTTCACGGTCAGGTTGCGGAAGTCCTCGGCCCAGCGCCGCTGGTCGACCACCCGGATCTTGATCTCCTGCTCCTGCGTCTCGATGCTCCCGGCGGGCAGGTCGATGCTGGCCGCGGCCACCTCGCGGGCGACGTCCTCAATCGAAAGCCCCTGGGCCCGCAAGGCCGGCTCGCGGACCCGGATGCGGATCTGGTGCTCCGAGAAGCCCTGGGTCTCGATCAGGCTCACCTCGTCCAGGGCCAGAAGCTCGGCCTCGATCGCGTCGGCCAGGGCCACGAGGTCCTTCTCGGGCATCTGTTCGGCCCAGAGCGTGAGCGTGCAGACCCGGTCGAGCCGGTCGACCTCCCAGATCACGGGCTCCTCGACGTCCTCGGGGAAGTTGTCGATGGTGTCGACGGCGTTCTCCACGTCCTTCAGAACGTCGGCGACCGCGTAGCCGTCGGCCACCTCGACGGTGACCATGCCCAGGCTCTCCTGCGCCGTGGCGGTCACTTCCTTGATGCCCTCGATGCCCTCGATCTCCTGCTCGATCCGCTGGCAGATGGTTTCCTCGACTTCGGTGGCCGAGGCCCCCTTGTAGAGCACCTGGACGTTGATGAAATCCGAGGCGAACTCGGGGAAGACCTCGCGCTGGAGCGAGAACGCGCCCAGCACCCCGAGCAGGATGATGATCAGCATCAGCAGATTGGCCGCCGTGGGATGGCGAACGAAGTAGCGGATCACGGCGCGGCCTCCGAAGAATCGGCCGGGGACTGTCCCGATTTTCGCGCAGCGAAAATGGGACTGTCCCCTTCCTGCGTCCCGTTCCCTTCCTGCTGTCCTTTGGGAATCGCGGCTGCGCTGCCTGCCGCGTCCCAATCGGCGAAGACCTCCTCGGGGAAGTCGATCGACCGGCGGGCTCGCACCGGGTTGTGCTCGATCCGCACCCGAAGCGGCATCCCCTTGCTCGCCGGGAAGAGGTCGGTCAACACGATCGCGTCGCCGGGCAGGAGGGTCTCTGCGGCGCCGACGCCTTGGCTCGCGCGCACCACGGCCAGGTCCTCTTCCAGGGCCACGACCTCGACCTCCACGAACTGAAGCTCGCCGTCCAAGAGCAGCTTGCTCCCCCCGTCGCCGGTTTCCTCGGCCCGGTCGGCTGCGCCCTCGGGTATATCGAGGACCGCACCGTTGCGGCGCGCGACGTACACGCGGTTGTCACGTAGCGCCTCGCGCGGGATCACGTACACGCCCGTTAGAGTGTCGCCGTAGATCGTCACTTCGCAGAACACGTCGGGCACCAAAGGGGGCTTCTTGCCGGGAATGACGTCGGTGTAGGGGCCGGGAACCTCGATGATGATCGGCACGCTCCGCGTGGCCGGGTCGAGCGAGCTGCCGATCCGCGCAACGCGCCCGTAGCGCACCGAGGGCATGTCCCCCACCGCCCAGCGGACCTCGACCGGGATGCGCAGCTCCTTAAGCAGGTTCTTGATCTCCGGGCCGGTGATCAGGTTCAGCGGCCCCCGCTGCTCAAAGGCGTCGGGCCCCTCGGGGAAAAGCGTCTGCATCTTGCGGGCTTCGATCATCGCCACGACCTCGGCCAGGTCGAGCGAGAAGAAGGTCCCCAGCGCGTCCCCCTCGCGCACGTACTGGCGCAGCTCGACCGACTTCGTGGCACAGCGCATCGGCTTGGGCACGGAAATGCGCGAGTCCTTGACGTCCTGCTCGGCCTGGGCCAGGGCGGCCCGGGCCGCGTCGAGCTGGGCTCGGGTCAGCCCTTGCTGCACGGGGATCAGCGCCAGGCTGTTTTGCGTTTGCTGCACCGCGGTCTGGGCGCGGACGTAGGCGTCTTGGGCCTGCTCGAGCACGCGCTGGGGCACGGCGCCGCGTTGGAACGCCTCCCGTTGGCGCTTGTATTCCAATCCGGCCAGCTCGAGCTGCTCTTGCTGCAGCTTGAGGATCGCATTGAGGTTCTTCTCGTTTTGGCCGTGCTCGGCGAGCTGCTTCTCTTTGGCCCGGACCTCGGCCGCGAGCCTTTCTTCGGCCAGCTTGTAGTCCGTGGGATCGATGCCCACGAGCAGCTTGCCTTCTTCCTCTTCGTTGAAGATCTCGCCGGGCTCGAAGAGCGGGTGCAGGTCCGTGATTCGGCCCTTGACCTCGGCAATGGCGGTCCAGACCTCGGCGGCCCGGCTCGTGCCGTAGGCGGTGATCGCCGTCCGGTGCGTGGCCTGCTCGGCCTCGAACGCCCGCACCACCCGGCCCGCAACCGGCTCCGACTCGCCCCCGGGCTGCTCCTTCGTCGCCAACAAGTAGAGAAACGCCCCTGCGCCGATGGCCAGAAGCAGCACGACCATGAGGGCGTACCAGATCGGTCGGTCGAGCCGGCTCTTGCCGGCCTCGGGCACGGGATGCTCACTCATGGCGTGGCCTGAAAAAGGGGACGCAGCTCTCTCTGTCCGCACGGTTGTGCCGATCGTGCCGGTTGCGCGTGCGCGCAAGCCGGGCGCCTCTCACCTAATTGTAGGCTCTCCCCGGGCAGGGGGAGGGGCGGAAGCCGCCACTTGCCGACAGAGAACCGACGTTACCCGGCCCGCCGGTGCGTCCTGTCTGCTATTTGTCTATCGAGGCACGGCCGGTGAGCATCGATGCAAGTACATCGCGATCAACCTCCGGACCGACGAGTCTCACACTGCCGTCGTGGAACAGGCACAGGACACCACCGGGACGGCGGAAAGGGCCATCATCGTCCATAGCCTCGTCAAGCCCCAAATCGCGAGGCTCGGTCCACTGAACCGACGACTGCAAATCCTCGACAATCATCACAGTATCCGTCGGGAACTCCGTCCATTCCTTCGTGCTCAGAGACCTCCCGGGCGGCCAGGTGGTATTGTGGCCAACAACCGCCAGGTAGTTTGTGACGCCCGCCGGCTGACGCCCGGCTGCTGGGGAGCGGTAAGCCTCGGGCGTCTCGTCGAGCAGTACGCGGTTCTCGGGAGCGTCCCAAGGCAGGTCCTCATTGTACTGGTCGTACAGTTTGGGATGGTCAACGTAAGGCAAGAGCAGCACTCTCCAACTGTGAGCCCGGCGTCCTTTAGAATCCCGCAAGAAAGGGGGCGGCACCGAACCGTGATCGCCCATATAGTTCACCACGCCAACAAACAGGCCCTTCAGCGCTCCTACTCGTTCTGCCTCCCGTAGTGGCCGGAAAACGAATACGAGGATCGCGACCACTACGATGGCTGAGAGAGCAAGTGCAATGAATAACTGCGCTCTGTTAAACATGACTTGCGCAGCAGAGGCTTGCGTAACTTTCGCCCGACCTGAGGGCTACTCCGCCGGCAGTGGCTTGAGCCACACGTTGCGGTAGGCCACCGGGCCGTGGTCGCCCTGGAGCATGATCGGGCCGGTGGGCTTCTCGTCGCCGAAAGCTGCCGCGCGCGTGGGGCCGGTCACCTCGACGTCCTCGTGCACCAGCTTCCCGTTGTGCACGACCTTGACGAACCGGGCGTTGGCGATCTTCTTGCCCTCCGCGTCGAAGCGCGGGGCGCGGAACACCACGTCGAACGTCTGCCACTCGCCCGGCGCCCGGCTGGCGTTGACGCGCGGCGGGTGGCCCTCGAACCCGGGCGGCTTGCGCTTGGGGTCCCATCGCTGGTAGATCCCGCCGCAGTCGCCGTGCTTGAGCTCGTCGGCCGGCTTGCCCCAGCTATCGAGCACCTGGATCTCGTAGCGGCCCTGGAAGTAGACGCCCGAGTTCGAGCCCTTCGGCACCACGAACTCGACGTGGCCTTCGACGTCGCCGTGCTCGTGGCGGCTGAACAGATGTTTGGTCCGCCCGGTGGGCCCGTTGACCACCACGCCCTTGCCCGGCGTGGACACGAAGCGCTTGGCGTCCGCCGGGTCGACCTTCACGTCGCCGACGACCTGCCACTGGCCCATATCGCCGCGGAAGGCCGAGAGGTCGTCGCCCAGCAGGACGATTTTCTCGGCCGTCTCATCTGGTTCGGCGGCGACGCCCCCCGCCGCAGAAACCGTGATAACAGCCGCCGCGCCAATGAACCCCACGGCGGCCCGAAGCAGGTGACCGTAACCACGCACTGACTCGCTCATGATCGTTCCTCCCGGTGGAAATGCTCGATACGCGGTGAACCCTTCGCAGCCTATTATACCACTATCGCGGACTCAGGAACGTAAACTCCGGCAACGGGATCCTCTCCCCACCCTGAAGCGCCGACTGGTGCGCCAAGATCCCCACGCACGTGTAGTTGGCCGACTGGACGGCGTTGGGAAACGGGTCGCGGTCCTCCAACAGGGCCGAGACGAACTCATGGGCCAGGTGGGGGTGCGAACCACCGTGACCCTCCAACGAGCCGGGGTCGGTGATCAGGTGCGCGTGCGTGCCGTCGGGGTCGGCCCCCTCGCTCGCCAGGTGCAGGTACTCGGGAAGATCGAGGAACGTCTTGGTGGTGAAGTCCCGGATCTCCTCGGGCAACAGGTGGGCATAGTCGGGGACCTTCACCCGCTCGGCCACCTCGGCCTGGGGCTTTTTGGCCGTGTGCAGCACCGGGTCCTCCCCCTCGACGAGCGGCCACTCGAAGGCCTTCTTCGATGCGAACACGTCGAAGCTCTCCCGGTACTGCCGCGCCGTGTCGAACAGCGACCGGTGGACCCGGGCCGAAAGGTCGGAGTTGCGGAACTTGAAGTGGGTCGTCTCCACGGCAAACGGCGAGCCGTACTTGCCGATCAGCTCCTCACGGATCGTGCCCGAGCCGAAGCAGGAGACGTACTCGGCCTCGTCGCGCGTCAGGGCCAGGCACGGGCTCACGCAGTGCGTGGCGTAGTGCATCGGCGGCAGGCCCGGCCAGTACTCGGGCCAACCGTCCATGTCCTGCTGGTGGCTGCCCTGGAGGAACTGCACCTTGCCCAGCTCCCCCTTCTCGTAAAGCTCGCGCACGAAGAGGAACTCGCGGCTGTAGACCACCGTCTCCGCCATCATGTACTTAAGCCCGGTCTGTTGCACCAGCTCGACGATCTGCTGGCAGTCATCGACCGACGTGGCCATCGGCACCGTACACATCACGTGCTTGCCGGCCTTGAGCCCCGCGATGGACATCGGCCCGTGGTCGGGGATCGGCGTGTTGATGTGAACGAAATCGACCGCCGGGTCGGCCAGCACGTCGTCGTAATTCGTGTAACGCTTTTCGACCCCGAAGATGTCGCCGATGTCGTTCAGCTCCTTCTCCGACCGCCGACAGATCGCGTACATGTTGGCCTGCGGGTGGCGCTTGTAGATCGGGATGAACTGCGTGCCGAAGCCCAGCCCGATGATCGCGACGTTTACCTTGTCTCTTGGCATGACTTGCTCCTTCCGGGCATCGCCGTGTAGATGAACGTTCCTTCCCCCGGGCGACCGAACGCTAACGGACCGCTCACCGGCCATTTTCGAGAGGCAGCGGACCGCCGCCGGCCATTATATCACCGCCGCCGGCGGGTCAAAGAGTCTGAAGGCGAGCCGGACGAGACTACGCGTCCCACTGCCCCTCGAGATCGAGCACGTAGTCGACCGCCGCGATTCGGGCCGTGTCGTTGCCGCGGGAGTCGCTTCGGGCGCGGACTTGCTCGAAGTCGGAGAGGTGCACGGCCGACAGCTCGGTGAGCCACTCGGCGGAGTTGGCCCGGGCGGCCAGGTGGTCGTTGCCCGAGGAGGCGTCGAGCGTGGCCAGGTCCGCGCCGCCGGCCGCCCCGCCGGCATAGACGTGCTCGAAGAGTTTGGCCCGGTTGAAATACCCCTCGCCGTACATCAGGGTATCGAGCGAGCGGACCATCAGCCGGTCGTCGCCGGCCGAGTCGAGCAAGTGGGCGGTGTCTTCGCCGCCCACGGTCGAGTAGCCGTGTACGGCCTCGAAACCCTTGACCCGGTTATAGAAGCCGTTGCCGTACAGTGCCGCCTCGGTCGAGGCGGCCCGGAAGGTGTCGTTGCCCGCCGAGTCGAAGAGCATGGCCACGTCGGTGCCGCCGGCGGTGGCGTAGGCGTGGACCGCGTCGAAGTAGCGGACGCGGTTCGAGAAGCCCGCGCCGAAGAGCTGCGCCTGGCTGGCCGAGGCCACGAAGGTGTCGTCGCCGGCCGAGTCGTAGAGCTTGACCACGTCCCGGCCGCCGGAGATCGAGTACGCCTCGACGTTGGCGAAACTCTCGGCATAGTGCGAAAATGCCTTGCCCAGCATCCCGGCCACCCGGGCGGTGGCGAAGAACGTGTCGTCGCCGGCCGAGTCATAGAACACGACGACGTCGTCGCCGCCGCCGGAGTGCACGGTGACGCTCTCCACGTTCTCGACGTCGACCTGGTACCCGGCTCCGCTTAGGCTGCCGGCGTCGGGCTTCAGCACGGCAGTGTCGGCGCCCGAGGTGCCGTGGAGCATCGCGGTGTCGGCCCCGCCCCGCCCGTCGAAGGTGACGCGGTCGACCACCACCGAGCGGAACTGATAGGCCACGCCGCCGATCGTTAGCTCGCGCGTGGCGGCGTCGAAGGTGAAGTGGTCGTCCCCCTCGGTCCCCAGCACGGTGACCGCGGAGCCGTCTCGCGCGACCAGGTTCGTCACGCGGAGATCGACCTGGTCGTTGAGCCCGCCGCCGTAGACGTAGACGTGCAGCTCGAACGTCTGCCCGGCCCGGGCCGCCACGTCGATCCGCTCCAGGTCGCCCAGGCCGGCGGAGGAGCCGACCAGTTGGCCGTGGGCGTCGTACAGGTCGATGTCGACGTCGCCCTCGGCGTGGGCAAAGAGGGCTTCGACGGTCAGTATCCCGTCGGCCGCCGCGGTGACGGTGAATCGCTGCCCGTCGCCGCGGATCGCAAAACCGTCGAAGCGGCCCTGCCAAACGGTGCCCAGGTCGATGGCCGCGGCGTCGGGCTCGAGTTTCCCGTCGAGGGTGTAATGGCCCAATCCGTCGGAGGAAGCCAGGGCGACTTTGTAGGTGGCCCCCACCACCACGTCGAGCGACAGCTCATCGCCGCTTTCGGTTTCACCGGGCTGGCCGGCGGCGGCCCATTGCCAGGTGGGCGCCAGCCGGCCGTCGGCTTGGACCGAGAAGGTCACGGTGCCGGTGGCCCCGGCGGTGAACCGGAAGAAGTCGGCATCGTCCAGACGCCCGATCGTGCCCGAGAGCGAGAGCGTGTCGACCACCGTTCCCAGGGTGTGGGCCTCGGCCGCGGTCGAGCCGTAGTCGTCGGCCGGCATCACGGCGTCCAGGGCGGCGTCGAGGTTCAGCCGGTGGTAGGTCAACCCGGTCGTCGCGTCGTAGACCGCGTCGGCCGTGGCGATCATCACGTCGTAGAGCGTCTGCTGGTCGACGTCCCCCACGCCGGCAAAGGCGTAGGCCTCGCGCAGCAACACGCTGGCCCCGGCCACGTAGGGTGAGGCCATGCTCGTGCCGGAGAACCGCGCGAAGTCGTCGTCGGCCCCGTTGCGGTTACCTGCGTAGTCGGGCACGGTGCTCTGCACGCTGCGGCCGGGGGCAGCGATCATGCGCACGTCGCGCTGCGAGTAGTAGCTTATGGCCCCGTTGTCGTCGACCGAGCCGACCGGCACCACGTGGGGGCTGACGGCCGGGTAGCTCAGCCCCGGCGTGTTGTAGCTCAGGAAATCGTTGCCCGCGGCCACGGCGACGAAGATCCCGTCGGCCTCGAGCTGGGCCAGCTCGTCCTCCAGCACGGCGAACGAGGGCAGGCTGTCGGAGTTCCACTCGGTGCCGATCGAGAGGTTGACCGTGGTGATGGGGTTCTCGAAGGCGAAGCGGTTGTTGTGGACCCAGCGCAGCGCCTCTTCGACCCAGCGGAAGGTGCCTTGCCCCTCGTCGTTGAACACGCGGAGCGCGACCAGGTCTACACCGGGCGCCACGCCGGGGTAGATGCTGTCATTGCTGGCAATGATGCCGGCCACGTGGGTGCCGTGGGCGCCGCTGGGGCCGTCGTCGTAAGGGTCGAGGTCGCGCTCGTCGCTGAAGTCGAACCCGCCCACCACGCGGTAGCCGGTACCCAGCCCCCCGCCCAACGCGGCGTGGGTGTAGGCCACCCCGGTGTCGATCACCGCCACGGTCTGCCCCTCGCCGGTCAGCCCGTACTCGGCCCGGGCCTGGGTGAGCCCGGTGAGCTGATGGGCGTCGATCAACGCGGGCAGGACTTCGCCCGGCGACGGGGTTTCGGCCGGCTGATCGAGGGCGCCGGAGGCGAAGTCGGCGCTTAGGGAGTCGTCGAACCAGAAATCGGCGACCGGCCGGGCCGACAAAAACAGACGGGGTTCTGCCCGCTCAAAACGGGCCGTTCGGGGCGCGCGGCGGCGCCGATGCGACGGGCCAGACACAACCGCATCCTCGCAAGAAGGGCGTTGTGGCGGCTTCGGCGCGAAGGGGTGCACGCAGAAGCGTCCACGATCTTATCACAGGTGCCGAATCAATCAAGCTGCTCTCGTGGACGGCCGAACGAACTCGGCCGAGTGCGTCACGAACGGACGCCGTTCACGAAGGGAGTTGTCCGGCGACTCCACCGCCCGGACACGGTAGTATACGTTACCGCG
>Ga0180438_10007083_pt1 | contig 14828 bp, 13 predicted proteins | sample SS_ome_12_FD_132455 | JGI IMG/M metagenome (GOLD analysis project Ga0180438, IMG submission 132455) | Hypersaline lake sediment archaeal communities from the Salton Sea, California, USA - SS_3_D_2 metaG | ecosystem: Environmental > Aquatic > Non-marine Saline and Alkaline > Hypersaline >...
AAGCACGCAGCCTCGTCGTCCTGCATAGCGCCCAGATCGACAAACTCGCCAGAGCCTCTGTCGTACAGGAAGAGACCCGTTTCGTGATATGCCCCGTAGCTGCCCAGCAGCTTGTCTCCGGGACCCACAACCAATCCTGAAAGGCGAATCCCATCGGTCGGCTTGCCCAACAGCGTATGTCCACCGGTCTTCGGGTCAAGCCGATAGAGCTCACCCAACGTGGTTCCGAAGTACAGGTAGCCATCACCGCCGTTTATAAAAGAGTCGATCGGTCCATTCATCGGGAAGGTGAACACATGGTCTGGGCCAAGGTTCGGGATCGGATCGTCGAAGAACTCCGGCTGACCCACGTCTGGGTGATACCGGAAGAGGCAGTGCCCGCGCCGGGTGGACCAGGTGCCCCAGAAATACCCATCGTCATCCAGACCGGACTCGTGAAAGTGACTGGCCGTGAAGAACGAGAATCGCGTCTCACCACAACCCAGATCGTAGTCAAAGAAATGCACTACTGGATACGTAACTCCGTACACTCGATGCCGTTTCAAGTCTACCTCAATGTTCTGGATGTAGTCGTGTGGGACGGGAATACCCAGAAATTCAAACTTCCCCTCCCGATAGTGATAGACCGCGCCTCCGTCAATGTCATTTCTTTCGTCCAAATCCGGCAAGCCGGCCGTTCCGAAATAATATCCGCCCTCCCCATCTGACGTGAGTCCCCGATGGATCTTGATGTAGTGAGAATCCCGGGCGACATCCTTGAAGCCCAACGACTCGAAACGCCCTTCATCCGGCCAGAATCTCCAGAGTAGATCGGTGTCGAACGCCGTCAATCCCACGTACAGACATCCTTCAGTCGCGTTCCAATCCACCGCAGTAAATGATATCCAGTTGTCACGTACCACCGGATTGCTTCGCAACTCCTTGAAATGGGCTCCGCTCCTGTACCCCTCAAGCGCCTCAAAGGGAATCTCTCTCAAGAGATGATGCTTGACTTCTGCGATTTGCATTCTATACCTCCCGTTGTGCGTCGGTCTCCGTGAATTCGAGACCCTCGACCTGGCACGTCTCAGCCTCCCACAGCATCTGTCTGACCTACCCGGTCTCTATGCACCTTCTCGTATGCGCTCACGGCGCGGAAGATCGCGCAGACGTTCTCGTCGGGTGTACCGTAGTCCATGTTCACGCAGGCTACCGCTGTCCGGTGAACACCACCGGCTGCGTCCAGCAGTCGCCACACGTCCTCGCATACCTCTTCCGCAGAGCAGGTCATCAACTTCACCGGACTCAACCGCAGGCTGAGCCACGCGTTTGGCAAAGCGCGACGGACCGCCGCCACGTCGCTGCCCCACCCTACATCCATATAGACAGGGCAGGCCTTGGCATATACCGGGGCATGGAGATGCCCATTGCCTCCGCAGTGATGAAATCCCGCCGGAGCCAGCTCTTGCAGCAGGTACTGGTCGAACTTCAGCAGCCTCTCCTGATATGTCCGGGGTGAGATCATCTGCAGCGAGCAGTTCGGCACGATATGGATGTAGGGGTCAATTTGCTCAATGATACGATTGACCGTGATAGAACTCGAACCAGTCCGTCCTCGCACTTCAGACGCCATAGCAATGGCGGTGCGTGCAATCAGCCACCCCAGGTGATCCACCAACGCCGGATTCTCCAGCAGGTCAATCAAGAATTCCTGTCCGCGTATCTCAAGTGCGGCATTGATGATCCCGTGCACAGGAATGTCCCCTTCCAGATAGCCGAACCTCTCTTCCAAGGCGTCCATCATCTTGACGTGCGCCTGCCAAACGGGGTGCTTCGCCAGGTCCGGCAACTCCAATGCCATGACATCCTCGGCGCCCAGGTTCAAAGCAACCACTTCCGGCCCTGTCGCTTCCCGGAAAATCACCTCACAGCCGAAGAGCGTCGTCAGGACGTGCCCGGTCGCCAACAGAACCGGCCCCACGATCGGGCGCGGCCGAGCATCCCTCTCACCCAGCCCCAGGTCGCCAAAACGCTCATAGAGAGCCCTGCGCATCCGGCACTCATCCTCCACCCGCCGGCGCGGATCCACGAAGAAGCCCTCGTCAAAGGTGATCCCGTAATGCTCGTGCCACCAGCGAGCGTGAAACACGACGTCTACTGGAATGTGGTCAAGATCGATTCCCATCGATGCCCTTGCTGCATGCCGCTGCATCTGACACGGTTGAGCCCCTGATCGATGCAGACATCTGGGGAGGGTACATAGCTGAGTCCTGCTGAGCCGCCAACTGCAGGCCACACTGGCAACGATTGGTGGACGTTGTACCCCCCCCAGACACCCCGCTATCGCGACGGATTACAGATGACGACAGAGCGGTACGTACTTCTCCAGGTAATCCTCGCCAGCCTCATCGCCACCAGGGATATTGCCACTCTTCCAGATCTCCGGCTTGAAGCCTTTGGACACCATATACTCCACGGCCGCGATCACGATAGAGTGTTCGATAAACGCGATGGTTATCGTCGAAGACGGACCTACCGCTTGATCGCACCCCTCGATCTTGACCAGCGCTTCGCCCGGAATCGTCTTGCAGTCGATGTACAAGTCCGCCACTTCATAGAGGCTCTTCTTGGAAGAATGCCGCCCAGGTTGATCCGGCGGAATTGCATCAGAGCATTCGCGCGCGGTGATGGCTATCGTCTTCAGACCTCGCTTCTTGCACTCCAGGGCCGTGTCGATCGTCACCGAATTCATACCGTTCGCGTTCACGACCAACATCACGCCCCCGGGCTTCAGATTGTAGAGATCGAGAATGCGCGGCGCGTACCCCTCCATGCGCTCGATCGCGGTTGTGCGGCGCGCTCCGCACATCAGGTTCACGCCTGGATCCAGGATGGTGTTCACCGGAGCTAACCCGCCGGCGCGATAGAAAATCTCTTCGCCCGCCATCGAGGAGTGTCCGCCAGTGCCCCACACGTGCAGAAGATGGCCATCCATAATCGCTTGCCCAACCCAGGCACCTGCTTGTTTGATCTTCTCGCTCTCCTGCTCGTGGATCTCCCGCAAATCGTCGAGCACCTCTTCGTAGTACTTCGTCAAGTAGTCCATTCTTGTCTCGTCTCCTTATCTTGAGTCAGACCTGTACCAATGTGTTTTCGCCCGCTGTTAGACGGGTGAACTCAGCTCAAACAAAGTATCGCTTATCTCTGCGCACAGTTCCTGCACGATATCAATGGAGCCCGTCAGGGGCTGGTCTTCAGGACCTTCATACAGAAGGCCGTGCACCCACAAGCCGGATGGATGTTGTGACGCACAGAACCAGTCGAGGATGCGCTCCGCAGTTTCCGCGAATTTCCGTTCACCCGTGTGCCGGTAGAGTTCAGCCCCAGCCCACACAACCTTGCATGAAGCGTAATTGTGCCAGCGTTCTTCGCCGAGCCTATGGAAGAAATCGAACAAGCGCACAGCCCCATCCAGGTATTTTCGCTCCGCAGACTGATCGTAAAGCTTGCACAAGAACTTCATCGGCTTGCCAATCAGCCACGTCAGTTCACCCAGCGGGTCTGCCTCGGCACTCAGGCAGAACTGCTTGCGCCCGCGTATCGAATTGGGATCCTCATCACCCCAGACATCCGTCATCAAACCAGCGCCGACCTCCCAGCTACAGAAGTAGTAACGATCAGGCTCAGGCTGCGCCTCAAGCAGTCGCAGAATGAAATCACCAGCCTGGACCGCTTCATCCACCAACCCGCAGGCCAACAGGGCCAGACCAGCAGAAGAAGTGCTGGAACTGTCCAGATAACGCGTGTCCACTTGAGCAGAAGACACATCAAAACGCGAAAAGAACCCGCCAAGGTCGGGGGCCTGAAAACGGCGGACAAACTCTATACCACGGCTTGCGGGACCATAGACGCCCAATCTGCGTAACCCGACAATGATCCAGCCGTTCGAGTAGAGGTAGCGGTTCGCCGGGCTGCACGGCAGGTGCGCCCAACCCTTGTGCAGGCGGTTGGTGCGAAAGTCACCGTCTTCCTGGAGATATCGCTCACTCATCAGGTCCGCATAATAGCGAGCCTGGACGGGGTCCCCGATTGCCGCATACAGATAGGGCGCCTTATAGTGCGCGTTAAGATCCTCCACATGGGAAATTTGATCGTCATGGCGGCGAAGCCAAGCAAGTCCCCTGGTGATGGTCTCTTGTGCTCGTTGCATTAGTTCCAGATTCACGATTGACCCCCTTTTCGCAATTAACTATGCGTTCACATTCGTTGGTCAATGGGTTTTTGGACCGAAAAGCCCTGGGGAGCAGCATCAAAGTACTCCTGTTCCCCAAAATAGGGGAACATCGCAAAGCCTTGCTCCAGATCCGCTATCTCCCAAACCAGACTGGTCTCACAATACGAAGTCGACCCGTGCCACCCCGGGGTCAACTCCGGATGAGTCAGGAAGTCCGTCCGCGGCCACAGGCTGCGGTGGCGGAAGCAAACCCCGTTCAGGAAGGTATTGCGAATCCAGGGACCAATAAATGGGTTCTTCACCTGAAAATCATAGCCAGGCCCCCACTCAACCAAGGCCGTGAGGTCTGAGCCCGCCCGTTGGATTTCTCTGACAGACAGGGGCACACCATCCTCGAACAGGATCGCGTCCAACGTCGGGTCTACCATCACCCACCGGTCGAATTCATCCAGCCAAACTTCCGCCGTGAAGTGCCCGTTGTGACCGTTCATCGTTCCCGTGAAGATCGCACAGCGAGCGGGGATACCGGCCGCCATACAACAGGAGACAAGAGTGACAGCATAATGCACGCACATCACGATGGGTTCGCGGTCGTCGTGCCCTCTTGTGGCCCGCCCCCACGCCATAATCGTCTCTGCATCCCAGGGCGCATAAACGCCCCCGACGCACCGATACTCCCAGCGTGTGCAGACCCAGGTTGTCAGAGCGCGCACGCGACTTAGGGTCGGTCCGGCTCGAAGGACATCGCTGGGCAACATCCGGCGAAGCCGCTCCAGCCGGGGCGCGACTGGATCTTCCCACACCATAGAAGGCGGGGCAGGGTCCGCGCCCTCGGCCAGGCGAACTCTGACCACGTACTCGCCCCGCGAGACGTTCAGGTATCCCATTTTGTCGTTGCGCCAGGTCGTGCCCCGGTCTGTACTGACGAAGCTCTCAGGGTCGCGATGGCCATTCTCAATCGCCAGGGACCACGCATTCATCGCGTGTGCATCGGTCCAGAATTCAAACACATTGGCGCCGGCCACCACCAGCGACGGGGGAACCGATATCTCGTGCCAGCCGTAGAAGTCCCACGAATCAGGATCGGGACCGGGCACCTCCGTTCCATTGACAGACACCCTGAGAGGAAGCTCGCTGCTTGGGTAGGGACGGGCCAACACAAAAAGCGTGGCTGGCTCGCTGGTAGCCGGCAGGTGCAACACCTTCCGGGCACGGCGGTAATCCGTCAGTTCCTCACACAACGTTGGCACAACGCAGCCTGCTTCAGAGTAGTAGATCTGACTCATTTCCGCGCACGCCCCTCTCACAAACGATACGTGGAAAACGTGATATCCCTACACGGAACTCCACGGCCCAAGAGAATCTCACGCCCTGATGGCCGCACAAGGTACACGTAGTGCGTCGTCAGTTCGGGATATGTTTGCTGACATAGGCCACCTTCCCCGACATCGGTCGTCAACAGTGAGACAATGTCCACCACCGTTGGGGATGAGGTCTCCTCGAAGAAACAGGCCACGTTTGCCAGGCGTTTCTCCGAGTTCTCCCTCAAGTTCCGTATGCCTGGGAGCGTCAAGGGCAACATACCCTGCATCCCCAGATCCAGGAAATGGTTCGCACAATACACACCATCCACGACCGAGCCCGGAACAACCTGATCCGTGTCACGAAGTGGGGAGATCCGTGGACGGCGCACAGCGGACTTCGTTCCGGACTTTTCCACGATTGCCACATCCCCCTGTTTGTCAGCCAGGGAGATGTTCAACCCTTTGCCCGCCATCGGGATACGCTGACAGAACTGGATGGCCTCGGCCACATCACCACATCGTTCAAGGATGACACGCGGGTATTCGAGGGTAGGGATACCTTCCCCGCGCTGACCGGGCATAGTTGGCGCCGACCCCTGCCCAGCGGCCAGCCCAGCCGAGTTGACACCCACCTCTGCCCACAGGCAGCCTGCCCAACTGATTGCCAGGTAAGCATATCCATCTTCCGGCTGCACGCGCTGCATGGAGTAGTATGCATAGTCGCTGCCGATATCACTCGTCTTCGCCAATATGGGCTGTTTTCCCTCCGATGAACGTATCAAGGCGATGACATTGGTGCAGCCACTCAATGCACCGATGGCGGATACAAAGTTGAGCGTGCACACGTCGTCGAAGGGCATACCTGCCCCTTCGGAGATCCCCTCCAGCTCCTCGATCATCTCCGGACACAGCGTCCTGAGCGAGTCGACCATCGTGTCCCTGATTCTCGCGACCCGCTGGTGGGGCACGTCCCCGAGCCAGGTTGGACACTGGCCGAAGAGTTCACGCATCAGTTCCCCAAACGCTTGTCCCTGCTGGTACCCGCGTTCGTATGCTGTTCCCTTCAGTGTGATCTCGTACATATCTCACGCAATCACTTGCCTGAACCCAGGGTTAGGCCGGCCATCACCCGCTCGGAAAGCGTGATGTAGACCAGGAAAGACGGTATGATCACGATGACCACAGCAGCGAAGAGACCGGACCAATCTGCGGTATACTGCATACTGTAGCGGATGCTCATAACACCCAGCGGCATCGTTCGCAGCGTGTCACTCGTGACGATCAACATCGCCAGCAAGTACTCGTTCCACATGCTGATGAAGTTGAATATGGCTGCCGTAAACAAGCCCGGGCCTGCCAGCGGTAACATCACGCGCCAGAAGATCGCCAACTCCGAGCAGCCGTCAATCGCGGCAGCATCCTCTAGTTCGGTCGGCAGTGTGACAAAAAAGCCTGTCAGAAGCAGGATCGTGAAGGGAATGGAGACGCCGACATAAGTAAGGATCAAGCCTTGCAGGCTATCCGCGATGTGAAGTCTTGCCAGTAGGACGAAAAGAGGCACCAGGATGAGTTGGAGTGGCAACCCCATGCCAGCGATGAAGTAGTAGTTCACCAGCGTGTTGCCGGGGAACGGCACCCGTGAGAGTGCATACGCCGCTGGCGCGGAAATGAACACCACCAGGGCTACGGACACCACGCTCACGATCACGCTATTGCGGAAGTAGGTGCTCATGTGAGAGATCGCCCATGCTTTCTCGTAGTTGGCGGAGGCTGCCTCTAGCGGCGTGGCCGGTAACGACCACGGGCTGCCAAAAACCTCGACATTGGTCTTGAAAGAGCTTTCCACCAACCAAAGAAAGATCAATATCGTGAATGCAGCCCACAGGATCAGGACAACGTAGTAGGGCAAGTTGGAAAGACGGTGGCGCCAACCCATGCCACTGGTGACCGGAGTGAATTCAGCATCTTGAGTGCTCATATCTCACCTCGCTCAGTACTCGATTGCTTCGCGGCGCGTCAAGAACCGCACAACCCCGACGGCAAACACCACCATGATCAGCAACACGACCCCCAGAGATGTCGCATACCCGAGGCGGAATACCGGCGTATAGACCCCCACCGCTTCCGCCCAGATATAAATCGTCATGGTATACGTAGACGTAGCCGGGGCCGGGAAGGTCGTCGCTGCAATCAGGTCAAATATCTTCAGGGAGCCAATTGTCCACAGCACCAGAGCCACGACGAACACATCCCAGATCATGGGGAGGGTAATCGTGAAGAACATCTTCCACTCCGAGGCCCCGTCGAGGAAAGCAGCCTCGTAATAGGTCGGCGGGATCTTGTCTATACCTGCCAGCAGTATGACCATATAGTAACCCACGTACGTCCAGACAATCGCCGCAGTCAGCGACTGAATGATATGATCTGGCCCTAGCCATACGCGGTCCAACACCTCCAGACCCACCAGTTCCAACAGCGCGGAGAGTGGCCCCCAGCTATTGTTGTACATGAACTGCCAGATCAGCCCAAGGCCCACGCCCGGCACCACCATCGGAAAGAAGATCAACGTGCGAAAGAACTTCTTGCCCCGAAGGTTGCGCTGTAGGACAGCAGCGAAGAAGAGAGCGAGCACAAATATGGCAATGCCACCACCGACACTGATGACCAAGGTTCTCTCAAGTGCAGCCCGAAAAACGGTGTCCTTGAGCATCTCGCGATAGTTTCCCAGCCCGATATACACCATGTTGCCACCATAACCCGACCAGTCGTGCAGGCTCACCCATAGCGCCCGAACAGCCGGATAGACGAAGAACACGGTATACATAACCAGGGCTGGCAAGATAAATGGTGCAACCAGTCGTTGACGTCCTCGTCTGCCCATCAGTCCATCCCTCCAATGCACAGTATCGCGCGGAGCTGGTTGGTGCGGGCCAGGTTGTCTGGCCCGCACCAACAGTTGCTCAGCTACTCAGCGCCAATCGTCACTCGCTCTTGGCCCAGAAATTGGCGCTCTCAGTCTTCAGACAATCGATGAACTCCTCGGCGTTGATCTGCCCCTGGAAGAACTTATCGTCGCACATGTTGTACACATTCTCCATATACTCTGGGATCTCTGTGTTCAAACCAGCGCGCGCGGGCATTGCCGTGTGCGTCTCGAGAATCTTGAATTGATTCTCAAGAGCGGGAGGCACCGGCACGCCGTCCAGCGGGACAGGTGTCCCCAGGTTGGCAATCCGGGTCCCGACCTTCTTGGACATAATGTACTGCAGGTACTTGCCGACGGCGTCAGGGTGTTCGGTGGCTTTGAGCACTCCATACGTGTTCGCCCAGTGCTCCACGTAGTCATTGCCCTCGCCACCCTCGACCTCGGGGAAGCCAAACAGGCTGATCTCAAAGCCCTCTGGCGTCTGCTCCGACATCTCCTTGGGCAACCAGGCGCCGCAGAACATCATCGCGATCTCGCTGTTCACCCACTGCACCTGGGCTGCCGGCCACACGGAACCCTCATAGCCGTCCTGGAAGTAGCCCTGGATTTCCTCGATCATCTTGGCTGCCTGCAGGAACTCGGGATCACCCCACTTTTCACCAGTCTTGTCGTACGCAGCCTCACGGAAGGCGTCTTTGCCGGCCAGGCGCACCGAGAGGTAGGTGTGATACCAGTTGTTGTAGAAAGAAACGGGGCCATCCGCACCAAGCGGAGAAACGTCTGGCTTCTCCGTCTTGATCGTCTCAAGCATATCCACGAACTCGGTCCAGGTCATGTCCCCCGGGCTCGGCTCTATGCCCAGTTCTTCGAGCATCTTGACATTGTAGAAGAACGCCGAGATGTAGTCGTCGCGCGGGATCAGGTAGTAGTGGCCGTCTTCTTGACTCTTGCCGATGTCCAATGCACCCGGCTTGAACGTATCCTTCCACGCCCCGTCACTGTCGTAGGCATCCTGCTCCAGAAGCTCGTCCAGCGGCAACGCCAGACCGGGCTTGACGATGGCGTTCCACACCCGGTCATCGGAGTGGTCGACAATGTCCACCTGCGTACCGGCCGCGATAGCGCTCTGCAATTGCGTCAACACCTGCCGGCCGGCCCAGTTGATTTCAACCTCGATGTTGGGATTCTCATCCATGAACTCCTGGGTGGCCTTATCGAGCTCCTTCATCAAGGGCTCGCCCTCGCTGAACATACTCCAGTAGACGATCTTGATAGGCTCCGCTGCAACCTCTTCTCCTTCCTCCTCGCTAGGCGGTGCCTCGGGTGCGGCGGGGCCGCACTGCGTCGCCAGGAGTGGCAACACCATCAGCGACGCGACGATCAAGATGAGCGAAACGAGCTTACGGCTCTTCATTTGTATCCTCCCCAGTTTTGTATTTCTCACTTCTGTACTTCTCACCTGTTAACCTTAGCAGGATCCTGGACAAAGCGCTACCTCCAGTCTCCCCCACCACACTCGCTCGTGCCATCTCTCTTCAAGTCACCCTGCGGACATTGAACGATAGGACCTCACCCCCTTTCATTTCTCCGCCAGAATGCGCTCTGCATTGCCGCCGAGGATCAGGCTTTCTTCCCCGGCAGACAGGCAGAGCGAGCGGATCTTCTCTAGTTGAAACGGCTGCCAATAAGAATCACCAAAGCCAGCATCAGTGCCGAACAGAAAACGCTCCACCGAGACGCGTTGCAGCGCTTGCCTGAGGCCGTGCGGCGGCATGCCCGACGGTATCAAGTAGATGTTCGGGCATCGCTCGGCGGCGAATATCGCCTCTTTCCATAGGTCGTGGAGTCCAGCGTGTCCCAAGATCACTTTCAGCCTGGGATGCCGCATTGCAAAATGGGCAATCTGCAATGGGGCGGAGTACGGGGGCGTACCGTCGTGGAACTCGACCGGCACTCCCAGGCTCTCCATCTCCTCCCCAAGCTCATCCACGCATATCTCAACCGGCGAGAAACACTGCGCCCACGGATGCAGTTTCACCCCTTTCATCCCCAGTTCGATCACGCAGCGCCTCAATTCCTCGATCGCGTTTGGATACCTGGGATGCACCGTGCAAAAGGGAATCAACCTGGCTGAGTCAGCGGAGCAGAACGCCCTCAACCGGTCGTTATGCGGAGCAGGGTCGAAATAAAGACCGTCGAGTGTAAACACCCATGCCTTATCCACGCCATTGGCATCCATCATCTCAAGAAAGGACTGGGGGCCAAGACCGTCGATCATGGAGAAGGCCTGGCCGGGCATATGCGTATGCGCATCTACAATGATCATCGGCTTTCTCCTAGCAACGTCAGCACATTGCCGCCCATCACCGCGTCCCGCACATCATCGGCCAACTCCGTCGCGCGCCGGCACCCCATCTCCAGGCGCAGCGTGCTCAACGGCGAATCCGTCCCAAACAGGACGCGATCCGCCCCAACCGCTGCCACTGCACGCGTGACTTTGTCAGGCAGACTCCACGAGGTATCCAGGTAGATGTTCCGCGACTGTTGTGCAGCAGGTATGGCGTCCAGCCAGAAATCTGTGCTCCCCATGTGCCCCATAATGAAGTTCACTCCAGGGAAGCGCAGAGCCAATTCCGCCAACTGCATCGGCTGGGAGAACGCAGGCGTACCTGTGTGGAAGAACATGGGAACGTCCAGTTCCTCCGCCAACTCCACCAACGGGTAGACCAGTTCGTCACACAACAAGAAGCCCTGCAGAGCAGGATGTAACTTGATGCCCCGCGCTCCCTCTCCCAGGGCCCGCTGTAACTCCACGACGGCGCGTTCTCCATACCAGGGATTGGCCGTGGCGAAAGCGTAAAACCGGTCAGGGTGGGCGCGGGCCGTGTCCAACACGAAATCGTTGCCCGCCTTGTTGTCCACTGCGATGCAACGGTCGACCGGGCAGATGACCGCACGGTCCACCTGATACCGGTCCATTTCCCGCAGCAGTTCGTCCGCCGTCTGCCGATATTCGTGCCCGACGCCCACGTGGCAGTGACAGTCAACGACAATACTCATCGGTATCCATTTCCCCCTCTTCCTCGCCACAAGGATCGTTTCGACACCGCAACATCTGGCCAAACGATGTCCGCGAGCCGAAAAGCGTGCCGAAAACGCCGCTGATCAGTGCGCCCTTGACTCATCTACGCAGAGACCACGCACTCCCACAGGTAGGACGAACGAAGGACGTTGTCGTTCTCGCCGGCGTACAGCGTCCCGTCCCCGGTTGCCACGAGGATATGCACTTTAACAGCGCCTGCCTTGGTCTCTCCGTCGTAGATCGGCCCCAGATCTTCAAGCTCCCCGGCCTCAGGATCAAAGGCGAACAAACGCGCTTCCCCCTCCCCACCTACGCCATAACCCGCGTTTCCGGCACCATAGATCAGGCCGTCGGGCCCCTGCACCAGCCCGGCCAACCTCGGATTGGGGAAGGGCTTTCCCAGATCTTCAACTTCTCCGGTCTCGGGGTCCAAACGGCTGAACCCACCTGCCGTAGTTCCGGCGTAGATGAAACCGTCATCGGCGAGCATCATCTGATCGATCCGCGCCGGGTCCGTTTCGTCCACTTTGGGGAACCCATGCTGGAACCAGGTGAACTCGTCCTTGTCCGGATTGTAGCAAAATATGCGAATCGGGACCGGCCCCAACATGTCTTCAAACGCACGGCTCTCGCCCCAGGTCCCCCACAACCTGCCGTATCGATCGAACGAAGCGCGATGCGGCTGGCACAGCATCACGCTGTTTCCGATATACGCCAGTGTCCGACATTGGCCGGTCTCAAGATCATACCGAAACAGGTACTCGGCCGGGTACGTGAAGCCATAGATAATGCGGCGTCTTCTATCCAGGTTAATGGACTGGATATAGTGGTGGGGAACCGGGATCGCGAGGACCTTGTACAAGTCCTCAGCCGGATCGTATCTGACCAGCTTACCACCTTCGGCCTCGTGTTGCTGATCCACGTCGTGCAGCAGTGCAGTCGCTCCGTATATCATCCCATCGTCATCGATTTCCAGTGAACGATGGAACTTGGCATCGAACTTGTCGCTGATGCGCTGGAAGCGCAATGAGGCAAACATCTCCCGCGCGGGATCATAAACGTAGAAAAAATCGTTGTTGATCGATGTCAGACCTACGTAGAGCTGGCGCGACTTCTCATCCCAGGCCAGAGAATCGAATGAGATCCAGTCGTTGCAATAACCTTCGTCAGCCCGCAGATCCTCGATCTTCCAACGCCCTTCCACTTCGCTCTCCCAGTTGTCGAATCGGCGGTTCTTCAGAATATGTGCTCGCACACTTGCCAGTTTCATTGTGTCCCCCAGTGATGAATCTAGCGGAACTCTTCCGCAACCTCTAACATAGCTATCACGTTCTCATCCGGTGTGCCGTGATCCATATTGATGCAGCAGACGCCTGTCATGTCCAATGGACCTGCCGCCAGCAACAACCGTTCCGTGTCGGCGCGAATCTCGTCCGCCGTGCACTGCAACATGCGCACCGGACTGAGTCGCAGATTCAGGAAAGCCTCAGGAAACGCTTCCCTGCACCTGGATACATCCGATTCCCAGCCCACGTCGTAGAAGGCGGCTTCGACCTCGGAGTACACGTCGGCAAAGCGATGGAGGTTGTTGCCGCAGTGGTGGATCCCATATGGCTGCAATCTCTCCGCTAGGTAGAGCTCGTACGGCAAGAGGAACTCCCGGTAAGTCGCGGGAGAGATCATCTGCACCGAGCAGTTACTGTGCAGATACAGTTTGCGATCGACGTGAAGGATGGAGCGATTCGTGGCGACGGCGCAGGTCCCCGTTCTCGACCTGACGGTATCTGCGACGTGCACATAGGTCTCAGCCAGGATACGAAACACGTGATGCACCAGATCCGGGTCTTCAAAGAAGTCCACGAACAACTGCTGTCCACGCAGATGCATAGCGGTGTTGAGTATGCCGTCCGTGTCGAAATCCCCCACCACGTAGCCGTACGCATCCTCCAAGGCATCCATATCGGCAATCAGGCGGCTCATCGGCCAGGTTGTCTCTAGGTCTGGCACTTCTAGAGCAAGCAATGCCTCTCTGCCCAAGTTGGACGGAACAGGCCAGGGGGCCTCATTCTCGGCAAACCGAATCTCCACACCCAGAAGCGCGGGCATGACAAAGCCGCCCGCGACGTGCATAGAGCCGATGATGGGGCGGGGCTGCGGATCGGGGTCGCCCAGACCAAAACGTTCAACCATCGCCCGGCGCATGACAACATCGTTGTTCACCCGTGTTTCCCGGTCGAAGTAGAACGATCGGTCGAACGATATGCTGTAGTTGTGAAACCACCAATTCGGGCTGAAGATCACTTCGACAGGGATGCGGTCGTCCGTCATATTTCAGACTTCCTACCATCATACGAGAGTTGTACGCATCGCATGCCAACGCTGGCTGGCACGCGCTTTCGAATCAGGATCCCAGGTCGGCCAGGAGGGATCGGGTCGCACGCCTCAGATGAGCGTCCATCTCGGCTTTGGCCCGCTCCACATCCTTGACTTCCAGGGCAGCCATAATACGCTCGTGCTCTTCCTGAGCCACGTCGAGCTCCTCCTCCGATTTCTGGTATCGTATCCGCGCCATCTGTGCGTGCACGTTCTCCCGCTCGTGGGCGCGGCAGAGACACCGGTTGCCGGAGAGAGCAACGATTTGCTTGTGGAATTGATGGTCCAAGATCAAGTAGCGAGGGTAAATGGCATCACGGTCTTGCCTGGCGGTCAGACCGCGCAGCTCCTCGACCATCTTCCTCAGCGCTCTCAGGTCTTCTTCGCTTGCTCTCCGGGCCGCCAGTTCAATGGCATGGACCTCAAGCACTCTTCGCACATCGAATGATTCGGCAATTTGGCCGGGATCAGGGTCGGTGACATAGGTGCCGGAGCGAGGGACAATTTCGACCAGGCCCTCCATCTCCAGCCGGACCAAAGCTTCCTTGAGAGGCGTTCGACTTATGCCCAACTGCTTTTCGATGGTGTCCAGATCCAGACGTTCCCCGGGGGTGAATTCCTTGCTGACGACCTTCTTCCGCATGATCTCGTAGGCAGCCTCGCTGATCTTGCGGGTATTGATGCGCGGGAGAGAGACTTCGTTCGCCATAATTCCCTCGGAGTAGATGAAACAGCAGATGGGCTACAAATCTGAAATTTCAGATTTCAGATTTCATTGTACCATGGTTTTTTCCGCCTGTCAATAGTTTTCTCGAAAAATCAGCGGTGAAGATTACCTTTTCTTCGCACAAAGGCACACAGCGATCCCTCTACGTAGCGATGCCTCGTATACATGATTAATGAGGTAGTCGCTGGACTTTCCTCATCACC
>Ga0180438_10007084_pt1 | contig 14824 bp, 20 predicted proteins | sample SS_ome_12_FD_132455 | JGI IMG/M metagenome (GOLD analysis project Ga0180438, IMG submission 132455) | Hypersaline lake sediment archaeal communities from the Salton Sea, California, USA - SS_3_D_2 metaG | ecosystem: Environmental > Aquatic > Non-marine Saline and Alkaline > Hypersaline >...
CATGGAGGTAAAGAGCACCTGCCCCTATATACTGCCAAGGTCTTACATCAACATATCCATAAACCTCTCCACCCATCTGAGTGCCTATCACCACCCCTGAACTTGCGGCCACTTCAGCAGTCAGGAATCTTGTGTTCCCCCACACCTTATCAGGGTAAGTCTTCATATCTATTTTGCTTCTTAGCTTTTCAAAGAACTCTGTCCTCGCCGCATGATGCCCTTCACCCGCATCTAAACTTCCGGTGAAGACAATCTTATGCTCAAACCTCTTATCAACATCCGCAATCTGACTTTGATAAAGTGCCATATAAGGCCAGTGAATACAACACACCCCCCAAATATCACTCCACTTCTTCAGTTCCAAATTATTAACAAGAGCACCATCAACAAAAGAAGAAATGTCGTGAGGGTAACGTGGCTCAGACCTCGCATCACCCATATGATAATATACTTTAGTATCATATCTCTTCCTAAAGTCACGCAGTATTTGAAAGACATCTTCTCTTTTATGTGGCCTACGATTGAAAATGCAGTGGGCGACTATGATATGTGGCTTGAAGAAGTCAATCTGCCTCACCACATCATCAAGCGGTTGAAAGAGATGAACTGGGCGAAACCATGCACCGCACCTGATAGCACCTTCAAGCACGCCATAAGTAAAGTATGAATAGTAATTTGCATAGTCACCAAGACCAACTACTCTCAACTGCTTCATCTCTTTAAACCTCTACTTCTTCTTTATTGGTCTGCCAACCGGACCTTTGCCGCTTCCACGACCACGGCCTCTTCCCTTGCCACCACTTCTCTTCTTTCCTCCTGGACACTTCCTCGCCAACTATTTCACCTCCTTTCTGTTTAAACATCAATTCTTGAAAGTCCTGCCTTCCTAATTCCACTCCACTTCATCTTCCTTGCATATGCATATTGACGACTATCGCCAAGATACTCAGCATCGATCACTTCAAACCCAACATCCCTCAACATCTGAACTGTCGTCTCTTTGTTGGGAACGAACCAATTATTCCCTCCCCTTGATGGACCCCAGTACTCAATGAAGTTACCCTCCTTCTCTTCTCCTCCGATAACGATCTTCATCTGTCTTGAAGCAGATTCAAGAAGCAATTCACCACCAACTTTCAGGGCGTTATAGAGGATTCGCAGCCCAATGATCATATCAGATATATGATAGAAGACTCCCGGAAAGAAGACGACATCGAAGTGATCCCTCATATCACAGCCGTATAAAGACTTCGCATGAATCTCTATCTTATCTTCAACACCAAATACCCTCGTCAAATACTTCGCCATCTCTGCATGTTTAACTACCGGCTCACAAGCAACGACATTTGCCCCAAGTGCGGCGAGCATGAGGGAGGTTCCACCACCCCAACATCCGACATCCAAAACTAACTTGTGCCTGAAGTAGTCAATCGGTAATCCCCAAAAAGCCATCATCGCCGCAGGGAGATGGGTATGTCGATCACCCATCTTTCCCTTAATCTGAAAAGAACCGAAGTCATGATTGTGACCGAAGAAGAACTTTGTATTGACATCTGCCTGTTGAGCCTTCTCTTCTTCAGTCAACCCTTCAATTGCAATGTCTTCCACACCTATACGAGATTCGATAAAAGACTTCACACCCTCGGCAGTAAACCCTTCTGCAAAATCACTATCAGTATAATGTTCACGGAAGATCCCCTTCAGCCGCACTTCTATTTCAGCTTTTCTCTCTGCATTGATCTCAGTCATCGAATTTATAATCCCCTTCCCTTAAACTCTTCCCGCCTCCCATATGAAAGACGAATGCTGGTTCCTGAAACTGCCCCATAAAATAATGACCTGTATTCTTTATGATCCACTTCGCAGACTTCATCGCGTGACCTTGCTTCGTCCGCTTATTCAACCACCACACCGGATTGCAACCTGGATCGAAAGGCTTCTTCCAATAGTTCATTATGAAACTCTTCCTCCATACGGCAGGGGTGAAGGCCCAGTGTGGATTTGTCACTAACTTAAATCCGCTTCTTACTACTTCCCTCTTTATAAAAGTATATCGATTATGCATCGTCGCCCGTTTATGAAAGGCGATCTGATTCACATCAGGATTCTCTTCTAATATCTTCACTGCATCATTTAAAGAGATATCCCTCACTGCTTCAAAGTCATCTTCCCAATTAAGAAAGAATGGTGTCTCTGTCTTGTTTATAAGCCAAGTCAATGACATTAATTGACTTATTGGTGGATCATCTTCTTTGATGATATCAAAAACCATATCATTCCCATGTGTTGCATAGTGAAGACATTCATCTGAGGCCTTTCTGTTCAATACATCTTCATGCAATATAATCCTCAGTTCACCGTCCCACTTCAGGTGCTTCGCCAAAGACTTTGTACTCGCCTTCAACATCTCAGGTCTTGAAGCTGAAGTTCTAATCACATCAATTGTAGTGTTTGTCGTCGGCATCGTAAATCTCTTTCTTTATTTCTTCTCTCGGCAATTCAAATCCAATAAAGTTCTCAAGCCCTATCAATTCCCTATCTGGCGCAAGCATCAGAAGAGAAGTATTGAAAAGATGAAACTCAGCATCACCAATATCAATCAGACCGCTGAAGATCCGAAGATATTGACCTGCTACGAAAGAGTTAACAACCTTTACTTTCTCCCTTATTCCCTTCGGAGTTCTCTTCCTCTTTTGTTTTGATCTGACTAATGGATACATACTTCTTATCGGTATGATCCACTTTGGTTTAAAATCTCTTTTAACAAACTCTTCTTCATAAGCAGGTATGTCAAGATAATTCAACTCATCTTTGTGTTTGAAAGATCCTCCATGCGGAATACTTCTCCTCGCAAATATCCAAGTATTCTCTGCCATCGTTTTAATGTCTCTTGGTTCTTTGAATGTACGCATCGCATCGCCATAATCATGACTTACTTCAGGCAATCCAACTTTCCTAAAGATACTTGCAGTCAATCTGTTCCCACTTGATTCTGGCCCACATATGATAAACACTGTTTTCAAATCACTTCCTCATCATAACATCTAATTTCTTCTTTAGTTTTTGAACATGATCTCTTAATCTCCGATACTCATCACGATCACTCCGACTCTTCCACTTATAACAATCAATCCCTCCATGTCTATCCTCAAGTAACCACATCCTCCGTTGAATCTGAGTTACTTGATCTGACACAATCTTCTGATCAAGTCTTAATTCAACAAGTTTAAGATCATTAGCTTTAGCGAAGTAATTGATACCACCAAGTATCATTCCTATTAACACACCAACCGCAATAATCCCTTCTATTATATTCTTCTTCATATTAATCAACCGTATAAACGAATCTCTCATCAAGTGGAGGGTTTACTATCTCAAATGGTTTATCACCTTTGTACTTTAGATATTCACGATACTCAGCAGAAGTCATGTTTATAAAACCTCTCCCGTAATGATGACTTCTTAAATCTTCCGGCCCAAATCGCGGTCCGTGTCTTCCATGAAAATCTTTACAAAAGACAAACCAATCTGTATCTTTCAATCCTCGATCTTCTTCGCTCATCCTCCGCACAATACCTCTTCCAAGATGGAGAATCTTCATCTCTGTAAACCAAGGGTAACTATATATCTTCCCTCCCCTATGAAATATCCCTTCCGACACTTGATTAAATAAGTTTGGCAATCGACTCGTATCAAAATAAGGTATCTTCTCTTCTGCCCAACCACTTAACCTAACTGCACCAGAAGATGGGCCGACATATCCGCCAGCCTTGCTATCTCTCCCTGCCGGACCGTGATAAAAGTTAAACTTTTCTGAATATGTCTTCCTCTCCTTCGTCCCAAACAACTGACCTGCCGCCATGACATCTGAATCCTTCTCAAACGCTTTAGTCAAATCATGCAAGATATCATAAGCACTCTTCAGAAATATACAATCAACATCCAAGTAAAGGGCATAGTCCGTCTCCATCTTCCCTATTGCCATATTAAAAGATGAACCATGGCCAAGGTTTGGCTTCCTCCCCCTCTCCCTCATGTAGTGATTCATACATCGATATTCTGGAAAGTTAATAACATCAATCTTCTCTTCATGTTCAATTAGAAAATTCTCATATTCCCTCAATCTCCCACCGATCTCTGAAAAGTCATCAAGAACAAGCAATCTATCCCACGAATTTGGATCAACATTACAATAAACAGATTCTATAAAATTTCGAAGTAATTGATAGTCATTATAGACCATTGTGAATATCGTCCAACTCATTTCAAACACCCGCCTTTTCCAACGCATATAGCATCAATCTTGATATGAACCAATCTTTCTCCAATAACTCTTCTACTGGCATTGATCTAAACCAATCAGGGAAGGCCCTATTGTAAAGCATGAAACAGAAGACTTCATTCAAATTATAATTCGCCAAAGATAAATCTGATCTGAAATAGTTCTTACTGTTCTTAAAATTAATTGGGCTTATCTTTCTCTCAGGCACTGTATAGTAATCTTTAACAAGAACATTATTCATAATGCCTGTCAACATTCTCGCTGCAAATTTACTTCCAGAATCAGTAAAAGTATTCTCATTAAGAAATTCATCTTGCTTCTCTAATAATCTATTTATCACCATACCGCCCGGTCTACTTCCCATGAAATTCATAGCCACATAACCAGATTCTTGCCTCCTTGCTATGTAGTCATACTCTTCAAAAAGTGGTGCAAGTTTATTAAAGAAGTTATTCACCACAATCGTATCAGCATCAATCCAAAACCCTCCATACTTCTTCAATAAGTGGGACCGTATATAATTTGACCGTGAGCAGTGACTGTTAATCCCGCCTTGGTGGTGCTCAAAAGTCCATATATCTTCTCTGACATCAGGGAATTCACGTATGAAACTTTCTCTTTCATAAAGAGCAAAATCTTTTCCAAACACCTTCTCCATTATCTTTATACACAGACCAATATAAGGTGGCATCTCTTTCAAGTCATGCCAGTAAGCGAAGACTTTCATATCTCACACCTCAAAAACTTTTTAAAATCAAATCTCTTATTTTCCATTATACTAGTGCAATAACATGGTTCCCTAATTTTAAGAAATTCAAATAACCTTTGTTGTTCTTCCCTACTTGTAAAAAGATTCATACCAAATGTCTTCACTTGATCTGTTGCAATCGACTCAATATGTCTGCAAAGCCTATAATGTATACGAATAAAAGATGCTATCGCCTGTTCCTTCGGTTCATCAAACTTTGGATAGCATTCATCAAATATGCTTTTTACTTCTCTACCAGTTCTATATTTACTACCATATATAGTCCAGTGATTCCCTCTAGAGACTTTGTTCATATAGCTTTTCACAACTTCATGATCATCCCTAACAAGTCGAACAAAAATAACCTTCTTCCCGAATCTTTCAAGCAAAGCCTTCGCATACATCACATACCAAACACCGATATCTCCAAGAATAATAGAATTGTCATACTCTTCGAAAGCATCGAAGTATTTATTTGCCCTATTCATATCAACGATCCAAGGAAGTCGGCAGTGTTCATGGTAAAATTCTACATCCTTCTGAATATTAAGCAGAGTAACGAGTGACTTCGTACCACACCTACCTGTCGCTAAGCCTATAATTAACTTCTTCATTCTTCACTACTTTCTGCTGGTCCAAAGACCGGTTGTAGATCACAAAATATTTCATTCCCACAATTCACACAAATAATCGAAAAGAACTTCTCCCCATCCGTCTTAATCAAAAAGTACGGTTCGTCACAAACAGCGCAGATGGCATGAGGAAATCCAACTATATTGAGTCGAATTACTTCACCCATCAGATAACTCCACAATTTTTAAGATCATTCTTAAAAGAATCAATCCAACTGCGTAGATTCTTCGGAACAAATCTCTTCGGAACAGATCTTTCCTCACAATCTAAAATATCATTATGACACTTATCTACGATTGATAATTGTAGATTGTTGTTCTTAAGTCTTTTCATTTCTAACATAACAAAGTATGGCAATTGAACCATCACATACACCTTTCAAACATTTCTCTATACTTCTCACTTTGAATCTTCCATGTCCACCCTGTTTCAACAGTTCTTCTCGCTGCGACCCCCATATCTCTGCACCTCTGTCGGTTCTCTTTTAACCAAAGAAGTCGATCAACATAGTCATCAATCCGTCTCCCATCTAACATGAAACCATTCACCCCTTCATCAACAAACTCTGGCACATTTCCAATCTTATTCCCTATAAAAGTTCTTCCTACCGCTGCCGCTTCAAGAAGTTGGTTCGGTGTACCATCCATATCAGAAGCGATGATAATACAATCAACACCATCATAAAACTTTGGCATCAAATGATGCTCTACTTTGCTCGTATCTTTATATTTGCATGCTTGCATAACGAAATTCACTCCTGCCTTTTTACAAGCAGGAATAATATACTTACTCAAACCTTTTCTCTCCATTGGCTTCCCAACATAACCAACAGTAAATTCTTCATCTATATCTCTATGGTTATATCTAAACAATCCCTCGTCAACACCATTAGGAACGTAAAAGCAATTTGCATTATACCTCTTCACTTCATCATAGAGAAGCTTACTATTCGCATGAATAGCAATCGCCCCTTCCATCAATTCCCTATGTCCTTTCATATTCTTATAAGTATGCGCTGTAACCCCTGTAATATATGGTCTTCCACGAACTACCCGACTGAACATATGGGTATTGCATTCAAAAGTAAAGAAAACTTCATCACCCCATATCACACCCATCCTTTCATCAGACAAGTACTCTATCTCTATTTCAAAATCTTCTTTTAAATATTGAATAATCTGTTTCGCCTTGTTATCCCACGCCCATCCAGGGACATCAACTAACATTCTTATGAATCGAATATCAAGTACGCTCTTCCACTTTTTCATAAATACTTGATGAGAGTTATGCCATACATCTTTCCAATTAAATGTCTTTTGATTATTAACAGTCCTATGCTGAAGATGTTCAACACCTGAATTCGCTTGATATGCTATTTTATATCCTTTCTTCCTTGCTCTGAAACATAAGTCAGGATCTTCAAACCATGCCGGTGCATAAGCCTCATCAAACCCATCAAGTTCTTCTAATATACTTCTCTTCACAAGAAGACATCCAGCACCAACATAAGCCAACCTTCCTTTACCGTCTTCTACGTTTGAAGCTAATCCTGCATTATCAACTGACCAACCTTCAACACCAACCAAATCACCCTCTGTAGTAAAGAGCCTATGGGTTGTTTGCGGAGCAACATACTGATCGCTATCAACGAACATGACATAGCGACCGGAAGAGTTCTTTAACCCTTGATTCCTAGCTAATATACAACCGAGATTCTCCTCATTATTAAGAGTTTTCAAGTTATGTATTTCATTCACTCCTGGGTAGAACTCTTCCAGTCGCGCAGTGCCGTTATTTACAACGACTATCTCATCGTTCCACCTCCTTTGTTTGAGTAGTAGCGAAATACACTTCTTCGTTATGTCATACTGACCGTGATAAACCACTATATAAGAAAGGTTTGGAGCGGAGAGTACTTCCCCTACTTTCTCCATCACCATTTCAACAGTTATCGCTTGACTACAAAGTGGATTTTCTCTCAACTCTAATCTCGACACCCCATCAACTTTACTACACGGAATCTCATACCAACAAGGTCTACCTTTTGAGTGACACTCACTCGGAATACTTTGAATAACATGGACATCTCTATAATTCTTCGTCCTCACTTTACCATCTATATGAGTGAATAGCCATATCGTAGGGACTCGAAGTGAAGAAGAAATATGAGCAGGTCCGGTATCAGGGGAGATGACTACATCACACTCGTTCATCAATGCTGCCAATTCCCTAAGTGATCGGCCAAAGACAGGGTAGACTTTCCCCTTATACTTCCCTCCATTCCAACCCTTCGGCTTCCCCTTCGCTATCTCAAGTACCGTCGCATTCGGATATTCATCAATCAACTTTTCTCTTAACTCTTCAAACTTGTGCCATTGGCGAACTGGTGCATATGAAGTCAACACTATCCCTATCTTTGGGCCAATCGGTAATCCATCAACCTCATGCTTCGCAAGTTCAATCTCACTTTTAGTCAGATATACTTTTGGTGATGGGGTATATTCAAAAGACATTCCACAACTTCTTATGAATATCTCTGGCCTATTCAACCCGCACCCCATCCCCTTCTTCAACTCATACTGAATACAATCAGTCGTCAGGTTAATCACTATGTCATAAGGGGTTTGCGTCTCCCTCGCTTTAAAGTGAACCAGATTATCGATAAATGGGTTTGACTCCATTATCTGCATAAACTCTTTTGGACAAGCATATGTTATCTGACTCTTCGGATATCTATTCTTAACCTCTTCTATGACAGGGGTCGTCATGATAATGTCACCAAGACCACCTTTACTTCTATATATAAAAGCATTTAGAACCTCCCCAGTAACTCGCCAAGCTCTGAAATCCCTATTGTTATAGTTCAATACTTTGAAGATATGCTCGCCATTATCTTTGTATGCTTGATAACGTAAGAAATGCATCTTCTTCAACTTGTCAACGACCAATCTCTCCTTCGTTATTATCAGGTCCTTATCAATCTTTAAGTGCTTTGCATGAGGGATTAGTGGTCGATAATCGAAGAACTTCACAACATCAAAGACATCGGGATGCTCCTGTATCTTCATGAACACGCGCACATCATGAATAGGAGTCCAGTTCATCGAGTCAATGATCACATGCTCATTAGCAACACTAAACTTCTTCTTCCCGCCTTTTCTATAACGAGCAAGCATATCTATTAATCTTTCTTCGGCACCAACTTTTTCTTAGCGTTAGAAGACTTCGCCTTTCTCTTCACCACTTTCCTGATCTTGACTTTACTTCCCTCATGTTCAAATGCTTTCTGAATCAGGGGGACAAACTCTTCATAGTCATCCATCTTCAGAACTGGCTTGTAAAGTGAGAGGAGGTTTGCCATAGCGACTATGAATGCCCCCTCGCCCGCTGTCTCTTCTGTTACTATCCCATAGTCCGGCCTATGATACTTCACCAACCAGTCTGCAACCTGCTGTGTCACCTGCCTACCAATCTCATACCTCCCACCCTTCATAAAGTGGAAGTAACGATATGGGCTGCTTGCCCTCACACCAAGTATCGTAATCGTACCACTATCTTTACTACCCTTGTAGACCAGATAGTCTGTTTCAATGGCCCCTGTCTCTGAAGTTCTCATATCAACACCTTTCATAAGGTGACACAAGAAGAGTTGAAGCAGAAGTATCATAAGTCCTGTGCATCGTCCATTCACGAGACAGCAAGTTATTTCTCTTCATTGATTCAACTCTTCTCTTAGTCTATTTTAAAAGTTAACTACTCTTTAGCTCGGCGCAACCGAAGCTGAGTAGATCTGAATTACTGCATTGCTCGAAAGAATCTTATCTTCCCAAGCGGCAGCAATGCCAATACCTTGCACGAAGTCATAGTCATCCATCTGCTCTGACCATGAAACATCTTTGTTCATGCCTCGGCAAAGTGCCTCCATGCCCACCATCACCGCTACGGAGTAGTAGACTGCCGGAGTATTGCCATTCTGAGTTCGGCCACATTGGGTGGTTTCATGAACAATTACTCCATCAAGCTCTCCAAGTGCACCGGTGAACAGTGGATTATCCCTACCCCTTTCAGCAGCATTTCGGTGGTTGTCAATCCACTCAGTGTCAGCCTTCAAGCTGTATGCCTGATAGGGGTGAATGAAGCAAAGGTAGTAACCTTCACCTGCTGGCATCCCCGGAATACTTATCTTCTCTATGTCGTTCGCGGCAAGTCTTGCTGCTGCCTGACGAATTGTCGCCACAGAGAAGGTATCTGCGCTGTCAAGTGTATCAGCACTCTCAGCATCATTGGCATAGATGACAGTCGGGGCGGTCGTTTCAAACCCAGCAGTCGCAGTCCCCTGCGCAGCCGTCCACATCGTCCCATCCATCTTCTTCGCCATCCAGTAGGACAACCCTGCCCTCGCTTTCATACGGAAGTCTTGATTGATCTGCTTCATCGCCTTGCCAGTTGAAGCGACAGCATGGCGATACCACTGCGGAGTAACCGTAACTTCGTTGAGGGAGAGTTTCTCTTCATTCCCACGAAGAGTTGACTGCCCTTGAACACCAGCACCTGTCAAGTTTGAAAGTTGAGAAATATGGATAATATCTCCCGGTTGTGTCAACAACTCGCGCTTGATGATGACCGGCATACCAGACCCTTCAGGCCCAGCAAAACGGTTCCAGTACATCCGCGCCTTCGCTTGCTCGTATACCTTTTTGGACCATATTTCAGGAATCCAATTGGCAAGCGTAATAGTTGTCGAAGTATTAAGTGTTGCTACAGTTCCCATATAATACCCTCCTAAGATAGTTTATTCGAGATTCAACCAAACCATCTTAGGCGAAAAGAATTATGCCGACTGTTTCTGCTCAATTTCTTCCAATATCTGATCAAGTCGTTCATTCTCCTCTGCCGTCAAGTTCTCTTTCGCAAGGAGGGTTTGTACTTCCTGCGCCAACGGTGTTGACGTCATCTTCCCCTTCGGTCCAGAACCTGGCGTATTGATGTCTTCGGTTGAACCTCTCGTTTTTGCTAGTTGTTTTACCTCATAGATGATTTCTTCATCATCCTTTTCGAAGTTCCCGTCGGCATCGGTTTTCAATAGATCACCTATGAACCCGTTCCGCTCATAGTCAGAAGAGAATTCAAATTTGAGCTGGCGAACAAGTCTGTCGACCATGTTCTCCCTGCTCTTCTTTTGAATCTCTATGGTGTTCTTGGCATTCTCAGATTTGAGCCTTTGATTCTCAGAAGTCGCATCATCAATCGCCTTTTGCAGATCCTGCATTTGAGTTTGAAGTCTTTCAATCTCTGACTTCTCCTTCAGGGATGCCTCCTTCTCAGCCTCTTCTTTCTCTTTCACTGTAGTTGACACTGACTCGAAGTCGGCCTTCATCTTCTCCATGTCAGCCGTCATCTTATCAATGTTCTTCTGAAGTTTCTTGTTTGCAATACGCCTTCGAGCGTTCTCATCTTTTAACTTCTCAATGTAGTCATTCTTCTGCGTATCATCAAACTTGCTCGTATCCTTATCAGCAAGGGAGTCTTTGTCATCTTTGTCATCCCCCTTACCGGAGACATTAATATTCAAGTTAACATCTCTACCAGAATCACCACCGGCTCCACCGGTATCATCACTCTGACCATTGGTACTTTGATCATCTGTTGCCATTTTACTTCCTCCCTCTTCAATTGGGATAATCTCTATCCAGGATCATTCCCTTCGCTAAAGGTTAATATTAAACGTAGTAGGCAAGTTGTTCTGGTGGATCAACCACCAAACCTTGTTTCTTTTTTCTTGTTCTTCTCTTCGCCGCACCACCTCCTTTTCTCTTCGCTTTTACACCAGCAACCTTCTTATCCGCAACCTTCTTGACCGCATTCGCCTCCTTCATAGCATCAGCAGCCATAACCTTCGCCCGTTTCGCAGCAGCATTGAATCTCCGCTTATCAGTCTTGATCTTCTCTGCCTCAGCAAGTGTACGAACATCGCTCTCTTCTCTCCACCTCTTATCTTCGGCAGCCATACTAATCTTTGCCATTACTATATTCCCCCTCCCTATTTATTAATTATCATAATAGACTTGCCAACTGAATGTGCCAGCACAAGTCACGCTGATAAAAACCCCGTTCTGAGCGACGATTGGCTTGTCAAGCCAGATCTTCGTATGTCGCGCACTTCCAAGGACGACTATTGAATCAGGAAGTAATGGAGCACCTGCACCAGAAGTGTTATCATAAACCGTCACCGTAGCATTATTACTTCCATCTGTCCTTACCATAATCCCATAAAAAGCACATTGACTATTCACCGCCAATCCTGACGAAGTGGTTGGATTCGTCTTCTTAACAATCTCTATCTTTTCATTATTTGATTTGGTCCACTTTGCCATTTCCTCTTCCCTCCACTACTTTATTATATCTTGATATACAATCCCTCATTTCGCTTTCAGATCTGAATGTTCTCGTGTATGGTTGCCCCTTCCGCTCACCCCTGATACGGAGGACTTGAATCTTAATAGGTCTTCCCCTCTTCTTTTTAGGCATCGTAATCTATGTATCCTTATCTGTATCTTAACATAAATGATCATAACAACAAAGACGATAAAGACGAGTAGTAGTATGCTGAAATCAATTATGCAACGCATCAGCACTTCTTTTTGCGAAACCCTTTTAAGGTCTGCGCAAGCCTCGCCCTGCGTGCCGTCTTTGTCAACTTGCCACCCTTAGTCTTCTTCTTCGCTGCCTTCGCAAGTTTGCCAGCCGGTATCTTCTCACCCTTCTTTACTCCAAGTGATCTACGAAGAGACCCAGGCTTCTTGATTGCATCCTGAATCCAATTCCCCTTTTTCTTCTTCTTGGGCATCACTTCCCCCTTGCTGTCCTTGCGGTCACATACCAATATCTCGTGTATGTATTTCCAGAAGTCTTCGCCTTCACTTTCGCCTTCTTTGTATATTTAAACTTCGCCTTTGCGCTCACTTTTGAACCACTACCAGAAGATCCAGACTTCGTAGCTGCCCTCGCTTTCACTTTGAGCGCCATATCACTTCCCCCTCTTCTTACGAGTTTGTGCAGCCTTCTTTGCTGCCCTCTTCACTGCTGCTTGATATCCTGGTGCATGACCATACCTCTTCACCCACTTGCGCCACACGGCAGGGGCGTTAATCTTCATCGCCATCTCTTGCTTTACAGATTTGAAAGGCATTTACTCCTCACTCTTTTCGAAGACGATATCATTTCCTTGGCCTGGTAGTGGTTTAGTATGTTTGTTATCTCCATAAGAAATCTCGCCTGGAATACCATTTGGGAAAGCAGAGCAGGTGACCGTCTCTGTCGCCTCCGTACCATCAGGTTGTTCAACACCAATAAAATGTTTACAATCCCTTTTTCTACATTCAGGCTCTTTTAACATTTCTAAAACTCCACAAACTTATCAAGAAAATCTTCAACGACCTTTGGCAACATACCTCTTTTATAATCCGGATCTGTCACCCCAGCAAAAGACTCAGCAAACAACTCCAATGCATTCGTCGATCCATATTCTGAAACATTTTTACTCCAATAGTCATCCGATTTCGAACGAAATATCTTTCTCCACTCAACCCAAACCCCAAATGTGTCTTCATCAGTTGACTTGTAAAAAACATCAAGTAATGAATGGCCTATTTCATGACGCACAGTCCCTTCAACACTGTCAACCGCGTGCCAATCCGCCTTAGCCTTAGCACCCTTTTTGAGTAATAAATCTTTTGGTTTATAATACACACTACGAAGATCATCACAGGCGATATCCATGATCTTCGAATCATAATGATATTGACCGACAACGCCACCTTTTTCAGTTATGCAATTTACTTCTTTAATAGTGCCCTTCAGTAAAGACGGATCTTTCATCTTTGCATAAACCTCATCCATCTGTTTGGAAATGACACCCATTACCTCATCAACATCCAACTCCCTCCTCGTCACCGTCTTCCCAACAACCTTCTTCTTTTTAAGCAACGGATCAAACTTTATATCTTCAACACCATACTTACTTGATATCCCATTGTGCTTCTTGTCAACACTTTTCTTAACAGGGGTTTTCAATCTCTTGCCAGAAACTTTTTTATCCTTTGGCACCTTCGCTGGCCTCACCTTCTTAGGCAGCTTCTTACCTCCTGGGACTTTACCGCTTGACAATGATTCTTTAGCAACTTTATAAAACTCAGCCCATTTAGGCTTAAGTTCTGCAGGATCTTCAGTAAGAATAAACGTCTTCAGAGATTGAACATCTTTAAATTTACCTGACAAAATATCCTCAAAGTCTTTATCCCCAACAGAACCAATAATTTGCTTTAATATATCAGTATTCTCTTTCTTGGAAAGAGCAAGCAGATCAATACCAGTATAGTCAGGAACTGGGTCGGCAAGAAGATCTAACTTCTCCGCCGTTTGCGCATACATCTTGTTTCCCTGCAATCGAAGTATATCCTCTTTTGGATATACCCACTTTCCTTTCCTTTTCCACTTGCTCTTCTGAAAACTGCTTGGATCATTCCGCATATCAACAAAAAGCCTTTGCCTTCTATCATCAATCGCAGCATTAACAGCGCTATTAACGCCAGCCCACTCCGGACGAGTAAATGTGATGTCACAGCGGCATATATATCTCGGAGGGAAGCCATGTTCCATAGCCATTTGCCGTTCACTTATCACCCCTGCCATAGTTGCCTGAAGACATTCGGGCTTCGTCCTAAAATCCATTGGATTGAAATTCCAGCAATAAGTCATCCCCTCTTTCTTTGCCTCATTACGCAGGAAGGTGGTACGCTGTTGCGTTATACTATTCATAGTGGCTTGCGTAGACTCCTGATTCAGACTACTCCCCACCCTTATACTTCCATCTCCGTTGTAGAAAGCCCTCCTAAACTCTATCAACGGCAATCCCTTGACAATGGAGGAGTGAAAGGTGTTGTATGCGACCGTCTTCCATCTCTCCAGCATCTGATTAACACGCATCAAGCCACCCTTGTGAATCAAGTCTAAAAGTTCAAATGACTCCTTATCAAATACCCTCCTATCCCGTCCATCCTCTACTCCTAAGCCCCTGAAGAGCCGCGAGAAACGCCGTTCCTTATCAGCCGTGAGGCCTACGCCCTCCTCTCGAAAAGAACGCGCCAGTCGACCGTATGCAC
>Ga0180438_10007085_pt1 | contig 14823 bp, 16 predicted proteins | sample SS_ome_12_FD_132455 | JGI IMG/M metagenome (GOLD analysis project Ga0180438, IMG submission 132455) | Hypersaline lake sediment archaeal communities from the Salton Sea, California, USA - SS_3_D_2 metaG | ecosystem: Environmental > Aquatic > Non-marine Saline and Alkaline > Hypersaline >...
CATTGATACTACAAAAATTGCTAAATTTATTATTGGGACTGTTTGGAGGAATGTTAATGAGGTTAGTGCGGCCAAGAGAATTGCTGCTATTAGGTTTATGTGAATTCCAGGAAATAAGCCTGTGAACGTGCCTATGATACATCCGAGCAATAATGCGGCAATTATTTCAATCAGCATTTTGCTCTGAATCAATTTTACCGACGGTAAAATAGCCTTTTCCTTATGATTTTTATAGCCTCTTCAGCTTTTTAAATCTTGTCGCTGGGCAGTTTTTTGATAAAAACTGCGTGGTTTAATAGCCACTTTTACTTTTAGGCTGTTTAGGATTATTTTACATTCGATAAAACTTTTTTTGATATGTCCTCCTGCACTTATTTACTAAGATTTTGATAGGGTTTTGGGTATATGGGACGTTTTTTGAGGTCAAAAAGGTTTTAAATAAATTATTTTGCCTCTTGTCTTAAGCTATTAGGTTTAATAAGATTATTAAGATTATGGTAAAAAATAAGATAGGTGAAAAGATTTGTAGGGATTGCGGAAAGCAAATAATTGGAAGAAGAGCTGATGCTGTAATTTGTAAAGATTGCAGAAGGAAAGCACAAACACAATCTTCTCAAAGAATAAAGGAACAAGAGAAAGAAAAAAGAATCTGGAGAAAAGTTGAGGCGAGTGGTGTTAAGATTAGAATTGAGCATCAAAAAGTCCAGGAGATATTGAGAAAATTAAGAAATGGCCCTCCTGAAGATGAAGACGAGCCTAGAGAGATCTGGTTACAAATTCTTGGCTTAAGAAAAAATAATTATTTTCGTTATGTTTTTGGAATGTATGGTTTAATTGAAGATATGGAAACTATAGAGACGAAACCTTTTTGGGAATTTGTAGAGAAGAAAGTTAAAGAGAGATTAGAGCAAGAGATCATTAAGATAAAAGTAGAGCAGAAGAATAAAATATTTTCTTAAGTGTATGCTATTTTTCGGATACTGTATGTAAATTTTGAAGAGTCTTGCTTTTTAAAAACAAATAATTTTGTTAATTATGAGAAAGACAACAGTTTCAATAAGCTTAAGCAAAGAACTCATTGAAAGAATAGATTCTGAAAGAAAATTAATTTCTCGTTCTGCTTATCTTGAATTTCTTTTGAGAAAATTATTGGGGGATGGGAAAGATGAATTATGAGCAGTTAAGGGCAAGGCCTGTTAAGCAAAATGGGGAGAGATGCAACCATCACTTTCATTTGAAGTTAAGCAAATCAGAAAAAGAGCGTCTTGTCATGCTAACAAAAACTGCAGGTTATACAACTATGGCTGCTTATTTGAGAGATCAGATTTTCAAACCAGATGTTCATTATAAGTTAGATTTAATTCTTAAAATTTTGAAAAGCTTAGGAGAAGAAAAAGATGGAGAAGATTGAAGAAGTAAAAAATAAGGAAGGTAAAAACTTTTACTTAACTGTGTATAATCAAATAAAAGAAGGAATCAGGCCTTCTATAATTTGTAAGAATTTTAATATTTCAAAACAAAAACTTAATTATTATTTGTCTTCGCTGAAAAGAGCAGAACTGATTAAAAAGATTGGTTATGGGGTTTGGGAGATTTGTGGAAATTTTGATGAGAAAAAGGTAAAAGAAACAATCCGGATAACTAAGTATCAACCTGACAAGATTAAGCCTGATTTTGTAAGAGGACATGCTTTTCAGTTTAAATTGAAAATTCCTAAACTGAGAAATTGGGAAAAAAGAGAAGAGATTTTTAAAAAGAAAGGAATTGAGTTTAAGGAATTGGATCATTTGATTGGAAGAGGCCAGGAGATTTTAATTAAGGGAAGAAAAATCTGGCTAACAAATAAATCAATTATAATTTTTGAGAAATCAAGTTATTTGGCTAAGACAGCAAAAGAGGCTAGGAAATATGCTATTTATGACTTGTTTGAGCTTGTGAGGAGCTTAGAATCAATTCTGGGAGCTAATTTTAGGATAAATAAGAAGTATAGATTTAAGGTTTCTAGGCAACATTACTCTCTTGTTAAGAATGCTCTTGCTGAGCAATATAAAAGAGATGGAAAGAAGTTACAGGTTTATTCTGAAGATGGACTTTGGTTTGTGATTGATAATTCTTATAATCTATATGAGGCTGAAACAGTTCATCCTAAAACAGCTGTTGATGATAATGGGAAAGTTCAGAATTTCTTTAATGGATTAAAAGCAACAGAAAACTATACTCCTCAAGTTATGATGCAGGCAGTAACCCAGAATGCTGAGAACTTAAATAATTATGCTGTTCATTTGAAATCTCATGTAAAGAGTATCAAACTTCTTGGAAAAGGAGTTAAGACTTTAAATAAATCAATTAAAAAATTAGATAAGAAATTGTAAAATGCCTAATCAAAAAGATAATAAAAAGGAGGTTGTAAAGCGGTTGTCATCTAGGGAGAGAAGAGCAGATTTAGTTAAGATTATTCGCGAAGTTGGATTGTGGAGATTACCTTCTCAGCAACGATTAGCAGAAAGATATGGTGTTTCACAACAACAAATAAGTAAGGATATAGGAAGAATTTTTACAACTATTCCAAAAAGAGTTCTTGATGAGATATTCTTTGAATTTTTTACTGCAGATCAAAAAGCTCAGAATGAACTAAGAAGAATATTAAATGAAGGGTCTGTGGATGAAAAGTTAAGAGCGATTTCTGTTATGATTCAATTGCAAAATGCTTTTACAAATCTTCTTGAGAAATATGGAAAGAAACCTATTGTGCCAGATAGAATTCAAATTGAAGAGAAAGAAAAGCCAGTCAAGATTACTGCTAAAGAATGGAATGAAAGCATAAAAAAACATCAGAAAATGTTTGCAAAGCTAAATAAAGAAGAAAATGAAGTGATAAGGAAAATTTTATTTAAGGGTTTAGAAGATTCTAAAAGAAGTGACCACAAAAAAGAAGATTAGAGAATTTGTGGGCACCTTTGAAAAATGAGTTTATAAGCTTTGTACAAGGATAGGAACTTTTAGTTTTAGAAAAGTTTCTTTTGAACCACTTCTTTAAATTTTGTCCTAGGCTGAATAATCTTTTTAGGTTTTGGAATTGTAGACTTGAGAAATTTTTTAACATCTTTTGTTATCTTTTCTCTTAGGTTGTAGGTATTGCCCCACATTATATAAGCAAGCCATCCTTCCACACTTGCAATAAATTTTGATTTTGAAATATCTCCACAAACATAAGACTTTTTGAGTTTTTCTAGTCTTCTCTTAAAATGACTAACATTTCTTTTTCGAGCTCTTTTATGAGAATAAAATACTTTGAACCCTAGGAAATCAACACCTTTGTATAATGGAAATATTTTTGATTTGTCTGGATGAAGTTCAAGTTTGAGATTCATTAAGTATTTCTCAATCTTATCTTTGTATTCTTCAAGTTTTTCTTTGCTTTCATGTAGGATGACAAAGTCATCAACATATCTCAGATAGTTTTTAGCTTTTAGTCTGCGTTTTATGAATTGGTCAAGATCATTTAAATAAACATTTGCAAAAAACTGAGAGGTCATATTTCCAAGAGGCATTCCTTTTATTTTGCTGTCAAAGTTTTTCAATATTTTAATAATTAGCCAGATTACCTTTTCATCTTTTATTTTCCTCCGAAGCATTTCGATTAATTTGGTCTGATCAACAGAGTCAAAGAATTTTCTTATATCTGCTTTTAAGACATAGCCTTTTATCATGCTTTTATGTTTGGCATTATTTATTTCAGATCCGTTTTTAGTCACCTTTTTTAATAACTTATCAAATCTTTTTATTGCTGCAATTGTTCCTTTATTTATTCTATTTGCAAAATTGTCTGCGATGAATCTTGGCTCATAAATTGGATCTAAAATATTTACAACAGCATGATGCACAATTCTATCCTTGAATATAGATTTTCTTATTAATCTTGTTTTTGGATCTCTTATTGTAAATTTTGTTAGTTTTGAGGGCCTGTAAGTTTCCCATTCTAATTCTTTTTTAAGATCCAAGAGATTTTGTTTTAGGTTTTTCTTAAATTCAATTACATAGAACTTTTTGCTTTTGCCTTTGCTTGCTTTTCTAAATGCTAGTTCTAAGTTCTTAAAGGAACATAACTTTGGGTAGAGGTTTTTGTATGTTTTCATTTTGATTATAATGTCCTAGCTACCCGGGCTATTCGGCCGTCCCTGTTCGAATTAGCAAGATTCCTGTTCCTGGCGTTCAGGTCGAGATCCCTGTTACGATACAGCGCACCAGCTAGCTTACCCATAATCTTTCTGGCACCATAGCTTTAGTATTCGCGAAAGGGCTCCCCACACACCTTTTATAGCTACTAACTATTGCCATTGAATTTCATAGCAACAATTTAGAAAACCTGTTATTTTTCCTTATGTTGCATATGGATAAGCGTGTAGCCCATGATACTGCTCTTCATCAAGTTATTCTGGGAGAATAACTCTCCAAACAATATGCTAGGACAATTGCATCAAAAAATTTCTTTTTATAAAGTTACGTATCTATTCCGTATCCTTTAATTTGTTGAAATTTAAGGGTTTAATAATCACTCTATAGTTACAACATTATAGAAAGATTTATAAAGGCATAGAATCGTATTTAGTAGTATTAAGGAGAACCTTAAATGAAGCAAAAATTAAGCATAACAATTGATAGAAAAACAATTAAACTCATAGAAGCGTCTATAAAAGAAGGCTTATTTAGAAATAAATCTCATGTTGTTGAATTTAGCATTAATAAAACTTTGAAGGAGAAAGAACAAAATGCCTAAAACAAAAGCAAAAATTCAAGATAAAGTAAGAGGATTATATGATAGAATTGGAACTGAATTTTATTTATCTAGAGATGATTTTGAAGCAAATGGAGAGAGATTTAATTCTGCTTTGTTAATGGGAACCTTGACAGAATTGAATAGAGGAAATATGCTTTTATTTGGAGAGTATGGTGGAGGTAAAACAACTTCTGCTGAATATCTTCAATCTGTATTTAATGGATTGCCTTTGGATTTGGTTAAGAGAGTTGCAATCAGAGGAAATCCTCAATTAACAGAAGAGAAAATGGTTGGAAGGCCTCATTATGGTAAAATGCATCAAGGTCAGGAAGATGTTGTATGGCAACATTTTGTTCAAATTGGACCAAAGATTTTTGATGAATTTAATCGTATGCCTGAATCAAATCAGGCTGTTGTTTTAAATGGTGTTGATAGGGGAGAATGGAATTATCTTAATGATTTTATCTCAACAGGACCTCAGCCTTTTTTTGCTACTTGTAATTATGCAGATAGAGGAAATAATGGATTAATTCCTCCTATTTTAGATAGATTTGATGTTGCAGTTGAATCAAGATTCCCTGGTGTTGCTAATGTATTACATATTGCTCAAGATTATCATAATGACAAGGATAAAATTCTTAGTGATCCCGAATTAACTAGAAAAACTTTAGGGGTTCTTAATTCTGGAAAATCTCAAGCAGAAGTTCAAAAAGAATTAGAGGCAATAGTTCAAGAACATGAAAAAGGTTTAGTAGCAAAGGATTTTCCTGTTTTGTCAAGAGAAGATAAAGAAAGAATTGAACAGGAAGTTAGAGAAGTTCCTTTTGATAGAGATGCAGAACAGTATTTTGCTTTTTTAGTTGCTGAAATGAATACTTCACCAAAATATGGTCAGAAAAGAAGTATTGATCCTGCTACAACTGAAAATGGTTTGTATTTGCAAGCTTCTTTTGTTGGATCTGGAAGTAGAAGGGAAGAAAAATCTATTGTTAGATATGCTAAGTCTTTGGCATGGTTGCAAGATCAAGATGAAGTTAACTTGGATCATGTTACACAAGTAGCGCCTTATGTTTTGTGGCACAGAGTTAGATGGACTCCTGAAACGCAAAATGCTTTCAAGGATAATGATAGGAATGATCCTTTGGATCTTCATATAACTAAAAATCTTTTAGGAGATGGAACTAATGAAATGCCTGGTGTTAAGAAAAGGTTTGGAGAAAGCCAGGAAAATTATCAAAGAGTTATTGATTTAGCAGGTCATGGTAAAATGGATGAGGCATTAAGAGAGGCAAAAGAATATTCTGCTGATGGCAGAGGGCACCCAATATTCCAAGATGCAGTAAGGGATTTGGAAGGGAGGTAAAAATGCCTAACCCGAGATTTCTTAAAACAGCTGAACGTTGGATGAATAAAGAAGTACCTTCTGAAAGAGCTCAACCTGTGGCACCTGTTCAACAGAGTTCTCCAATGACTGTAAATGCTACATATAGTTTTTTAGAAGGAGATTTTGGAAGGCAGGTTTTAGAACAATATAATCAATTAGTTCAAGGAGAATATCAAAATGCTTCTGCATTACAAAAATTGTCTTTTGATGATAATGTTGTTAAGGGAAGTAATCCTTTTGCCTTTGTTTTGCTAAATAGGGTTTTAAAGGATCATGGAAAATGGGTTGCAAGACCTGTTGATTTAGAGAGAGCATTAGAAAGGGATGCAATTAATTTAAGAGGAACTTATGGAGATTCTGGATTAGTTTTAAGAAGTGAAAATGATCCTAATGGATATTTAGCTAGTAACTTAGTTTCTCAGTTAAGGAGTAAAGGATATAATGTTGGCGGAGATGTAATAATGATTCCTTTGGCTGGTTTGGAATTAAGATATGATGCGAGCTCTCCACATAATTTAGTTTTTCAATTAACAGATTCTAGTGAGATAATTACTGCTTCACAATTAAATGAATCAAATCATAACAAGAAGTTCAACAAAGGAGATGAAAGAGGACTTCCTATTTTTGAAGATGAAGGTTCAAGAACTCTGTATTCGAATGAGAGTAATGGACTTTGTAGGCTGTGTCGTGACGGGGATCTCGACCTGGGCGCCGGGAGCGGGGTTCTTGCTTATTCGTACGGGGACGGCCGGGTAGTTGTATGTGCCGAAGGCACGTCGCCGTAAAATTAGGAAAATGGTAAACAAAAGATTTTTACAAACAGCAGAAAGATGGAAAAATCCTAGCTTGTCTGATGAAAGAAGTCAACCAACAAGACCAGCACCTCAAAATCCTGTTCCTATTCAAAGTGCAGATTTTCCAAATCTTCCAACAGAGAGTTTTATTTTTAGTTATGATCATCCTCAGCATGGACAATTTTTTCAGGAATTGATTTCCAAGGTAAATGCAGTTTATCCAGGAACGGGCGCGGAAATTCCTACAGGCACAAGTGGAGAAATACAAGGACATTTAATTAAGAGAATGGGATTGATAAGCACAATTGCAAATGATTCTAATTTAAGAAGTGCTGGATTATATCCGATTACAGCTACACAATCAGAGCATTTACTTCAAGCAGGTAAATTAACAAATCCTCAAAATAATTGGGAAGATTTTGGAATGGTTTTATATGATAGAAGTTCAGATGGAGAAAATCCTCAGGAAGCTCAGGCTCTTTATGATTCTTTGAAATCTCATAGGCAAGAATTAGGTTTGAGCGAGAGTGATTTAGAGAATAGGTTAATAGTTGTTAATCCCGGTGCAGAAGTTGATTCAGGCATGCCCCAGGGAGTTAAACCAATTATTATTCCTGGAATTACTCAAGTTTATCAACATGAGGTTTTAGAAAAAGTTGGAGAAGAACCAAATTTTGATGGTTATGGATTAACAGGAGGTTTACCTTTACTTAATCAATTAGGAAGTGGAAGCAGGACGTTATATATGCCTGATGAAACAGAAGATATTGGATTACGTGCGCTGTATCGTGACGGGGGTCTCGACCTGGGCGCCAGGGTCAGGGATCTTGCTGATTCGGGCGGGGTCGGCCGGGTAAATTTTGCCCCGCAGGGGCGTGCCTCGTAAAAATGGAGATTTAAGATGACAGATGAAAATTTAAGACAAACAATGGGAAGAGAATGGCAGAAAGTTAGAAAGAGCTTTCATTACCCTCAATTGCCACATCCAAAGTTAGTTGAAGATGAATCAAATGGTTCAATGGACATTAAGAATTTAGAAGTAACTGTGAGCGAACCTTTTATTAAGGGATTTGAAGAACATGGAATTCCTCCTGAAGAATCTTTAAATGAAGTTTTAACACATGAATTAACTCATTTTATGAAATTTCCTGGAAGTGTTTTGAATGTTTTAAGACTGCAAAAATCTGCTCAAGGAATTGCTGATGGGCATAAGGTAAGTGAACTTAGAAGTGCTTTTACAGAAGCTCAGACAAATATTTATATGCTTAATGAAAGAAAACACCCTGCAACTGCAAAGATGAGGAAGGCTTATGGGTTGCCTGAAGGAGATTCTTTTGGAAGATTGATGTATGGGTTGTATCAAGAAGTTTCAGGACAGGATTTAGGTGTTGAACCAAAAGAAAGAAGTCTAACCGAGAAAGTTAAAGGTGCTTTGGGAATAAGGCCTAGTGATGAGGAAAGAAGTTTGATTGAAAAACTAAAGGATATTGATTATACAAGTAAGGCTAGGGAAACAGATAATTTTAGAAGATTTGCACAAGTTCTAAAAGATTATCAACCACCTCAACAGGATAATAAACAAGGAGAAGGTCAAGACGGCCAAGGAGAGGGACAGAGTCAAGGAAAGGGAGATGGTCAGGGAAAACCTTGTCAGGGAAGTGGCAATGGATTAGAAGGATTTACTGATAATCAGGTAAGAGAAGGATTAAAGCAATTTGCCCAAGAATGTTCAAATCCTCAAGAATATGAAGAAGTAGTTAGGCAAGTTTTAAACGAAGGAGAAGAGCAGGAAAGTTCAGGACAGCAAGGACAACCAACGCATGCCATGGGAAAGAGAGCAGGTTCGGGCAGAGGAATAACCCAACTTGCAGACAATTTTTATACTGCTTTAGCTGAGAAACATGCAATTCCAATCAGAAAAAAACCAATGCATAAAAATGGAACTTTATATCCTTATAGTCACACAAGTTTTGAAGTTGGAGATCCAATTACAGAAGTAGATGCTTTTAGTACTCCAGGAATACTTCCTGGAATCACAAAAAAATGGGTTAAGAAAGAAGGAGAAGTTTATGGAGATAATGAATCTGTTCCAGATAGTTTTTTAGTTATTGATAATTCTCCAAGTATGTTTATGCCAACAGGGAATGAAGTAATTGCGCCCTCAAGAAGAATTTATCAGCATATTGTCGGTGCAACTGCAATCTCAAATGCTTACTTATTAAATGGCTCAAGAGTTGCTGTTTATAGTTTTGGAAGTAATGATCATTTAACAAATCCAACAAAAGACAGAGAAGCTGTTCATAGAGAATTAAGAAGATACTCAAGTGATGGCGGGACAACATTTAATCCAAGATTTTTAGAAGGAGTTTTAAGAGAAAGTGAAGGAGAATATGATATTAGTATTATTTCTGATATGGATATAAGAAATCTGGATAGGTTTGTTAATGCTGTTTTAGGGATTCCTCAAACTCACAGAGTTCATTTGCTTTATACAGAAAATAATAGTTATGTGGGTAAATTAAGACAGAGTTTTGGAAATAGAGAGAATGTTGCTATTTTGCCTTTAACGTGTGAAAGAGATATTCAACAAATTACAATGGGGGAACTGCAAAAATCAGTTAAATAAAATGGTAAACAAGAGATTTTTACAAACAGCTGAAAGATGGAAAAATAAAGAAGTTCCTGATGAAAGATCTGTTACTAGACCAATAGCACAACCTCCAACTCCTGTTCAAAATACAGGTTTTCCTGATTTACCTGCTGAAAGTTTTATTATGAGTTATGATGGGCCTCATGGAGATTATTTTCAGGAATTAATTTCAAAGATTAATGAAAGATTTAGTGGAACAAGAGCTGAGATTCCAACTGGAAGTTCTGGAGAAGTAGAGAATATGTATGCTATTAAAAGAATGGCTTTGGTTTCTACAATTGCTGGGAATCCTAGTTTGCAGAGTCAAGGATTTTATCCAATAACTCCTATGCAAGATGAATCATTATTGAAAGAAGGAAAGCTTCCTGATCCGAGCAGATATTGGGAAGATTTAGCTTTGTTGCTTTATGATACTAATGGCGAGAATCAAAAAGAATCAGAAGCGTTGAAAGAGGGTATTATTCAACATAGAAGTGATTTAGGTTTAAGCCAGGATGATTTAGAAAAAAGATTAGTTATAGTTAATGCGGGAGGAGTTCCTGATCAAAATATGAATTATGGAGTTAAACCAGTTATAGTTCCAGGAGTTACTTTGGTTTATCCTCATGAAATTTTGAGTAGAACAGGAGAGAATCATAAGTTTGAATATGGTTTAGATAGAGGATTGCCAGCAGTTAGTGAGATAGGTAATGGTGATAGAACTCTTTATATGCCGAGTGGGGATAATATTGGATTACGTGCGCTGTATCGTGACAGGGGTCTCGGCCTGTACGCCTGGTACTGGAATCTTGCTGATTCGAACAGGGACGGCCGGGTAAATTTTGCCCCGCAGGGGCGCGCTCAGTGAATTTGAGCAATTAATATTTTTTTAATAATTTTAGAACTTGTTTTCCTAAATCTGTAATAGCATAAACTCTCCATGAACTTTTATCAGGAGTTATACATTCAACTAAATTATGTTTTTCTAGCTGAAAAAGAGTTTTTGATACATTTGGGGCTTTGTATTTGATTTTTTTTGATATTTCAAAAGGTCTAAGAGGTTTGTTTTTGAGTGCCTTGAGAACATTCAATCGCCTCATGCTTGATACTAAAAATCCATATAACTCCTGTATTCTTTCCATATCTAAGAAATCAAAAATATTTATATAAAATAGGAAATACGAAAAGGATACGGAAATGGAATATTATGGAGAATAGACTAATTTTCAGCATAGAAAGATATTTAAATTCATTATCTTTAGAAAGATAATGGTAATAGTGAATGAAATAACAATGAACATAGTAAAAAATGCTAAAGATGGAGAAAGCATTTATAGCTTGGCCTCTAAAATAGGATTTGCTTATTCTGCAGTTTATAGGTGGATTTCTGAATTAGAGAGATATGGAGTAATTAGTTTAGTTAGAAAAGGCAACAAAAATATTATTAAAATAAATAAAAATTTGATTTATAAGAAGTTTAGGGAGTTAGATAATGCTGTTTCTGTTATTGATAAGGACGAGAAATTTTGGAGATTAGTTAAAACTTTAAAATTAAAGGTCAGGTTTGTAAGAGGGACTGCCGCGACTATTTGGACTAAAGGAAGTTTTGTAACTGGAGATTTTTATGATAGAATTTATTTTTTAGAAGTTGATAAGAGAGATGCAGATAAATTAAAAACTGCTTTGAGAAAAGAAGGAATTTCTTATACAGAAGGAAAAGCTGTTAATAAGAGGCCTTTAGTTTGGATTATAGAAAATAAGGATTTTGAAATAAAGAAAAAAGATGGATTGCCGGTTATGCCTTTAAGAGAATTAGTAGAATGGGGAAAAGAATTGCATTTAGAAAATATTTTAGAGCAATTAGACAGAATTTATAAGTTAGAATTAAATGCAAGATATGCAGAGGTTGTTACAAATGTCTAAAACAGATTCAAGGGTTGGATTGCTTGAAAGAGAACAAGAAGTTATGAGAATAATAAACTTGTTTCTTGACAAAAAATTAGATTTTGTAGTTGTTGGTGGTTATGCAATTTCAACCTATAAGAAAAGGTTTTCTATTGATTTAGATATTGTAGTAAGTGAAGATGACTTAAAAAAATTTGAAAAGGCTTTGGAAAAAGAAGGTTATTTTTTGCATTATGAAAAAGAGATAGCTTTGCTTTATGGAGAGAATTTTAAGAGATTTAGGAAAAAGATGAAGAATCTTCCTGTGGATATTGATTTATTGATTAATGGTTTAGTTTGCAGAACAACAGAGGGTACATGGGGAATAGATTATATTAAAAAACATTCTGTAAAAAGAAAATTAAGTAATTCAGAATTTTTAACTCCAGAAAGAGAATTACTTATTGCTATGAAACTTCATAGTGGAAGGTTATCAGATATTAGAGATGTTGTTGCATTAATGCCTTGCAATATTGAGAAATTAAAAAAGCATTTACAAAAAGGAGATGCAGAGAAAGTCAAAACCTCAATTAAAAAACAATTTGATTTTCTTAATAAGCCTCAATTTGATGACAGTTTTAAGGGAATATTTGGGCCTTATGCTTATAATGAAAAGGATGTTCAGACAGCTAAAGAATTGATTAAAGAAATCTTGGAAGAGAGAAACACGAAAAAATTAAAATATATTCCATTTAGAGATTCATTATTAACTCTGGATGAGAAAGATAAGCCCAAAGTTATGAAAAAGGATAAAAAGCCAGAAAGGAGCGAATCAATATGACAAAGAAGAATAATGGAGCAAATTTAGGTTTTGAACAGAAGATGTGGCAGGCAGCTGATAAGCTTAGAGGCAATCTTGATGCTGCCGAATATAAGCATGTTGTATTGGGGATTATTTTTTTGAAATATATTTCAGATGCTTTTGAAGAGCATCAGAAGGAATTAGAGAAAGAGGCATCTAATCCTAAAAGCGAATGGTATGTTAAAGAGCCAACTGAAAGATATTATATTAAAGAGGAAAAAGAGGCCTATACTAAAGATAATGTTTTCTGGGTTCCTGAAAAGGCTAGATGGAAGAGAATAGAAGAAAATGCAAAGAGCCCTGAGATTGGAAAAATAATTGATGAGGCAATGGATGTTTTGGAAAAAGACAATGATTCTCTTAAGGGAGTTTTACCTAAGGATTATTCAAAAGCAAGTTTAGATAAAAGAAGGCTTGGCGAGTTGATAGATTTAATTGGAACAATTGGTTTGGGAGATAGGGAAAGTAGGAGAAAAGATGTTTTAGGAAAAGTGTATGAATATTTTTTAGGGCAGTTTGCAAGTGCTGAAGGTAAAAAAGGTGGAGAGTTTTATACTCCTGCGTGCATTGTTCAATTACTTGTTAGAATGATTGAGCCTTATGAAGGAAGGGTGTTTGATCCTTGCTGTGGAAGTGGTGGCATGTTCATTCAATCTGAAAAATTTGTAGAAAGTCATGGTGGGAGAAAGGGAGATATTTTTGTTTATGGTCAAGAGCTAAATCATACAACATGGAAATTATGTAAAATGAATTTAGCAATTAGAGGGATTGATAATGATGTTAGATTAGGAGATAGTTTTCACGATGATCAACACAAGGATTTAAGGTCTGATTTTATTTTAGCAAATCCTCCTTTTAATATGAGTGATTGGGGGGGAGAGTTGTTAAGAGAAGATGTAAGATGGAAGTATGGTGTGCCTCCAAAAGGAAATGCTAATTTTGCCTGGGTTCAAAATTTTGTCCATCATCTTACGCCTCATGGAATTGCAGGTTTTGTTTTAGCTAATGGTTCTATGTCATCAAATACTTCTGGAGAAGGTGAGATAAGAAAGAATCTTTTGAAAGCAGATTTAGTGGATTGTATGGTTGCTCTCCCAGGACAACTATTTTACAATACTGCTATCCCTGCATGTTTATGGTTTGTTACAAGAGATAAAACAGATCATGGAAAAAGAAAAAGGAATAATGAGGTTTTATTTATTGATGCAAGAAATATGGGGGAGATGATCGACAGAAGGCATAGGCAGTTAACCCAAGAAGAGATTAATAAAATTGTTGATGTTTATCATGCATGGAGAGGAGAAAAGGGTGCTGGAAAATATGAAGATGTTGCAGGATTTTGTAAGGGTGCAAAATTAGAGGAGATTGAAAAACATAATTTTATTTTAACTCCTGGAAGATATGTTGGAGTTCCTGAAGAAGAGGATGATGGTGTGCCATTTGAAGAAAAAATGGATAAGATGACAAAAGAACTAAAAGAACAATTCAAGGAAAGTGATAAACTGGAGAAAGAGATTAAATTAAATCTTAAGAAAATAGGATGGGAGATTTAGAATGGAAGTGGAAAGTTTCCTCTCTTTTCCTGAGATTACAAGTGAGGCTCAAGAGAATTATAAAGATTTAACAAAACTAAAAAAATTTAATACTAAACAAAAAGGCCAATTCTTTAAGGAGAGAAGATTAACCTTAGAAAAATTTCTTGAACTAATTTTAAATACAGATTTTCCGAACCTTGCAGATACTCAAGTTCATTATTCCTTATTTGGCCCTTTTTTCGAATTATTAGTCAAATTATGTTTACTAAAAGAGAATTGGGAAGATTATCTATCTATTTATTTGGAAGGAAAAAGCAAAAGAAATTTTGAGTATGCTAAGAGCCAGCTTTTGAATAAATTAAAGAATAAAAAACTTAACGAAAAACAATTATTAAGAGTTAAAGAAACTCTTGACTTTGTTCAAGTACAAAGAAATAATTTTTTACATAGTCCATTCAAGGGATATGGTCATTATGCAACACAGGCACAATTTTTTGAATTAATTGCTATACTAGATTATCTTTTTGGTCTTAAAATTAGTGATGATTTATTATTTGAGATGTTAAACAAAGCTTATTCATATAAGAGAAATAATTCTGGTTTTGATTTTGAAGAAGTATTTGAAGATTTAATTAAAAAAATTTATTTAAGTTTAAAGTTGAGAGATAAAGAGTTAGATGAATTAATAGAACAGAAGTATGACAATATAACCAGTACTTTTTTTGAGCATGATGATGGAACTTTTTTACCAAAACAAATAGAGCCTGTTGAAGTAGGATTTATCCAATATCCTGAACCTCACATCATCATAACGGATTGGTACGAAGAACCTCAAGATTGGTATCCTTTGTACACTTTAATAGGGGATTTTGCAGAACAATCTTTTTTATGTTATCAGAAAGGATATTATTATGCAAGTATTGCATGTTCAATTAATTGTTGCGAGTATATCCTTAAG
>Ga0180438_10007087_pt1 | contig 14817 bp, 14 predicted proteins | sample SS_ome_12_FD_132455 | JGI IMG/M metagenome (GOLD analysis project Ga0180438, IMG submission 132455) | Hypersaline lake sediment archaeal communities from the Salton Sea, California, USA - SS_3_D_2 metaG | ecosystem: Environmental > Aquatic > Non-marine Saline and Alkaline > Hypersaline >...
CGAGCTGCGCGATGAATCCGACCGCCAGGGTATGCGCATCGTCATTGAATTGAAGCGCGAAGCCCAGCCGCGACAGGTACTCAACAACCTCTACCGCCACACCCAGATGCAGTCGTCTTTCTTCGTCAATATGCTGGCACTGGTAGCCGGGCAGCCGCGCGTCATCAGCCTTAAGGAAGCCCTGCAGCACTTTATAGATTTTCGGCGTCGTATAATAACCCGCCGTTCCAAGTTTGAACTTAAGGTAGCCAGAGACAGGGCACATATTCTGGAAGGCATCAAAATCGCCCTGGATAATATAGACAGAATCATCGCCACTATCCGAAAATCAAAGACCGCCGAGGCGGCGCGCAGCGCCCTGATGGAAGAGTTCGGGCTTTCTAAAATACAGGCGCAGGCGATACTTGATATGCAGCTGCGCCGCCTGGCTAACCTGGAACGCAAGAAAATACTGGACGAATACGTCGAGGCGTTAAAGACAATCACCTACCTTGAAGAGCTTCTTTCCAGCCCCAAGCGGATGCTGCTGCTGGTTAAACAGGAGATTGGAGAGGTTAAAGACAGGTTCGCCGACCCGCGGCGCACCGAGATTACCGTACAGGAAGCGCTTGATTTCAACGAGGAAGACCTGATTCCGCACCAGCGGATGGTGGTTACCCTCAGCGAGCGCGGTTTCGTCAAGCGGGTGCCTTCCAAAGCCTATACACTGCAACACCGCGGCGGCAAGGGCATCATCGGTATGATAACGCGCGAACAGGATGCCGTTCGCTTCCTGGCGGTGGCAGATACCCATGATGTGCTGCTTTTCTTTACCGAGCGCGGCAAGGTCTTCAGCCTCAAGTGCCACGAACTGCCGGCCGACAGCTCTCGCATTGCCAAGGGAATGGCGGTTATCAACCTCTTCCCCATTGCTGAGGGAGAAAAGGTTACCGCCGTAGTGGCAGTCAGCGAGTTTACCTCCGGTGGTTATATGCTTATGGCTACCGGCAAGGGCGAGATAAAAAAGACGGATATAGAGAGTTTCAGCTCGGTGCGCAGCAGCGGGCTTATCGCCATGGACCTGGAAAAGGGTGACAACCTTATAGAAGCCCGTCTGGCAATGGAAAAGGATGACGTTATACTGGCAACGCGTAAAGGCCAGTCCATCCGTTTCCCGGTAGCCGAACTACGAACCAGCCTAAGGGCCAGCGGCGGCGTCAAGGCTATAAATCTGGGCAAGGACGATATTGTAATCGGTATGGATATTGCCCAGCAAGAAGGCTTCGTGCTGGTGGTTACCACCGGCGGTCACGGCAAGCTTACACCGGTGGCAGACTACCCGCGACAGCACCGCGCCGGCAGCGGTGTGCGCACCTTTAAAATAACGGAACAGACAGGCCTGGTGGCTGCCAACAGGGTGGTAACCGAGAGCCAGCAGGTTATGATCATATCCGCCAAAGGCATAATCACCCGCACACCTGTAAGGGAAAAAGACCCCCGCAAGGGTATTACGGTTCAGGGGCGCAGCACTCAGGGGGTGCGGCTGATGAAGCTGGAAGCCGGCGACAGCGTAGTGGCAATCGCCGATTTTGAATAGAATCTAGTCTTGTTCGTTCTGGCATTCAGGCTGTTTTTCCAGCCCGCAGGCGTTGCAGCTTTCGGTGCGGCAGTCCGCGGTTAACTTTTCTTCCGTTGCCGCTTTGTATTCACGCTTGAGGAAATCCGCGCTGATGCCGCTGTCTATATGCTGCCAGGGCAGAACCTCATCCAGCGGGCGCTGCCGCCGGGCGTAGAAATCGGGGTCAATACCGGCTTCCTGAAAGGCTTTCCGCCAGATTTCGTAATTGAAATGCTCGCTCCAGCCGTCCAGAACGGCGCCCATCTGCCAGGCTTTGTGGATAACCTTGCCCAGCCGCCGATCGCCGCGGGAAAGCACTGCTTCCAGCAGGCTTGTATCGGTATCCTGCCAGGAGAGCCTTATGCCCTTGCGGTGCAGGCTGCTTTTTAAAATCTCCTGCTTGGCGTTTATCTTTTCTTCATCATCCATCGCTACCCACTGGAAGGGGGTGTGGGGTTTTGGTACGAAGGTTGAAAAACTGAGCCTCAACTGAGGTTTGCGTCCGCAGGCGTTTTTACCTCGGGCGCGTACCTTTTCCACCAGGCTGACGATGGCGTGGATGTCTTCTTCCGTTTCTGTGGGCAGACCCAGCATAAAATAAAGCTTCAGGTTCAGCCAGCCCCGCTCAAAGGCGGCGGCTGCCGTCGCCAGCAGTTCTTCCTCCGGTATGTGCTTGTTTATCACCTTTTGAAGCCTCTGGCTGCCGGCTTCGGGAGCAAAGGTAAGCCCTGTTTTACGGCGCGAGGGCAAGGCTTCTATTAAACTCAGGGAATCCTGGCTGATACGCAGGCTTGGCAAAGATATCGCCAATGGTTGTTTCTCATATTTACGGCTGATATCAGCGATAAGCCCATCAATATTGCAATAATCGCTGGTGCTTAAAGACACTAGCGAAATCTCGTCGTAACCACAATTTGTGATAAACCCCTCCACTGCCTCCAGCACTTCCTGCTGCGGGCGCTGGCGGACGGGGCGGTATATCATGCCGGCATTACAGAAACGGCAGCCCCGGCTGCAACCGCGGCTTATTTCTATGGCGCCGCGGTCATGTACCACCTCTGCAAAAGGCACAACCGGGTTTGTTACCGGCGGCAGCAGCTTGGAGACTATCTGCCGTTTTATTGCGTGGCTGGCTTCGGGGGTGTTGGGCGTTATGCTTTTGATCAATCCTTCGGCGTCATAATTCAAGTCATAAAAAGCGGGAACATACACGCCGGGGATAGCGGCTGCCTCTTTCAGCAGTTCCTCTTTAGATAAACCTTGCCGTTTCCATTTAAGCAGGCAGGCTGTCAAATCCTCCAGCATCTCCTCTGCCTCCCCAATGACAAAGAGGTCTATAAAATCTGCCATTGGTTCCGGATTCAAAACACAACTGCCGCCGGCAATTACCAGCGGGTGGTTTTCATCCCTTTCGGCGGCAAGCACAGGAATCTGTGCTAGATGCAGCATATTCAGCACATTGGTAAAGGTAAGCTCATAACCCAGCGAAAAACCGATGACATCAAAATCACCCAGCGGATGCTGGCTTTCCAGGCTGAGCATCGGTATTCTGGCGGCTGCTATGGCGGCTGCCATGTCAGATTTGGGGGTGAATACCCTTTCTGCCAGAACGCTTGACTGGCGGTTGAAGATAGAATACAAAATGGAAAGCGCCATATTGGACATGCCGATTTCATAGGTATCGGGGTAGCTGATGGCTATCTTTAAATCCGCCTGCTGCCAGTCCTTGCATATGCTGTTCCATTCGCCTCCGCAATAAGCTGCCGGTTTGTTTACATTAAATAAAATGCTGTCTGGATAACCCAAGTCTGCCTCCGTATTCTGTGTATAGTATACCTGCCGCGCTTTGATATAGGCAATTTAAATTACTTTGACCTTTAACCGGCGGCAGACTAAAATAACAGAAAGGCACAAAAGGAGAATGAAATGGATTCTTTATGGGCGCCGTGGCGCATTGAATATATAAAGATTGCCAAAGAGGAGGCTGAAAAGAGTTGTATCCTGTGCAGCAAGCCTTCAGAAACAGAAGACAGAAAAAACCTGATACTGCACCGCGGCAGGCACAGCTTTATAATTATGAACGCCTACCCGTATACTTCGGGGCATTTAATGGTCGCCCCCTACCATCATACAGCCAACCTTGAAGATTTGGAAGATGCTGAGCGTGAAGAGCTTTTTTCACTGGTCAGCCGCAGCATTGCCGTTTTAAAACAGGTCTTTAAGGCTGAGGGCTTTAACGTTGGCATGAACCTGGGTCGCATAGCTGGCGCCGGTATAGACAGCCACATCCACGTCCACGTGGTACCCCGCTGGGCGGGAGACACCAACTTCATGCCGGTTACCGGTGATATAAGGGTAGTAAACGAAGCTATTCTGGAAACATACGACAAGCTGGCGGGCAGGTTTTAAAAGACTGTCGGCTCAACTAGAAATAGCTTTTATAGACGAAGTCCGGAGCGGCGACGGCGTGCTTTGCCAGCAGTTCGGCAAGCTCATCGGTCCATTGCAGCCTTAACTCATCCGCCTCCAGTAAAAACTCATAAGCCTGGGTAGTCCACTCCGCCTTGTTGTTCTCAAGGCTTATAATTATGTAATAAACCGCCTGCAAAACCAGTTCACATTCGTTGTTCCACCTGTTTTTTACACTGTCCAGCACGCCGGGTGGTGACGACTGCTCAACATTGGCTTGAATAATCTCCATCCGGTTCAACAGATTGTTGAGTTCCGCCACCTTTTCAACCAGGCTCAGCTCTTCGTAGCTTTCGGTCAGCGTTTTATAATCGTCAATCCACTGGATATGCGCCTGCGCCGTTACCACCGTACTTTCCAGGTAGTCTATTATATCTTGGTTGTCTCCGTCCGATTGCCAGGAGATGGCAAAAACCACGCTTGCGATAAAAAGCAAACCGATGACTATTATTGAGTTACGCACATAGCGAGTGTTCATTTGCTTTATCCGTTGTTATCAGGGATATATTCCAATCACTTCTATTATACCCCAAATTAACGGCGGGCATAAGGTATATACCGATAGCTTTGCTGCCAGCTAACCTTTGGGGTTATAGTATTACGCCGGCTTGCTTGTTATAATACGCCCTGTGGCTCTAATGCGATACATCCACTGCAAGAAGCCGGATTGCCGGGTCTGAAATTCTCTGGCTGAATTATGGATTTGAACACGGATTTATTCCTGCTTGTGGTTTTTACAGCCCTGCTGTGCCAGTATATAAGCATCTCTATCGGCATGGGTTACGGCATCATGCTGGCTCCATTGCTTCTTATTATGGGCTTTTCCGCGCTGTATGTTGTTCCCGCCATACTGTTCAGCCACCTGGCGGGCGGCGTTGTTGGCTCGGTGCTGCACCAGCGGCTGGGCAATATAGAACTGGGCTTAAAAAAGAAAAAAAGCGGCCGGTTGGCTTCACTTATGGCATCGACAGATGCCAGGGTGGTTGTTATTCTTGCCGGTTTTGGGATAATCGGGGTACTGCTGGGGACATTTACCGCCATAAACATCCCCGATACCGCCCTGGGAATATATATCGGTACTATGGTGCTACTGGTAGGTATGATGGTTCTGTTCTACCGCGGACGCAAGCGGGAATTCTCCTGGAAGGGATTAATCGTTCTGGGATTGATCGGCGGTTTTAACAAAGGCATAAGCGGCGGTACCTTTATGGTAATGGCTACCGGTGGACAGCTTGTCGTCGGCCGCGCAGCCAGAAGCTCCCTGAGCAGTACTACGGTGGCGGTAACCATCGTCAGCGCTGCCGGTTTCCTGGGCTACCTGCTGTTAAAGACAGACATAAACTGGGCGCTGCTGGCGGCTGCCAGTATTGGCTCGGCGGCGGCGGCGCCTTTCGCCGTGCTGACGGTAAAGAAATTATCGGCTATAAAGCTGGAACTGGTTATCGGGCTGGCGGCGACAATACTGGGTATAGCTATACTGGTAAGAATAGTTGTTGCCTGAAGGAGTTTATGATGCTGGACTTAAATGATTTAGAGAATAAGGCAACCTATATAGTATGGGAAGCCCGCGCCGAGTTTAAAAATCCCGTTCTCTCTGGAGCCATATAATTCGCATATCATTCCAGCGTATATGAGAAATTGCACATCAACACTAAATAACGCTAGAATAATAAGGCTAAAACCGGTGGCTTAACTGGCTATACTCCTGTATATTTAAAAGCTAAAGTCTAAAGCTAATCAGATAAAATCAAGCCGGCTGCTTTATTAAAAGGATGAATTACAAGGAGGGGCAATGAAAAAGGAACTTATGGATAAACTTGCCTGCCCCCGCTGCAAGGGAGAACTGGTGCTGGAGGTGACGCTTGAGGAGGGGGATGAGGTCATCAGCGGCAGGCTGGGCTGCGCTGCCTGTAATCTAATATATCCCATAGGGGACGGTATCCCCAATCTGCTACCGCCGGAGTTGCGTAGCGATGAAAACGCCTGAAACAGGCTGTTAACCGGCGGGAAATGAACTGGTACCCCCAAGCGGATTCGAACCGCTGCTGCCGGCGTGAAAGGCCGGTGTCCTAGGCCTCTAGACGATGGGGGCACCTTTTTAGAGTATATCAGATAAAAAGACCTCTTTACAATTGTTTTTATATTTGTAAAAGCTGCCTGTATATACCCCGTTATGATAGAATAGCTGTTAGAATGGACGAAATTAACGGCAAAGAGCCGGCAGATGAATGCAAAAAGGTCGGCTGGGTAAAGACCAGGCTTGTTCCCCTGCTGGGCTTGCTGGCTATTATTGCCATTGCCGTCACCATTTTTTACCTTTACCGCTACCACCCGGAAAAGTTCGAACAGCTGAAAGAACTCGGCTACCTGGGTGTTTTCCTTATAAGCCTTATCCTCAATGCCACCGTCGTTCTGCCGGCTGGCAATTTCCTGATTATAGCCACCCTGGGCGCCGCCCTGCCCTCGGCTACCCTGGTGGGGATAATCGGCGCATTGGGGGCGGCTATCGGCGAGCTTACCGGCTATGCCGCCGGTTGCAGCGGGCAGGCGATGGTGCAGAAAAACCGCCTTTACCTGCGGCTGGAAAAATGGATGAAAAAATGGGGCTCGCTAACGATATTCGTGCTGTCGGCTTTCCCCTTCTTCTTTGATGTTGCCGGTATTATCGCCGGGGCTTTGCGCCTAAAGATATGGAAGTTTTTTATCGCCTGCTGGCTGGGCAGAACGCTGCTGTATATAACTATCGCCTGGGCGGGCGTGCTGGGCTGGGACTGGTTGCTTAATATAATTGATTAGACGGCGTTTTGACTTTAAGCAGTATTAAGATACCAGCAAGGCAGTAAACGCAGCAGGCTATAAGCATAATCTGATAACCCAGTCCCACGCTCTGGGCTTCAAAGTGGTCTATTAAGGGTCCCACCAGGCGGGCGATGGCACCGCCGCCGGCGGTGGCCATATTAGCCAGCCCCAGGTATCTTGCCTCTTCGCCCTTAGTCACTAGGTCGGTCGCCAGTGCCCAGTTGGTACTGGAGAAAGCGCCGACAGCTGTTCCGATTATCCCTGCGGCAATCATTATAGCTGATATGTCTTTGGCGAAGATTATTATTATGAAACCCAGCACCATCAGCAGCCCGGAGATAAAGCATATCTTCCTGCGCCCTATCCTGTCCGAAAGGTGTCCGGCGGGATAGACGATTGCCAGCATGCCAATAACGCCCACCACCGTGAACCTAGCCGCCGCCGCCGCCGGGTCATCAACGCCGATAATGTCCCGCAGGAAGTAGAGGGCAAACTGCTGGACGGTGGCGAAAGCCATCAGGATAAGGGTGCGTGAAACCAGAAACCACAGGAAGCTGCGGTTTGTGCGGATGTTTATCCTGAAGGTGTTCAACAGGGTAGACAAAATTGATGTTCGGTTGATGTTGAGGGAAGGCTTCTCTTTAACTTTCAGCAGGGTAACAATCAGCATCACCAGCAGCAGAACCCCCGGCACTAAAAGCGAAAGCCATAGCCATAGGCTGCCTTCGCCGCCAGAATAACGGTCCATGAAATTGCCGATTATAAGCACCGCCACCGCCCCGCCAACTATCTCCAGCAGCGTCTTTATACCAGAGGCGCGCCCCCTCTTATCCGCTGGCACCAGGTCCGGGATAAAGCCCTGATAAGGACCCTGCGCTGTGTTGCTGCCGGCCTGCAGCAGGCAGTAAATAACGAAGATGGCGGCATAGCTGCCGGCTAGCCCGATGCCCGGCAGCAGTAATATCAGCAGCAGGATACCCAACAGGATATAAGGCCGCCGCCGCCCCCACCTGGAGCCGTAGCGGTCACTGATGGCGCCGGCTATTGGCTGGATGAACATCGCCAGCAGCAATCCGCTGAAGGTCAGCATTCCCAGGTAGGTGTTTTTTTCTGATTCGGCGACGAAATCCAGCAGTCGCAGGGGCAGGATAATGGTGTGCATGCTCTGCCACAGGGCTGAAAGGGCAAAGCCAAGGATAGTGATTTTAAAGTAGTCGGCAGTGCCGAAGCCCTTGATATTGAAAGAAGAACCGCCTGTTGAATCCGTATCTGCCACGGGCTAAAGCATAGCAGAGGTTGGGAAGGGTGGCAATAAACGGCTCTAGGGGTAAACTGCCATTGCTTCCAGCCCGGTGGTTTCCGGCAGCCCCAGCATCAGGTTCATATTCTGAACCGCCTGTCCTGCGGCGCCTTTAACCAGGTTATCAATGCAGCTTATCACCACCAGCCTTCCGGTGCGGCTGTCAATAGACGGGTGAACCAGGCACATGTTAGAGCCGCTGGTATGCTTGGTGTGGGGCGGGCAGTCCATAATCCTGACGAACGGCGCGTCTTTATAAAAATCTCTATATAGCTGTACAATCTCCGCCTGCGTGATAACGTTGCTGGCAAGCGGGGCGTAGCAGGTGGTCAGGATGCCGCGCGTCATCGGCACTAGGTGCGGCACGAAGGTTACCGCAGGCTCATCAGCTGTACTCAGCAGACCCAACTCCTGCACAATCTCCGGCAGGTGGCGGTGCCCTTCCAGGGCGTAGGCGGCGGCATCTTCGTTGGCTTCGGCGTAGTGCGTCTTGATATTCAGCGTGCGGCCGGCGCCGGAGACACCGGATTTACTGTCTATTATTATATGGTTGCCAATAAGCCCCTGCTTGACAGCCGGTGCCAGCGCCAGAATAGCCCCGGTGGGGTAGCAGCCGGGGTTAGCTACCAGCCTGGCAGAAACTATATCCTCGCGGTGCAGTTCCGGCAGCCCGTAAACAGCCTCTTTCAATAGCTGATGTGCCGGGTGGTTGAAGCCGTACCATTGCGGGTAGGCAGCGGCTTCTTTCAATCTGAAATCGGCGCTTATGTCCACTACCCTGACCCCCTTCTCCAGCAGGGGGATGACCTCGGCGGCGCTTTGCTTGTGCGGCAGGGCAGCGAAAGCCAGCTCTACACCCCCCAGTTCGGCTTTAATAACCAGTTCGCTGTTAAGGTGCGGGAAAACGTCCTCAAGCTTCTGCCCGGCGGCGCTGCGCCCGGTAACCGATACCAGTTCCACTGCAGGGTGGCTTAAAAGAAGCCTTGCCAGCTCAACACCGGTGTAGCCGCTAACGTTGATGATGCCTGTTTTTATTTTATTCATTTTCTACACCTCGTGACATATTTGTTCCAGGGACGCCAGTTGCTCGCGGGTGCCCATAGTAATCAGGATGTCGCCGGCTTCCAGCGCCTCATCGGCCGCCGGATTAGCCAGTAGTTTGCCGTTTTGGCGGCTTATCGCCAGGACAGTGGCTTTGGTGTGCTGGCGGACATTTTCCACCGGCTGCCCTACCAGGCAGGATTTACCCCTGACGGCAATATTTTCCATCTGTAATTCACGGCCACGGCGGTGGGTTACGGTATCGAAAAAGTCTACCACCGCCGGGCGCAAAGCCAGCATTGCCATACGGCGGGCGCCGATGCTGTCCGGTGATATTACGCGGTTGGCGCCGGCTCTCTTCAGCTTGGCTTCGGCTTCGTTGCCGGAGGCGCGGGCTTCTATGAAAAGCTCTGGCCGCAGCTGCCTGGCTGAAAGTGTTATATAGGTGCTGTCGGCGTCGCTGGCAACGGCAATTATCAATCCGCGGGCATGCTCTATGCCGGCTTCCTTAAGCGTCTCATCGTTGGTGGCATCCGCCAGCAGGTAAAGCCGGTCATCCTCTACAGCCTTGGTTGTCATATCCCTGTCTTTGTCGATAACCACGAAGGATACCTGCTCCTCGGCTAAGACGTCGGCTATTTCCTGCCCCACCCGGCCATAGCCGCAGAGTATAAAGTGTTCCCTAAGTTTAGCAATTCTATTCTTCATCTGTCGCCTCCCCAGAGTAATACCGAATTCGCCCTCCACCACGTAAGCCATAATGGCGGTCAGTATATAGAGGGCGCCGCCGACACCGATTAGCATAAGAAAGATGCTGAATATCCGCCCGCCCTCGCTCAGCGGGTGAACCTCGTCATAACCAACGGTGGTTATGGTCACTATCGTCATATAGATAGAGTCCAGGAAAGACCAGCCTTCAATAAGCATATAGCCGACGGTGCCAATCGCCGTGATGACAAGCAGGGCAAAAACACCCCACAGCAGTCTTCTGAAAGAACTCATCGGTTACCTTTTCCAAGCCTTTTTTTGGTATCTTACCTTAATTATTATTTTATCCTGCCGTTCATTTCCCTTTGAACTATCTGGTCTACCGTAATAAATTCAATAACGATACCCTCTTCTCTTTCTATGCGCCTGACTTCCTTTTCGGCATCACGGCTGAAAGAAAAGCCTACGAATATACCGCTATCCCTTCTATCACGCTTAATGGCTGTTAAAAAGGCGTCTATTTCAGGTCTGCCTACTTGGTCGGTTCTTTTTACCTGAATAGGTATGTAGTGGTCTATCTCTCCAAATAGGTCTATACCCTCTTGCTTTTCCTTTTTAATATCTTCTATTGGGTATAACTTACCGTCTATACCGCTATCCCTAACCAGATTTTTATTGGGAGTTCCGCCTAGTGCGTTTATAGCCCAGTTCTGGAACTCAAAGGCTGGATACTGCCTTAATTCTTTTGCTGTCTTGGGTAAATCCCTAATCCAGAAGCCCTCACCCTCTTTCAGCCCACAATTTTTTTCCAATCTATCCGCCACTACACGGCAAGACGTTGGGGATATATCTATGCCTATCCATTTCCGCTTGTTCACCTGTGCGGATACAAGGGCAGTGCCACAGCCGCAAAAAGCGTCCAATACTATATCGCCTTCATTACTGCTGGCTTTAATGATGCGGTCTAACAAGGCAAGTGGTTTTTGGGTGGGGTAGCCTAACCTCTCTTTTGTAGCAGAGCCTACGGCTGGAATTTCCCACCAGTCCTTGGCTATTACCCAGCTATACTGCCCCTTCTCGTCTTTTTGAAAATCACTTTTCTTAAAGCCATATTCGTGCATCATATACGACTTTTCTTTTTGTGGATTAAACAACCAATCATCGCTTTTGGTATAGAACAAAATGATATCGTGTTTTTTAGCGAAGCGTCTTTTAGTTGCTCCACCAGTTTTGTAGCACCAAACAATTTCATTCTGGAAGTTGTTATAACCGAATAAGTCATCCCTATCCAAAAGCACTTTAATATAGTGCGATGCGTGCCAGTCGCAGTGATAGTAAAAACTGCCCGTGGGTTTTAATACTCTGTAAAGCTCTTTAAGGCGCGGCGTCATATAATCTATATAAGCCCTTACATTTTCAAACCTGTCCTCAAAATGCCTCTTTTCCTGTTCCTGCCAGAAGGCTACATAGTTACGGTTAGAGCTAAACGGCGGGTCAATATATATCAAATCCACGCTTTCATCCGGCAGTTCTTTCAGTTTTTCAAGGCAATCACCGCAGTATATAACACTTGTCTGGATATCCATATTACCCCCTAGCTAAACCTTGCCAATAATGTTGCCTAATTCTAGCATATTATTGCCATCAGGGGGGTATTATGCTAACATCTTGAGTTGGATTATCAGTAATAATCCGCAAAAAGGAGGTGCAAAAAGTGCCTGAAATCTATTTTTTAGATGTTACCAACCGCGATGGTGTACAGACCGCCAAGCTGGGGCTTTCCAAGCTTGAAAAGACGATGATAAATATATACCTGGACGAGATGGGCATCTTCCAGTCCGAGTTCGGTTTTCCCACCACCAGGCATGAGTCCAATTACCTTCAAGCCAATATAGAGCTGGCTGAAATGGGGGTAATTAAAAACCTGCGCCTGGAAGGCTGGATAAGGGCTATCGTCGCCGACGTAGAGACCGCTTTTAAAATGGTACCTAATATAAAACACCTTAACCTTTCCATATCCACCTCGGACCAGATGATACAGGGCAAGTTTCAGGGCAGAAAGACAAAGGACGATGTCATAGAAGATATGTCCAGAGCCGTTGATGCCGCCTGGGCGCACGGTGCCGAGACCATCGGCGTTAACGCCGAAGACGCCTCACGCACGGAGCTGGATTACCTTGTGCGCTTCGGACTGGCAGCCAAGGAACATGGCGCCAACCGGCTGCGCTATTGCGATACCCTGGGCTATGATAATCCCTTTACCATCTATCAGACAGTTCGGACGCTGGCGGAGGAGGTAAAAATCCCCATAGAGCTGCACTGCCACGGCGACCTGGGAATGGCGGTGGCAACCTCCCTCTGCGGCGCCAAGGGGGTCATAGACGGCGGGCAGGATGCATACATAAACACCACCATCAACGCTATCGGTGAAAGAGCCGGCAACGCCGATCTTGTCGCCACCATCCTGGCGGTTACCAAGTCCAAAGGCTTCGCTGATGAATACAAAATGGGTGGCAACGTGGATTTATCCAAAGCCTGGAAGCTGGCAAACTATGCCAGCTATTCCTTTGACGTGCCGATACCCATCAACCAGCCGGGCGTTGGGCGTAATGCTTTCGCCCATGAATCCGGCATACATGCCGACGGCGTGTTAAAAGACCCGGAGAACTACGAGCTTTACGGCTACGAGGAGCTGGGGCGCGGCGAGCCGGAGTTCGTGGATACCGGCCGCCAGATAAGCGCCGGCGAATACAGTGGTATTTCCGGCTTCAGCCATATAATGGGGCAGATGGCGGTATCCTTCGCCAGTAAGGAAGAGGCGCAGAGAACCCTGGAGCTGGTACGCTATGCCAATGTACAGGCGCATAAGCCGCTGGTGGAAGATGAGCTTCTCTTTATCGCCAGATACCCCGAGATTGCCAGGAAACTGCTGACGCTGGTACCTCTGGCATAGGCTTGCAATGGAAGAACAGCCAGCGGATATGACGCTGAAGCCAATCGGCGTTGTCAGCAGTGAAATAAAGGCAATCCCCTCTAGGCCGGGCTATAACTGGCAGGTGGTAGCATCCAGGATTATTCTTGATGAAGACCTTGCTGAAGCCCTGGAAGGGCTGGACAGGTATTCGCATATAATCGTTATCTACTGGCTGCACAAGGCTTATAACAGAAAGCATTCAATTAAAGTCCATCCCCGGGGCGATAAAAGCCTGCCGCTGGTGGGACTTTTCGCCTCTCGCTCTCCCCACCGTCCCAACGCGTTAGGCGTCAAGACGGTACGGCTTATAAAAAGGCAGGGCAATACGCTATGGATCAGGGGGCTGGATGCCATTGACGGCACACCGGTTATAGACATAAAGCCCTTTATCCCCGGCTACGATTCTTCGGATGATGCTACGGTACCTGAATGGAATACGCGCAAACACATAGAAAGATAAAAGAGGTCTACAATCGTCTTTTTACCGCATACGGGCTGCAATACTGGTGGCCTGCCGAAGAGCCATTTGAAGTAATGATTGGCGCTATCCTGACGCAGTCTGCTGCCTGGCTCAATGCGGGCAAAGCCATTGCCAACCTTAAAGCCGCCGGGGCGCTTTCACCGGCGGCGATACGCAATCTGCCCCTTGCCGAACTGGCGCGCATTATCCACCCCTGTGGTTATTTTAACGCCAAGGCTCTTAAGCTGAAGGCGCTGGTTGAATGGTTTGGCGATTATGCTGATAATTTTGATAACCTGTCTGCAGTAGACACAGATATATTACGGCGGGGGCTTCTGGAAGTTCATGGCATCGGGCCGGAAACTGCCGATTCAATCCTGCTTTACGCCATCGGCAAGCCGGTTTTTGTTATAGACGCCTATACGCGGCGCATTATTAGCCGCATTGGTTTTAGCGTGGAGAAAGAAAGCTATGATAGCTACCAGAGGCTGTTTACGGCAAATCTGGCGGCGGATACACAGCTTTATAATGAATACCATGCATTGCTGGTGAAACTGGCTAAGGATGCCTGCCGCAAGAAATCGTTGTGTTTAAATTGCTGCCTTAAAGATTTATGCTGCTTCGCTAGAGAAGGCTAGTCTTCCAGTCCTGCTGCTTCTGCCGCAATCTCTGCGATGTCCATAATCCTTATTGAATACTGGCGCTCTCTGGTTTTCACGGCATCTTCAAACATCTGTAAACAAAACGGGCAGGCGGTAGCCAGCGTTTCAGCCTTCGTTTCGAGCGCCTGTTCAAACCGTATTTCACTTATGCGCCTGCCAGCATTTTCTTCCTGCCACATTCTGCCGCCGCCGCCGCCGCAGCAGAAGCTGTTCTTGCCCTTCTTTTGCATCTCCTGCAGGCTGGTGTTGGGCAGGTTTTTCAAGATGCTTCTCGGTTGCTTGTAGATACTATTATACCTGCCTAAATAGCAGGGATCGTGGTAGGTGATAGTGGCGCTTTGGCTGTTTTCAAGTTCCAGTTTGCCTGTTTCAATAAGTTCAGCGATAAGCTGGCTGTGGTGTATAACCTCAAAACAGCCGCCGAAGGCGGGGTATTCATTTTTTATTGTGTTATAGCAGTGGGGGCAGGCGCTTACGATTTTCTTAACGCCATAGCTGTTGAGTTTGCTTATGTTCTCCTGCGCCTGCACTTGAAAAAGGTATTCGTTACCCAGACGCCGCGTCGGGTCTCCGCAGCAGTTTTCATCCACTCCCAGTATGGCGAAACCAACCCCCGCCTGTTTCAACAGCTTCGCTAGTGCCTGCGTTACCCTCATACTTCTTTCTTCCAGCGCGCCGCTGCAGCCCACCCACAGGAGAATATCGCAGGGGTTTTCTTTAGAGATAGTTTTAACATTTAAACCTTCAGCCCAGTCCGTCCGTGAAGCCGTAGCCCCGCGCCAGGGATGCCCGCGCGCTTCAAGGCTA
>Ga0180438_10007088_pt1 | contig 14816 bp, 15 predicted proteins | sample SS_ome_12_FD_132455 | JGI IMG/M metagenome (GOLD analysis project Ga0180438, IMG submission 132455) | Hypersaline lake sediment archaeal communities from the Salton Sea, California, USA - SS_3_D_2 metaG | ecosystem: Environmental > Aquatic > Non-marine Saline and Alkaline > Hypersaline >...
ACACCCGGAATATAAGCGGAGCCTTACGATTATATGAAAGCCTAGGATTTCGACCCACTAAACGCATTTCCATCTACAGGCTGCCGTTCTAAAATAACTTCACCATCTGTTACAATCAACTTTTAACAGGATAAGGGATGGAAATTTCAGGCGATATCATCAAGGTAGGTTTATGGACATACATGCATTTATTTGGGATCTGGGCGGGGTCCTGGTTCGAACAGAGGATTATTCCTCAAGACAGAAATTAGCTGACCGTTTCGGACTTTCGCGCGGCGAACTGGAAGAACTTGTCTTTAACAGTGAATCGGGCAAAAAAGCCCAACTGGGTCAGATCAGCGCGCTTCAGCACTGGAAGTTCATAACCAGACCATTTCAACTCACCCCTAGGGAACTCAATGAATTTCAGGAAAATTTTTGGGGTGGTGACCGCCTGGATGAAACACTGGTGGATACTATTCGTTCGCTCCGCACGCAATACAGAACCGCACTGCTCAGCAATGCCTTCTCTGACTTGCGGGATATGATCTCCCAACAATGGATGATTGATGATGCTTTCGACGAGATCGTGATTTCATCAGAAGTTGGCGCGATGAAACCTGCGGCTCGCATATACAAATTAACGCTTGAGCAGCTTAATGTAAGACCGGAACATGCGGTGTTCATTGACGATTTTCCCCAGAATATCCGCGCGGCACGGGATTTGAATTTGGAAACTATCCATTTTAAATCTCCTGAACAAATATTGGGAGCGCTTGAAAGATTACTTCAGAATAAAAGACCATGACAGAAAATGAGATAACCTCTAAAACCCTCTACCAGGCTTCCAGGCAAATAGCCAGTAAAGAGATTTCCCCCCTCGAACTGGTGCAAGCCTGTTTGACCAGGATCAGCGACCACGATGAAATGATAAACAGTTTCATCACAATCACAGCTGATCTGGCTCTCCAGCAAGCCAAGCAAGCTGAAATCGCTCTGATGGGTATGGATTCGTCTGAGATTGAGTCACGTTCCCCATTATTTGGTATCCCGATCGCATACAAAGATCTATACGAGACGGCTGACATTCTTACGACAGCTGGATCAACATTCCTCAAGGATTACATCCCCTCTGAAGACAGTGTTGTTGTCCAGAAGCTCAACGCAGCAGGTGTGATTTCTCTCGGGAAGCTTAATCTGCACGAAATCGCTCTGGGGGTAACCAATGTCAACCCACATTTTGGCGCGTGCCGGAATCCATGGGCGCCGGACCGAATCTCGGGCGGTTCATCCGGAGGCTCATCGGCTGCATTAGCGGCCGGATTTATTTTCGGATCAATGGGCAGCGACACTGGAGGATCGATCCGCATCCCATCCTCACTTTGCAGCACTGTCGGCATCAAACCGACCTACGGGCGCGTCAGCCTGAAAGGAGTACTCCCGCTCAGCTGGAACCTGGATCACGCTGGACCAATGGCGCGCAGCGTGCTGGATGCCGCTTTACTGCTGACCGCTATTGCTGTTTACGATTCTTACGATCCATTTTCAGTCAACCATCCACCGGATGATTACTTAACCCACATTAAGGATGGAGTAAAAGACTGGCGGATTGCCCTGGCGGATGATGACTTTTTCGATTGCACAGCGGATGAAGTCGCCCAGAGCGTACAGCTCGCAGGGCAAATATTCGAAGACCTTGGAGCTCATGTTGAATCGGTACCCTTCCCAGGCGCGCGCCAGGCTGCCCGGGCGAATGGTCTGATTACCGTCTGTGATGCAGCAGCAGTCCACAAAGACCGCCTGGATCAAAATCCGGGTGGTTTCGGAGCTGACGTTTTAAAACGCCTGCGATTGGGGCTAGAGACCAATACTCTTGAATATATCCAGGCTCGAAAAAACCAGGTTGAACTGCGCCGGCAATTTGAACGGTTTTTCGAAAGTTACGATCTCCTACTCACTCCCACCACCCCGGTGCCAGCCCCGCCAATCGAAGGACCGGATGCAGTCGAGCAGGCGCATCTGCTCACACGTTACACCGCGCCCTTCAATCTTACCGGGCTGCCTGCGGTTTCTATACCATGCGGTTTTTCAACCAAGCGGCTACCGATTGGCTTGCAAATCGTGGGTAAACACTGGGCAGAGAGCCAGGTTCTGAGAGCCGCATTTGCTTTTGAACAAGCTAGGGATCTGCATAAAGAGATGCCTTCCCTGTAAACTGCACACATTAAATTGGGACTTTTTTCTTCCAATCATATCCAGCCAAACTTATAATTCTTTACTTCGCATGAAAAAAACAAGAAATTCGATGTAGCTCTAAGAGGCTGTCTTTAGATCACCCTGTATCATGCGAATGCATAGCCGAAGCATCTGATTTTCATCCAGAGGGAGACCCTTCGCTGCCCAAAAAGCAGGGATTAAAATCTGCTCGGGGTGACCTTATATTGTGACCTCTTGTAGAATCAAAAATACGATTTCCAAACCCGTTAAAAAGCCTATGAATATAGGGAATTCACTTCGATCTCAATACCAGCTTATCCAAAGTTTCAACAGGCTGGCGCGCCTTTTTTTACTCGCAACACTGATAAACGGAATCGTATTCAGCATCTGGTGGCTGTTTTTCAATTTCTACATCCTTGAACTCGGTTACAGCCGGGAATTCCTTGGACTGGTTACATCGGCAACCTCTGCATCGGCTTTGCTGCTCGGAATCCCTCTGGGTATGCTTTCTGACAGGATCGGGCGCAGAAAAGCCATGTTGTGGGGGGTAGTGATATACGTCGCCGCGTCAGGGCTGGAAGTGATCGTTTTAAAACCCAATCTAATTCTGCTGATGGCGCTGGTCAGCGGTGCAGGACATACGCTTTACTTCATCAGCCAGCCGCCGTTTATGATGAAGGCTTCAAACAGCCAGAACCGGACATTATTATTCAGTCTCAATTTTGCGTTAATTACGCTGTCAGGCACATTTGGCAACCTGTTTGCCGGTCAAATGCCGTCTTTTTTCGGATCTATGTTAGGAGTGCCTTCAGACAGCGCAATGGCTTACCGGTTTGTTCTATTAACGGCAGTCTTCCTGGGTTCACTATCATTAATACCCCTTGCATTATTGCGGGCTAATCACAAGAACTCTAGTCAAGAACCAGACGAGCAAACAACCAGCGGCCAGTCCCTGAGTATGATTCTTCATTCACTGAGGATGACAATTACACGCCCCATTACCCTTAAACTTTCACTTCCGAATTTAATTATTGGTTTTGGCGCGGCGATCCTCATCCCTTACATGAACATTTTCTTTCATGACAGGTTCCAAATTTCCGACCAAACGCTGGGTATCCTGTTCGCTTTATCTTCTATGTTTACAGGTGTGGGAGCATTTATTGGCCCAAGGCTAGCCTTAATGATGGGTACCAAAATCCGGGCGGTTGTGTTCACCCAGTGGCTCAGTCTAATATTTATGCTTTTGCTAGGTTTCTCGCCTTATTTCTACCTTGCTGCGCTGGCATTTTTAATCCGCTCCGCCTTAATGAATATGTCAGTACCGCTTTACGATGCTTTTTCCATGGAACAGATTCAAGAAAGAGAACAGGCAACGGTTGTTAGTGTAAAGGAGACAGCCTGGCAGTTAGGTTGGACTTTCGGTCCCTATATCTCCGGAATTGTGCAGGAAACACACGGGTTCAGCCCATTATTTATAGTGACTTCTGCGCTGTATGCAATTTCGACCCTAATTACCTGGGTGTTTTTTCGGGACTCAGAAGCACCGCCCGCACTGCAGCCAGAGGCTGCAGCCGACCAATAACCAATTGGATTCCTTGGAAAGTAGTTTATGCCGCTGCGGGAAGTATAAACACGTCTTCCTACATCAAATAAGGCAGCTTTAATTGTGGAGGCTGCCTTATTGGGGAGGAGAAGATATGAAAAATGTAACTTGCTCAACTATAATAATGACGTCTTTATGTGAAAATATCTTACCTTACCAGGTAAAGAAGCACCTCAGATTCTCTGAGTGATAATTGAACTTTACCCGGTTTAACGGATAACCCCGCAGAATTCGTTTTCAAAATGATCACTATTGGTGTAATTGCAGATACACATATCCCCGATCGGTCACGCGCGCTGCATCCCCGGATTGCGGCTGTGTTCAATGACGCAAGAGTAGCAACGATTTTACATGCGGGTGATGTTTCATCACCGAATGTGCTCAAGGAGCTGGAGACGATCGCCCCTGTCCATGCCGTACAGGGAAACCGGGATTGGCTGCTGTTACGGCAACTGCCGTTCAAATTAACCTTTGAATTCAAAGGGGTGAAAATTGGCATGACTCACGGGCACGGAAAACTCGCCAAGTACCTGCAGGATAAAATTTATTATGCCTTGCGCGGATACGACCACGATCATATCATCCCCTGGCTGCTGAATACATTTCCCGAAACGGATGCGATCGTTTTCGGACACGGTCATATCCCCCTGAACCGCAGGATGAATGGGCAATTGCTTTTTAACCCTGGTTCCCCGCATGTCCCAAAAGCCGGAATCAAACCGAGTGTTGGACTGCTTTATATCCAACACAAAGGTGAGGTCTTGGGTGAAATTATCAAATTGACTTAGACAACCTGCTCTAGAACCTGCTCATACACAGGTAAATTCCATCCCCGGTATTTAGGGTTGCGTGCGTAAACCACCTCTTCAAATAATGCGCGCAGTTTTTGTGTTGTTGGACCCATGATGCCGGACCCAATCGGCCGGTGATCCACACGCGTCACAGCAGTTACCTGTGCCGCAGTCCCGGTCATAAAGAATTCATCACAAATGTAGACTTCAGTGCGGTCAATTTGCCGTTCGATAACTGTAAGATTTAATTCACTCCGGGCAAGTTCAATGACAGTCCGGCGCGTTATGCCTTCCAATATATTATCGGTGATCGGCGGTGTCACCAGTACACCGTCCCTCATCATAAAAATATTCTCGGCGCTGCCTTCCGAAATATGGCCGTCATAGTTCAATACCAAAGCTTCGTCAAAACCAGACCTCATTGCGTCTGTCTTAATAAAGGCGGAATTCGCGTAAGCGCCGCTAATTTTTCCACGTGCTGGGATCACATTATCTTCAACGCGCCGCCAACTGGAGAATGTCACATGCGCATTGGTATCATTGGAAACATATCGGTCAAACGGGATGCTGATAATCGAAATTTCATTTTCCAGGTCGTGAAGTTTAACTCCGATAATTTCATCCGCCATGTAAGCTAATGGACGGATGTAAACATCACAACGATATCCCTCCCGCTTCAATAATTCAATTGTCACCTGAATTAAACTTTCAGGTGTGTGGTCGAACTGCATACATAAAAGTTTCGTTGAATTTAAAAACCGACTGTAATGGTCTGCCGGCCGAAACAGGTACAATTCTTCGTAATCGCTATTCCAGTATGCCCTTATTCCAGCGAAAGCGGCTGTCCCATAATTTAGAGAATGGTTCAAGACTCCCACCCTAGCCTGCTCGTACGGCACGATACTGCCCTTAAAGAATGCGTGGTTTGGAAGTGTCATTCAATCCTCCTGCATTTGAAAAATTCTTGATTTGTGCCTGCCTGGATTATATCACCCTCGTTGAATTAACCGCGGATTTTATCCAGCTCTCTCCAGGTGCTTACTATGGAGGAGGTACAGCTCTTTGTCAGTCTTTCGAAAACCAATTTATGAGGGTATACTCAAGTTATTAATAAAAGATGATCCTGGATAACCTTTTTCGAATCAATTGGTTATTATGCGGCAGCTGTAAGCGACACCTGCCTGTTATGGATATTTACCGGAGGAAAGATTATGAAACGCGCAGTGAGTGTGAGCATCGGTTCATCAAAACGTGATAAAGCGGTTGAAGTCGAACTGCTGGGTGAAATGGTGCATATAGAGCGTATCGGGACAGATGGAGACATGCAAAAAGCGGCACAGTTATATAAAGAATTAGATGGTCAGGTGGATGCATTCGGCGTTGGCGGCGCTGACCTGGGACTGATGGTCGATAAAAAGTGGTACCCGCTCCATTCTGTGCAGCCAATGGTTCGATATATCAAAGAAACGCCTGTCGTTGACGGTGCGGGATTGAAGAACACGCTTGAAAATCGAATTGCCCCTTTCATGGAATCTCATATAAGCGCGTATCTTGATGAAAGTGGGCGGAACGCATTCATCACTTTGGGAGCCGATCGTTGGGGTATGTCAAAGTCGTTCCTCGATGGCGGTTACAATTGTGTTTTCGGCGATATTATGTTCGGTTTGGGAATCCCAATCGCGGTCCGCTCGGAAAAAAGTCTGAAAAGGATTGCAGCTGTTATTATGCCGGTCGTCGGGCGTTTGCCTTTCAATATGCTCTACCCTACCGGTGAAAAACAAGATATCCGCATCCCGAAATATGAGAACCATTACCAATGGGCGACCGTTGTCGCAGGAGATTGCCATTACATAAAACGCCATATGCCTGACGATATGACAGGAAAAGTAATTGCTACCAATACCACTACAACAGATGATGTCCAGCTGTTTCGAGACCTCGGCTGTAAATACCTGGTCACCAGCACACCGGTACTTGACGGGCGCTCATTTGGTACAAATATGATGGAAGCGGCTTTAGTTGCAGTTTCGGGCAAGAAGCGCGCTTTAACTCTCGAAGAATTAAATGAGATGCTCACCCAGCTGGATTTTAAACCACAGATACAAGAATTATAATTTTCAATCACAGCTCTCTTTAGGACTGAAGGCATCATCTTTCGAAGACTTAATAATCTGAACAGGGAGAATATTTATATGGATGCAGTCTTACTATCCGGCGGAGTTCCGAAACCGGACGATCCTCTTTACCCATATACCAAAGGCGAACCCAAAGCCCTGATAAAAATTGGCGGTAAACCGATGATTCAATGGGTTCTGGATGCCATCGAACTGGCTGAAGCGGTATCGAATCTGGTTGTTGTTGGAATGTCTCCAGAAAACAACCTGACCAGTACAAAAATCAGCGCTTATATACCTTCAAAAGAAGATCTGTTGGAAAACGTCCGTTTAGGTGTCGTTGAAATAACAAACCATAATCCGGAAGCCGGTCATGCATTGATCATCTCATCAGATATACCCGCAATTACAGCGGAGAGCATTGATTGGGTGGTAAATAAGTCTTCCAAATCTGACAAAGATTTATATTACAGCATCATAACGCGCCAGGTGATGGAAGAAAGGTTCCCAGATTCAAAACGCTCATACACCCGTTTGAAAGACGTGGAAGTGTGCGGTGGTGATATGAATGTTGTTCGAACGTCAAAGCTCACTGGAGACGACGAACTTTACATAAAGATTTTGGATGCTCGCAAAAGTGTGTTTAAACAAGCCTCATTAATTGGTTATGATACCCTGCTGTATTTACTCATCCGGCGGTTTGATTTAGAATCGGCGGTGAAGCAGGTGGAAAAGCGTTTAAACATCACAGGCGAAGCAGTCCTATGTCCATATGCAGAGGTGGGTATGGATGTGGATAAGCCCCACCAGCTAGAAATATTACGCGCTGAACTGGAAAAGAAAACTGCTGTATGAGGGCGGATTCGAAAGACAAACTCCAAAAACTGGATTTCGACCTGACAGAACGGCTCAGGTATGAGGCTAAACCGGGAATAATCAGAAGCCTCTCAATCGCACTCGCTCACTCCGGCGACTCCTGGTTCTGGATTCTGGGACTAGGGGTGATCTGGCTGGTAGGCTCTGATTTCTGGAAATGGCGTGTAATTATTTTACTTGCTGGAATATTCTTTACAGCAGTGATCGTGATGGCGATCAAGTTTTCCGTTCGCCGCAGACGACCGGATGGTGATTGGGGAGCTATATACCGGAAAACGGACCCGCATTCATTTCCTTCCGGTCACGCAGCCCGTTCCGCCATGCTGGCAGTAATTGCGTCGGGGATAGGACCGCAGTGGTTGGGGATCCTATTAATCATCTGGGCGCCGCTGGTGATGCTGGCGCGTGTTTCGATGGGATTGCATTATCTGTCAGACGTGATTGCCGGAGCGGCATTGGGGGCAGTGATCGGTTTGATCGTCCTGGTTATCCTGCCGCAGATTTCATATCTTCTTTGAATCCCTCAATAGCATTCACGGGTGTCGGATCGACCTCATAACTCATCGCCAGGTAGAATGCTAAATAATCTCCGAAGTGTAAACAGGTCCACATCTGTGAGAGTGGTGTATTCCCCTGAGCCTCAATTACATCTGTGCCCAGTCCTTCCAGCATAAATATCTTACGGGTAAGTTCGCATCTCAATTGGTTGCGGGGATGTTCGTATGAAGAATTTAAAAACAATACCATAGTCCGAGGGAAGATTTCTTCTGGGTTCTCGATCCCAGCCAGGGTATTGTGGTTCGCTTCCGGTAAGAACTCGAATTGTGCCCAGGCTTTAGCAACCTCGCTAATCTGGCCTTTCCACCTGCGTGCAACCGGAGCCAGTATGCCGGATCCCAATACAACGCTCCAACGATCGATTAATTGACCTGCATAGCGCTTGGCTGGGTTGTCCACAATTGGTACATCCGGAGCAATCGTTTTCTGCTGATCCCGCATTGCAGCAACAGCTTCGAGCAGTTCGGAGGATGGATCCGGGATTAACCTCAACCTGAAGAATGCAGCTAAAAGCAGGGTGAATGAATATCCCACAGCTGCGCGTGGTTGTCCTGTATGCTCAAACTGCCACAACGGTAAACCACCATCCCGGGCTACTTGAGCGATTTTGCCACCCGTAGAAACCGCCAGGATTTTGCAATTGCGTTCATCAGCAGCCTGGAATGCGGATAAAGTTTCCTCCGTGTTGCCGGAATGAGAAGACAGGATGACCAGGGTGCCCGAACCGGCAGCCCAGGCTGGCAGATCATAATCTCGATGCACAATTACCGGAATAGCGCAATTAGCTGCAGTGTATGCTGCCAGCAAGTCCGCCCCGATTGCGGAACCGCCCATACCAGCGACCAACACCTGGCGTATGTCTGTCCATTCCGGGAGCGGAAATTCCATACCAAGCTCCCATGCTTTTTCAAGCTGATCGGGTAACATCTCAATTTCACCTAACATATTCTGGCGGTCGATTTTCGAAAACTGCTCAAAATTATCTAAATCCATGTTTATTTCCCTTTCTTATCAAATCAGGCTGTTCAACAGATCGTAAACATCCCGGCGCGACCAACCTGAAACTCCCGCAACTTGTTTTGCAATGGCTGCTGCCGGTTCACCTTTTCCAATCTGGTTGATCAGTTCAGCCTCAACCTGATCCGCGCTCCATATTAGGGGAGACGCATCATTTCCAGCCAGGATAATCGTAAACTCCCCACGCGGGGTTTTGGTAGAAAAATGCTGGATTGCCCCTGCGATAGTCCCACGGTAGATTTCTTCGTGCATTTTGGTCATTTCTCGCGCTATTGCAATATTCCTGTCACCCATTACCGCCAGCATTGCATTAAGCGACGACAATATGCGCTTAGGAGTTTCCAGGAAAATTAATGTGTGGGTAATATCGCCCACTTCCTCAAGCAGCAATTGGCGGTCGTTCGCCTTGCGCGGTAAATAACCCAGGTAAAGATAAGAATCGCAGGGAATGCCGGATGCCACCAGTGCAGAAACCGGCGCGCTGGGACCTGGTATTGGGCTGACCTCGTAACCTGCATCTAGAACTGCTCGCACCAAATTGAAACCCGGATCGTTCAACACTGGAGTCCCGGCATCCGAAACTAAAGCAACATCAGTCTCGCACAGTGTTTCCAGTATGGTATCAATTTTTGAGATTTTGTTGTATTCATGATAGCTGGTAAGTTTTGTTTGGATATTGAAATGTTTGAGTAATTTCCCTGTCCGCCGAGTATCCTCCGCCGCAATTATCCCAACCTGGTTCAGTATTCGCAGGGCGCGTGCGCTGATGTCCTCCAGGTTGCCAATCGGAGTCGCTACCAGGTACAGAGTTCCCATGTCAATTACGGGGCTGCCCAAGTCAGTATTTGCATATTTAACTCTCCCTCTTCTCGACGAGCGCTAACTGCTTGCAGCCACCCATAATGACCCTCATTCGTTAAATAACAAAAATATGTTCCTGAGGCTATATTGGCTATTTTGTATGGTGTGCTTACTAAAGTGATCGAGTTACAATCTTCGATCGTAGGCGGACCGGCTCCCACTTCAGCAAATTGTGAAGCGCCAAACGGCGCCACGAAGAGCTGCCCATCACCTTCCTCGTAGAACATCAAATCTTCATAATCATTGTCAATACCTTTAGTGTCTAAATCCAGTTTATCTCCTTTAAGCATCGACACTGGACCACTCACTAATACATTTGTGTTGACAGCATCTGTTGCAACAGGTTCTGTTGTTAGCGTTGGTGAAATCTCGGTTCCGGATGGCGTTAAGGTGGTCGCATCTCCAACAATAACCCGTACCCAAAATGCAGAACCACCGCTGGGTCCAATCCCAAACCATTCACCCGATTCGTTTTTCAGCTTCCAATTTCCCTGATAGGTGCCGGGTGCTTCGGGCGCGATTAAATCCACTGAAACATCCACCGTTTCATTCGGGGCGACCTGCCCCTCCAAAGGTATATTCGATAACGCCCCCATGCCGTCCCCGGAAAACAAAGCCAGCGCATAGCTTTGATCCCAGGTACAGGTCCCAGCATTTTGCAGCCGCCATACTTTTGTAAAAGCCTCTCCCGGCTGAAACTGGCTGTCATCAGGAATGGTTACGTCAATCGGGTTTCCAGCAGCCGCCAAATCACAATTTGAAACTGGAGATGATTGGTTCGTGGGCTGATTGGGGGTGTAGGTAGCCGGCAAAGTAGGGGTTATCAATGTTGGGGAAGCAGTGGACACAGACGTTGCTGTGTTCGTCTGGGTAGCAAGCGGAGTTTGAGCGACAGCTTGCGTGAGGCGGGCTTCGACTGTCCGATATGCCTGAGTTACGTTCAAATCTCCTTCCGTTTCTGATGAGCCTGAAGGCAGATTACAACTGGCGATTCCAGCCAGGAGACTTATGAACAGGATCAATGCAGCTGTTTTTTTTATATTGTTCAAGATAAAATACCTCAAAAAGGGTTGACCGGAATACATAACGGCAAATCAAACAATTAAAATTTCAGGGTTATTAATTACCGCAACAAGACATATAATATATACTTCCTTATATACCATTTAATCCTGCATTTTATGGTTAAGATACGAAAAAGATAAGTGTCGATTCACCTTAAATCAGACAGTTTCTGGAGACAAGTTTTCCGGTTATATCATTGGATAATTCTCATACCACCCCTTACAGTCCAGAATTTAACAAATCATCCCCCGGCATAATTTCCTTAATACGGCGCGCCACCTTCCGGCGCGGGAGTAAAACCCGCCTGCCGCATTGGGTACATTCCAATCCGATATCCGCACCTAAGCGGAATACTTTCCACTCAAAACTTCCACAAGGGTGGGATTTACGCAGCCGAACAACGTCGTTTATATTCAATTCTGGCAGCATACGCGCCATTATATCATTTGCCAAAATATATCAACTCAAATGATATAATGGCGCTTTAGAATATTCCTTATGCTATTCAACTTAGAACCAGCTACCTTAGTCGCACGCATTATTGTGCTCGTCGTCGCGTTTACGATCCATGAATTTGCACACGCATGGTCAGCCACTCAATTTGGGGACGACACACCGCGCCTTAATGGTCGACTTACGCTCAATCCGCTAGCGCACCTCGATCCAATGGGTTCTATCGTCTTACTCTTTTCCGGTTTTGGCTGGGCAAAACCCGTCCCTGTAAACCCTTATGCGTTGGAACGACGTTCTCGATATGCGTTCATGTGGGTAGCGCTGGCTGGTCCAATGTCCAATCTTTTACTGGCTGTGCTTGCCGCGATCCCATTCCAATTGGGTCTGGTAAGTTTATCCAGCCTTTTTTCGCCTTCATCCGGGTACCTTCCGAGTTTTTCATTAGTGGTATTCGAATTTGTAACCATTAACCTGGTATTGATGGTTTTTAACCTGATCCCATTAGCGCCTCTGGATGGCGAAAAAATCCTTTATCATCTCGTGCCGTACAGCTTTCGCACCACGATGGATGTAATCAGGCCATATGGACCGATGATTTTGATCTTGCTGATCATTGCTGGTCCGTATATCGGGCTGAATTTTTTCGGATTGGTACTCGGCCCTGCCGTAAGCGCGCTTCGATCACTGCTGATTGGGTTCTAAATGCGCCTGTTATACCGGATTCGCCAGACCTGGAGCGCTCTTACAGCAAAACCGGAGAAATCTGACTTGGAAGAAATAGAAAAGTTTTTGTCGCCTTCCCAATTCACTCTCTTTAAAGAATTACATCCCAGCGAACAATCGCACAGCATCGCTGTTTACCGCCAACTGCTGGATAACAACGCCAAACAACCAGATTTACTTGCAGCCGCCCTGTTACATGATATTGGAAAAAACCGCTACCCCATTAAATTCTGGGATCGAATAGCGATTGTCCTCGGAAAGGGGCTTGCCCCATCATTGGTCGAAACCTGGGGAGAGGCAGAACCAGATAGCTGGAAACGTCCCTTTGTTGTTTCACATAAACATGCAGTATGGGGAGCCCAGATGGCTGCCGATGCTGGAGCATCCCAACTTACGGTTGATCTGATCAATCGTCATCAAGAGCAGATACATGCTGAAAACAACGCGCCTGCAAACAATCACACAATTACAAACCCAACGATGTTAGAAGAAGATCAGCTTCTAACCCTGTTACAACAATATGATAATAACAATTAAGGTGAAATAATGTCAACTCAAATAACCATCATCGGACTCGGTCAGATAGGTACCTCCGTCGGTCTTGCGCTTTCTGGTCATAAAGAAGAAATGAAAAGAGTCGGTCATGACCTTGATATCGTCATTGCCCGTCAGGCGGAGAAAATCGGCGCGATAGACCGCGTTGCGGTCAATATCCCCTCCGCTGTGGAGAAATCGAAAGTTGTCCTGCTTTCTCTTCCCTCAGACCAGGTATTTGAAACACTGGAATTGATCGCCCCATACCTGCCGGAAGGGTGTGTGGTGCTGGACACTGCTCCTATCAAACAAGCGGTGTTTGACTGGATTCAAGAATTGCTTCCTGCAGGTCGCTTTTATGTCGGGCTCATTCCGGTGATTAACCCGGCTTACCTGGACGAAGGTACAAACGGCCAGGAAGCAGCCCATGAGGACCTGTTCCAGAACGGGTTGATGGCGGTAGCTGCCCCGTCGAGCACCCATCCAGACGCGCTGCAGTTGGCCAGCGATTTGACGCACCTGATAGGCGCAAATCCGCTGTTTTTCGACCCGGCCGAAATCGATGGTCTTATGGCTTCTACACACAACCTGCCGCAGCTTCTGGCAGCTGCCTTGGTTAATTGCACTTTTGACAACCCGGGATGGCGAGATGGACGCAAGATTGCCGGAAGCGCCTTCGCCCAATCAACAAAATTGACCGCATACCTGGATAATGCCGGGTCGCTTAGTGAGGCAGCCGTCTCAAATCCAGAAAACACGATCCGTGTCCTGGAAGGGGCGATCGCTTCAATAAGAGCCTACATCACAGATATCGAAAATGGCGACCGCGCATCCCTCGAAGCCCGGCTTGATGCAGCCCAACAAGGACGCCAACAATGGTGGGGGGAGCGCCAATCCAGCGATTGGCTCAGCTTGGATGGTATCCCAAAGGTTGAATACCCGACCCCGAAGAGCATTTTCGGACGTTTATTGGGAATGGGACAGAAGTCAAAATCAGAGAAATAATCTTTCAGACCAGTTACAGGAGTTTAATGTGGAACAAAAATTGAAATGGATCGAAGATGAAATTAATCAGTTAAAAGAAGGCGGATTGTATAATCGTATCCGCACATTAAGCTCTCCCCAGGGAGCCTGGCTGGTCGTCGATGGGGAACACAAATTAAACCTTTGTTCTAACAATTACCTGGGCCTTGCCAACCACCCGCGCCTGGTAAAAGCCGCGCAAGACGCGGTTGAGGAATATGGTGTGGGCCCTGCCGCAGTCCGAACAATTGCCGGTACAACGGATTTACACCTTATGTTTGAAGAGCGAATGGCGGGTTTTAAAAATGTGAAGTCAGCAATTTCCTTCCAATCCGGTTTCAACGCCAACCTTGGGACAATTCCTGCACTGGTAGGCAAAGATGATGTGATATTCTCAGATGAATTAAACCATGCCAGTATCATTGATGGCTGCCGTTTATCCAGGGCAAAAATCATTCGCTTCGCGCACGGCGATCCGGACGATCTTGAACGAGTGTTAGGGGAACAGCGCTCCAATTTCCCACGCGCTATGGTGATAACAGATGGCGTGTTCAGCATGGATGGGGATATCGCTCCGCTGGACAGAATATATGAAGTCTCAAAATCCTACGATGCCATTCTCATGGTTGACGATGCCCACGGCGAAGGCGTAATGGGGAACGGCGGGCGCGGGATCGTCGACCACTACAACCTGCACGGCAAGGTGGATATTGAGGTCGGCACCCTTTCAAAAGCGTTCGGCGTTGTGGGTGGGGTGGTGGCCGGGAATCCCCTGGTCGTGGAATGGCTGCGCCAACGCGGGCGCCCATTCCTTTTCTCATCAGCCATGACGATCCCTGATATTGCTGCATGTATTGCAGCGTTGGATGTGCTGGAAGAGTCGACGGAACTGGTCGACAAACTCTGGAAAAACACCGATTATTTCAAAAGCCAGATGAGAGATTTGGGCTTTGATACCGGGGAATCTGTTACACCGATCATCCCGGTAATGCTGGGAGAGGC
>Ga0180438_10007089_pt1 | contig 14816 bp, 10 predicted proteins | sample SS_ome_12_FD_132455 | JGI IMG/M metagenome (GOLD analysis project Ga0180438, IMG submission 132455) | Hypersaline lake sediment archaeal communities from the Salton Sea, California, USA - SS_3_D_2 metaG | ecosystem: Environmental > Aquatic > Non-marine Saline and Alkaline > Hypersaline >...
ATGATGTCGAGCTCGCCGTGTTCGTAGAAACAGAGCGCTTTCACATCCCCATTCTCCGCTCTCCACTCTTCATCTTCCGCCTACCTCAGCCCCGTCTCCAGCCGCGCGACGATCATTCGCTGGATCTCGCTCGTCCCCTCGTAAATCTCGGTCACTTTGGCGTCGCGGAAGTAGCGCTCGATGGGCAGTTCCTTGCTGTAGCCCATCCCGGCGTGGATCTGCACCGCCTGTGTCGTGACCCACATCGCCGTCTCCGAGGCGAACGTCTTGGCCATGCACGACTCGAGGGTGTAGCGCTCGCCGGTCTTTTTGCTGCGCTCCTTGGCCAGTGCCGCGCTGTAGATGAGCAGCCGGCTGGCCTCGATGTGGGTTTTCATGTCGGCCAGCTTTTGCTGGATCATCTGAAACTGCCCGATCGCCTGGCCAAAGGCGTGGCGCTCTCTGGCATATACCACGCTGGCCTCGTAGGCCGCCTCGGCGATGCCCAGTGCCTGGGCGGCGATGCCGATGCGCCCCGCGTCCAGCACGGCCATCGAGATTCTAAAGCCTTCGCCTTCCTCGCCCAACCGGTTCTCCACCGGGCACTGGTAGTTCTCGAGGTGAATCTCGCACGTGGCGGAGGCGCGGATGCCCAGCTTGGGCTCGGTCTTGCCCCGGGAAAAGCCCGGCTCGTCGGTGTCGATGATGAGCGCACTCACGCCCTTGTGACGGGGCTTGGCGTCGGGGTCGGTCTGGGCAAAGAGCACGATATACTTGGCCACCGGCCCGCTGGTGATCCACGACTTGAGACCATTGACGACGTAGTGACTGCCGTCGGGGGACAGGAGGGCCGTGACCCGCATGTTGGCCGCGTCAGAGCCGGACTGGGGCTCGGTCAGTGCGTACGCCCCGATCGCCTCTCCGCTGGCCACCGCTCGCAGGGCTTTCTGTTTCTGCGCCTCGGTGCCGAAGCGATTGATGCCGTAGCAAAAGAGAGAGTTACACACCGACATGATGACGCCGTGGGAGGCGTCGGCCTTGCTGATCTCTTCCAGGGCCAACACGTAGGCGATCGTATCCATGCCCGCGCCCTCGTACTCCTCCGGCACCTCGACACCCATCAGGCCTAGCTCGCCCATCTGCTTGACCGTCTCGTAAGGAAACTCGCCCGTCTCGTCGAACCGGGCGGCGATGGGCGCGATCTCGTTCTGCGCAAAGTCGCGCGCCGTCTTTTGAATGAGCAGGTGATCTTCGGTCAGTTGCAGGTCCATCTTGGCATTACCTCCTTGTAACCAGATGCCTAGCTTGACGCTCTCTCTTCAGCCATGAGTTTACGCTCTTTTCTTTGACTGCGTCCAATTCATGGCGATATCAAACCTGTATCTGCCTACATTATACTACAGCCCGGCCAAATTGAGAAGATACGCTTTTTACGCGCAATTGACGCGAGATTTACGTCCGCTTTACCCACCTTTCCGCGAAACGATGATAAAATAGGGGTGCATGGTCCACGTGCCGGCCTTATTGTCGTTGTCTCTTTACTCTTGAGGATCAAAAATGCGAATGCGCCTGGTTTTTTCTCTGTGCGTTCTTGTCCTGATGATTCTACTGATCCTGGGCGAGCGGGGAACGTTCCTTCTCTAGAGCGTTCTGTATTTCTCCAGGAAACCCTACCACAAAGACACCGAGACACAAAGGAAAAACAAAGGTCACCGTGTACCAAGACGGCCCAAGTCTCTCAGACTTGGGCCGTCTCAAATCTAAACGAGGGCGGGACCCCCTTGTCCCGCCCTCGCTGCAAGACGCCGTTGTCTTGCCGGGAAAAAGAGGTATCAGCGAATCCTATGACGCCGGCGGGACCCATCGAAGGACAGTCTGCCGCGCGGCGCGTACCTCGTCCAGGCGACCAACCGGCGTATCGCGCGGCGCTTCGTGCAGCAGTTCAGGGTTCGTCCGCGCCTCCTCGGCAATCTGGCTCAAGTCGGCGACAAACTGATCGAGCGTCTCCTTGCTCTCTGTCTCGGTCGGCTCGATCATCAACGCCTCCGGCACGATCAGGGGAAAATAGATCGTCGGTGGGTGGCTGTGGCCCAGGTCCATCAGGCGTTTGGCAACGTCCAGAGCGTGAACGTCCGGCGCGCCCTCGATCTCGCCCTGGGCGACGAACTCGTGCATGCAGATACGGTCGCCGTAGGGAATGGGGTAGACGTCCTTCAAGCGCGCCTGGAGATAGTTGGCGTTGAGCACGGCGCTTTCGGCGACTTCTCGCAGGCCCTCGACGCCCAACATGCGGATGTAGGTGTAGGCCCGCACCAGGACGCCAAAGTTGCCGTAGAAGGCCTTGAGGCGGCCCACGCTGGCCTCCGGCATGACCAGGTGATAGCACGGTTCGTCGTCGTGGTCAGGGTGGGCGTGACCGCAGGCGCACTCGCTCTCTGTCTCTTCGGCGACGACCGGGCCGGGCAGGAACTTGGCCAGTCGCGCCGAGACGCCTACCGGCCCGGAGCCGGGGCCGCCGCCGCCGTGGGGTGTGGAGAATGTCTTGTGCAGGTTAAAGTGCATCACGTCAAAGCCGAGCGTGGCTGGCTTGGCAACGCCCAGGATGGCGTTCAGGTTGGCCCCGTCGCCGTAGACCAGTCCGCCGCAGCCGTGGATCAGGTCGGTCACGGCCAGCAGGTGCTCCTCAAAGAGACCCAGTGTGTTGGGGTTGGTCAGCATTAGACCGACGACCGTGTCGTCACACTGCACCTTGAGCGCGGCCAGGTCCACGTTGCCCCGCTCGTCGGAAGGGATCTCGACGACTTGCAAGCCGCTCATCGTCGTGCTGGCCGGATTCGTGCCGTGGGCCGAGTCGGGGATGAGGATCTTGGTGCGCTTTGTGTCGCCGTTGGCTTGGTGATAAGCGTGCATCACCAGGATGCCCGTGAACTCGCCGTGCGCCCCGGCCGAAGGGTGCAGCGTAACCGCGGCAAAGCCGCTGATCTCTTGTAGATACTCTTGCAGGCGGTACATGAGCTGCAAGTTGCCCTGGACGGAGCAGTGATCCTGGTAGGGATGCGTGCGGGCAAAGCCGGGCAGGCGGGTGGCGACTTCGTTGACTTTGGGGTTGTATTTCATGGTGCAACTGCCCAGCGGGTACATGCCTACGTCCACGCCCCAGTTGAGTTGCGACAGCCGGATGTAGTGGCGGATGAGGTCCACTTCGCTCACCTCCGGCAGCGGCAGATCGTCTCGCGTCAAGTCCGAGGGCAATTCCGTTTCTGGCACATCGCACGTCGGCAGGCTAACCGCCGTGCGACCGGGGGAGGAGATCTCAAAGATCAGGCTTTCCACTTTTTCACTCATCGTGCTCCTCCTCTCGTTCCTCCCACGTTTCGACGATCTCTTCCAGCGCTTCGACCAGGCAATCGATCTCCTCTCTGCTGTTCATCTCGGTGACACACAGGAGCATCTGGCCAGCCCGGTCTGGATAAAAGCGACCCAGGTCAAGGCCGCCGATGATGCCCCACTCTTCCAGCAGTTCATCGTTGAGCGTCTGCACCGGGAGCGGGCAGCGGACGGCGAACTCTTTGAAGAACAGTGCGTCGTCGGCCAGTTCAAAGCCTGGCAGAGCGGCGATCCGTTGAGCAGCGTAATGCGCCTTGTGGTAGCACAGTTCGGCAACTTGCCGCAGGCCGCGCTTGCCCATCGCTGCCAGGTAGACACCCGCCGCCAGAGCGTTGAGGGCCTGGTTGGTGCAGATGTTGGAGGTAGCCCGCTCGCGGCGGATGTGCTGCTCGCGGGCGACCAGCGTCATCACGTAGCCGCGCTGCCCCCTGCTGTCCACTGTCTCGCCCACCAGTCGGCCCGCCATCTTGCGGGCATAGGCCTCGCGACAGGCAAAATAGCCCAGGTACGGCCCACCAAAATTGAGGGCGTTGCCCAGGGCCTGTCCCTCGCCCAGGACGACGTCGGCGCCATAGTCACCCGGCGGCTTGAACAGCCCGCAAGAGATCGGATCGGCGACGACGACCAAGAGCGCCTTGACGGCGTGCGCGGCGTCTGCCAGCGTTTGCGTCTCGGCTGGCCTGCTCAGTCGCCCGAAAAAGTCGGGGTTCTGGACGACGACGCAGCACGTGTCTCTGTCAATCAAGGTCTGGAGAGCCTGGAGGTCATTGGCGGGGTCATCGTCGCCAACGATCGTGAGCCCCATCCCCTGGGTGTACGTTCGAACGACCTCCCGGTACTCCGGGTGGATGCTCGGTGAGAGCACGACTCTCTTTTTCTTGTGCCGGCCGACGTTGAGCGCCATGATGACTGCCTCAGCCAGGGCGGTAGCCCCGTCGTAGTGGGAGGCATTGGCCGCGTCCATGCCGGTGAGGGCGCAGATCATGCTCTGGTATTCAAAGATGCTCTGTAACGTGCCCTGGCTGACCTCCGGCTGGTAAGGGGTGTAGGCGGTGTAGAACTCGGAGCGACTGATCACGTGATCCACGACGCTGGGCACAAAGTGATTGTATGCCCCCGCGCCCAGGAAGCAGAAAAAGTGATCCAGGTCGGCGTTCTGCTCGCTCATGTCGCGCAGTTCAGCCAGGATCTCTATTTCGGACAGCGGTTCAGGCAGCGAGAGTTCCGGGTAGCGATGCTGCTGCGGCACGTCGCAGAACAGATCTTCGACCGACTCCACCCCAATTTCAGCCAGCATGGCGCGCCGGTCGGCCGCGGTGTGGGGGACGTAGCTCATCAGTGCCCCCCTTCTGCCTCGCAGAAGGCTTTATAGGCTTCGGCGTCCATCAGCCCGTCGAGATCGGCCGGGTCGGCGATTTTGATGCGGACGAACCAGCCGTCGCCAAAAGGATCGCTGTTGACGAGTTCGGGAGAATCTTCCAGCGTCTCGTTCATGGTCACTACTTCGCCGCCAACGGGCAGGTAACAGTCGGCTGCGGCCTTGACCGACTCGACGGTGCCGTAAGCTTCACCCTTCTCAAAGCTGTCGCCTGGTTCAGCAAGTTCGACGTAGACGATGTCAGACAGTTCGTTTTGGGCATAATCTGTGATGCCGACGATGGCTTCGTCGCCTTCGACGCGGATCCAGTCGTGAGACTCGGTGTAGCGGCAGTTTGGATCGATTTTCATGATAATTCTCCTTCTTATGGGTCGATTGATTGGGCCAAACGCAAGGAAAAAGCAGACAGCGTTCAAGACTGCCTGCTCCCTCTGTCTTTCATGCCTGAGAGATTCCTCTCCCGGCCGTAAACTTTGGCGAGGATTGCTCCATCGGTGACGCTCTTTGATGTGCTGCCTGTCCAGGGGATAGTTGCGTGGGGTCGGGTTAGCTGGGAGTTGCGTACAGCGGCCACAGGTTCACACGGACTGGCCCCGTCGGTGCCCCCCGCTTGTGCTCTAGTTGCTGTTGAAGAGACTCTCCCCTGTGAAGCGTTCGAATCGTGTCGAATCGGCCGCGATTATACAACAGCCAAGGGGCTTTGTCAATCGCAGTTCGCCAATCGCGACTTTCTAAAAGTGGTGCCTTTACTATTCCTCCCCCTGCTTGCCGGCCTCGCTCCAGATTTCGCGCATGCTGCCCAATGATCCGAGCACGCCACTCGCCTCAAAGGGCAGGAAGACCTTGGTAGCCTGACCGTCGGCGATCTTTTCCAGCGACTCCAGGTATTTCATGGCCACGAGATAGCCAGCTGCCCGGTCGCCCCCCAGTGCCTGCTGGACGCGCTCCAGAGCCTCAGCCTCGGCCTGGACGATCTTGAGTCGCGCTTCTGCCCGACCTTCTGCCTCACGGACTTGGGCCTGAGCGACGCCTTCTGCTTGCAGGATGACCGCCTGTTTCTCTCCCTCGGCTGTCAGGATGGCAGCGCGCTTTTTCCGCTCGGCGGTCATCTGCAGTTCCATCGTCTCGCGGATGTCCCCCGGCGGCGAGATGTCCTGCAACTCCACGCGGGTAACTTGCACGCCCCATCGCTCGGCGACCTCGTCCAACGTGTCGCGCAGCCGGGCGTTGATGACTTCCCGTGAGGCCAGTGTCTCGTCCAACGTCAATTCGCCCACCACATTCCGCAGCGTCGTCTGGGTCAGTTTTTCGATGGCTTCGGCAAAATTGGCCACTTCGTAGACCACCTTGACCGGGTCATTGATGCGATAGTACAGCACAGCGTCAATGCTCATCACCACGTTGTCTTTGGTGATCACGCTCTGGGAAGGAAAGTCAAGTATCTTTTCCCGCATGTCGATCCAGGGGGTGGCTCTCAGTTGCGTGCCGACTTCGTGCCCTTCTTGGTCGTATTGTGTCACCCGGTAGTGGATGCGCCGCTGAGACTCCAGGCCGGGGATCAGAATGTTGAGACCGCTGTAGGAGACGCGGCTGAACTTGCCCAGGCGCTCGATGACGACTGCCTGGCTCTGTGGCACGATGAACAGCGCGCGCCGGAAAAAGAAATAGAGGACGATGGCGATGACAACGATCGCCAGAGGCAAAATCAGATCAGGCATTTTACGAACTCCTTTTTGGTTGGTACGTGATGGGCGATATTATACCAGAAGTCAGCAAAAGTTAAAAGTCGATCAAAAAAAGCGCCAGTCGCCTGGGGGAACGTGCTGCCAGGGCCTGGCGCTTGATACCAACTGACTCTACGGGATGATCAATCGCTGACCAGGGTAGATGAGGTTCGGATTCGTCAGCCCGTTGGCCACGGCGATGGCCCACGATGTGGTGCCGAATCGCGCGGCTATGGACCACAGCGTGTCGCCCCGGCGGACGATGTACACCCCTTGGGGCGGGGGCGTCGGCCACGGAGCGCCGGGGCCGGGGATGATGAGCCGCTGCCCAGCGTAGATGAGGCGCGGATTGTGCAGGCCGTTGACGGCCGCCAGTACCTGGTAGGTCGTTCCGAAGCGTCGAGCGATAGAGTAGAGCGTGTCGCCTCGTCGGACGATGTAGACTGTTGGCGTTACACTGCTGGACGAGGGTATCCACAACACCTGCCCGACGCGAATGAGCCGTGGGTTGACGATGCCGTTGGCCTGGGCGATAGCCTGGATGGTAGTGCCGAAGCGCAAGGCGATGCGGAACAGGTTGTCGCCCGGGCGCACCGTGTAATAGAATCCACGCGGTGAGGCGGGGACGGTCGACGTGGGCGTGGGGTGGGTAGGACCAGGTGTGGTCGTCGGCGTCGGCGTGGAGGTGGGGTGGGTAGGGCCAGGTGTGGTCGTCGGCGTGGAGGTGGGGTGGGTAGGACCAGGCGAAGTCGTCGGTGTAGGCGTGTCGGTCGGCCCGCTGGCTCCGACGACGATGGATGCGCCCGACGGACTGACCGAGATGGCCGTGCCATCCGTGTTGGAAAGCAGCACTTTTTGGAACTGAACGGCAGAAGTGCCGGGTTGCTTTCCCTTGAAGGTCACACTTGCCAGGACTCCGCTGCCGTTGGCAGGGTGGCGTGGTGCCAACTGTGTGAAGGCGAGGTCTACCGTGCCGGTGGCGTTGTTGGCAACGTTGCGCACGACAAAGTCGGGATACAGGAATGTCCCTAGCGTCGCTTGCACACCATCTTTGCCCGGATCGGCATCCTGTACCTCCAGCAGTGATGCATCGAACGTGAGTGTGACCTCGACACCGTAGAGATCGCTGACATTCTCTAGCCGGAGTGTCACCGTCGTCGTCCCACCCACTGCGATTTGCGCTGGGGAGGCAATCAGGCGAATAGCTGCCCCCGCCTGCGCCAGCCCCGACGGCACGGTGACGCCGGTGACGAGCAATGACAACAGTAGGGTTGCAGCGATCAGTTTCGTACGCTGTTGCCGCTGCCTGCAAGAAAAGCTGTCGTTCAACATACTCGTTCTCCTACCCGGGTTGTGGTGACCTGGACTGCCGATGGACGGTTCGTTGTCGCCCGATCAGGAGGGCCACGCCAATCAAAAGGATGCCTGCCGCGCCACCACCGAGCACGCCCAGGACTGGAAAGTCCTGTCCCACCTGAATCTTGGTCCCTTCCAGGCGAGCCTCGATCTGTTGACCATCCGCGTCGGCCAGGATAACTTTGCCCCACGTCAGCGTAGCCTGACCGCCCCCACGGGTCTCGAAGGTGACCGTAGCCAGGTTCCCGTCTCCCTCTACGGGTGGGTTAGGGGCCATCTGGGTGAAGGCCACGCGTACGATGCCCGTCTCGTTATCCGCCTCGTTGACGACGACGAAATCGGGCTTGAGAAAATCACTCAAGGCGATCTGTACACCCTCGGTGGTCGGGTCGGCGTCCTGCACGGCCAGTCGCTGTGGGTCAAAATGCAAATCCGCCTGGACGCCATAGAGGTTTCGCACACCCTCCACCCGGAGGGACACGTCTACACTCTGACCTTGGTCAACCTTGGTTGTGACAGGCGCTGCTGTTACGGTGGTCTGCGACTGGGCAGCGACCCCGCCAGCCAGCAATCCCGACAGGATCAGCACGAGTGTCACTGCCAGAGCCGATGCCCTCTGATTTCTTCGCGCGCGTTCGTTTTGATGTCTCAAGACCTTCTCTCCTGTGCGTCTCCCCTCCCACAGTCTGGCCGGGAACACCGCTCCGGCCAGACTGGGCGTAGTGGGGATGCAGCCGCCATAGGTTATGGCGGAATAGGGCGGAATGCCATCCCGCCGTACATCGCTGGAAAACCATCCGTGGTAGGGCGGGATGCCATCCCGCCGTACATCGCTGGAAAATCATCCGTGGTAGGGCGGGATGCCATCCCGCCGTACGTCGCTGGAAAATCATCCGTGGTAGGGCGGGATGCCATCCCGCCGTACGTTGCTGGAAAATCATCCGTGGTAGGGCGGGATGCCATCCCGCCGTACGTTGCTGGAAAACCATCCGTTGTAGGGCGGGATGCCATCCCGCCATACGTTGCTGGAAAACCATCCGTTGTAGGGCGGGATGCCATCCCGCCTTACTACGATAGGAAATCTAACACCAGGGCCAGGATATGGGCCCAACCCGCTCAAAGTTGGCAGCGGCGACGGTCAGATCCAGAATGTTCACCGCGCCGTCGCCGTTTACATCGGCCGACGTGTCCGAGCCTCCGAATCGGTAGGCGATGTAGGCCACGTCGCGGATGTCAATCACGTTGTCGCCGATCACGTCGCCGCCCAACAGCTTGATGGCCTGGACGCACTCCTCTCCCGTGACCTCCTTCCACTCTGGCTTTGTCTCGGCGCTCAGGTAGAGAGGCATGGAGGCCGTGCCTTTGTAACGTTCGTTGCAGTCAACGGTGAGTTCAAAGTCGCCCGCGGGGCTGCCCCCGGGAACGGGAACAACCGGGTAGCAGTCACCGTCCTCGGAACAGAACTCCACCGCTGCCGCGCTGTGATCGTAGCGACCCTGCAGTTGAACGGTGCCGCTGATCTTGCATTCCGCTTGCGGTAGCGGAATGAAGCACAGCCCGTCTTCCAGGAACTCGTCCAGCGCGATCGGATAGCCATCCCTGTCGGAGAGTATGGCTGTCACCAGCGGTATCCTTACGCAGTCTTCCTGCAAACCGCGAAAATGAATAGTGGCGATCTGAACCGGGCCGTTGGTGTCGGTCACGGGGATGCCGCCGGCCTGCGACACGGCAAAATCAATCGTACCGTTGGCATTGTCCGCCTGGTTCTGGCCGACAAAGATCCCGCCGGTGAAAAGGGAGGAGAAGGGGTGCAGACTGATCTGCACGCCGTTGTCCGGGTTGCCATCAGCGTCTACCACCTCTGCTACACCTATTGGGGCGAACGGCAGGTGGACTTCGACCCCAGCCAGTCCCCTGGGTAGCTCGTCCAGGTCGATCCACACCGTGCAGGTGCCGATTTCTCCCACCAGTATCTCACCGTCGTCACATCTAATCTCCAGGCGCGTATGACCCGGTTCTGAAGTCAGCGTGGGAGTAGGTGTGGGGGTCGGTGTGACCGTTTCAGTGGGTGTGGGGGTCGGTGTGACCGTTGCAGTGGGTGTGGCGGTGATTGGCGACTGAAAAAGCTGACTGGGCGCAGGCGTATTGCCTGCGGCCACGACTGTCACGGCACTTGCCAGTGCCAAAAGGGCGATGACGATTGCCGAACTCCCCAACCGCCACATTCCTGGTTTGCTTGACATCCTCATGATTTTCCTCCTTAGTATGGGCTGATTCCTTGAGTCAATATGAAAGCTAGCTCCATCATATCATGGAATTGCATGGCTGTGCGTTACGAAAGGATTACGAACCAATTACTAATTTTCTGATTCCGTGGCATTTCACGGGCAGATGGCAGAAGCATTACAGATCGATAACCTTTGACCCTCCTACCCTGGCCCACGTCGTCCTTGCAATGGGGCTGTTGGCAGGACAGCCGGCGTTGGCGGGAAGCAAAGCTCAAGTGAGACATCGTCCAGGTACGTGCCGGTAACGCCGCCCCAGCCATCGTTGTATACGCCAAAGTGCAGTTTGATCGTCCGCCCAGCGTAGGCCATCAGGTCGAACTCGTGGAACGTCCACACACGGTCGTCGCTTCGTTGCCACAGAAGCGGCGCATCGATCCACTGTTCATTCTCATTAAGGATGAGCACGTACTGGGCATCGCCCAGCAGAATGGCCTCCTCGATGGTCGCGGCCAGTGGGCCGGTCGGAGCCTCCAGCGCAGCCGGCTCGCCGCTCATCGGATAGAGCCACAAACGGAGCGTGGCGCTGATGACATCGGACGGGATGGTCACCCACTGCCGGGCGGACGAGTAGCTGTAGCGGTTGTCAGCCGGCTCGACGATGCCTATACGCATCGAGCGATTGCCGCTCTGGGCGGCGGCTGTGGTATAGCTGGCAGAGTACTTTGTGATCGGGATGTCCCAGGTATCGTCGCTCTCAAAGCTGCCGTTGGCAATCTCCTCAACGCAGGGTTCTACACTAAAGCCGAACGGCCCATAGATGTTGTTCATCTCGCTACTTTCCTCGATCATCCCATAGTCCGGGCTGCCGTTGAACCCATCGTAGGTGTCCGCCTGGGCGTACAGCGTGTGGCTCCCGCCATCGGCAAGGGTGTGGGTGAACGTCACCTGGCAGCTTTGCCCCGCACTCAGGATGTGGGGGCAGTAGTCGTACTGCGTGCCCAGGTCGGTGAGGTCATCGGGTGGAGATGCAGGGTCCACGTACAGGTCGACAAAGAACCAACTCTCAGTCGCTGCCGCGCCCTGGTTCTCCACCGTGACACAGATCGTGGCCGGCTGCCCAACACTGGGCGAGGCCGGGTCGACGGCGATGCCCGTCACGACCAGGTCCGGAAGCAGTGTGCGTTGTCTGAGCAGCAGGGGCAGGTATGCCTTGTGTGTCAGTTGAACAGTCGTCTCTGCGATGCCATAATAGGTACGGTAGGTCTTGGCCTGTCCTGGCCCAAGCGTCACAGGATTGTAGTACAGGAGTACAGCACTGTCGTTTGTCACGGGATCGCTCATATCAACCGTATAGTCCCACGCACCGCTGCGGGTCTCCGACCAGTCGGCGATGACAAAGCGATCCGGCCGGGTGGCACCGTTACCCGATAGCTGTCCACGTGCTTTCAAACTGGCAGGGGCAAAGGTCGATGATTCATAAGCCACCCAGTAGTCAGGTACGTTCGCCCCCTGCCACTCGGACTGCCTCGTCACCTGCCCTGTGCCGGGGACAAGGTAGGGAGCACCATCGTTGTCACCGGCCATGACGTCGAGCATGATTCGTAACCCAAGGTCGCGATCTGTCGAGTTGTTGTTCTTGAGGGTGTATTCAATGGCAGTCGTGTCCCACCTGCCCGTGTCGCTGTTCTGGGCAAAATACAGCCTCTCCTCGACCCGCACGCCATCTTGCTCCCAGGTGGTCGTGACGGTAGTGCCATCACTGGAGGGTGGCGCAGTGGGAGCGATACCTGCGCTCGGCCAGTCCGTCCCGCCCAGCCGGTAGTCTGAAGTCGTGCTGCCGTTGATGACTCGCAGCGTGCTAAAGCTCGAGCCTACGTTGGTCGGGTAACCGAAAAGAAGTCCTTTGTTGTCGTCGCTAAAAGTGTCTGGATCGCCTCCTGTCGTGCCAATGATGAAACGGCCTCCTTCAGAGGCCAGGGCTTTGAGGTACGCATTTTCAATAGCTTCACTTGGCGTGGACTGAATGCCCATCCCATCTGGCCCTTTGCCCTGCGTCAGTGGGGAAGCTCCAGTGGGCGGCGGTGTGAGGGGGGTGAGCAGTAGAGCGATGATTCCGATCAGTTGGAACAGTTTTCGCTTGGACATTGCTGTGTCCCTCCTACCAGGATTGAACACGGCTATCTTCTCCCTGGCTGGTCAGGATGCTAACACTGACGCCAATGGCTTCATCAAAAGCCACGTATTGGGCACGGTGAGGGTCTCCTGAGAATTGGGTAGGACGAGTGTCTCCTGAGAGTTGGGTAGGACGAGTGTCTCCTGACCGAGTCCCTACCGCCTTGGTCAGACACCTTCGAGCAAAAGGATGAGGCTCCAGACGGTAATTCGTACGATTATTGTAGCACAAGGTTCGACGCTGTAGGGTTACAAGACTGTTACGATACAAAAACAGGGGGGCTCGACCTTCCCTTACGCGATACATGCTGCTTGGGAGGACGCCGAGAATCGCCATGCCCCCCCGGTTCCATCTCGACAAAACGATACATATCCGGTATAATGATACAATGATACAGGGGCATCTCGGATCGCAGAAGAAAGCGAGGTTGCACTATGCAGGTGGCCGCTCGTCATCCATCTTCAGACAGGCTGTCCCATCCTCGACGTCTGGCCCTCATGGTTGGGCTTGGGCTTCTCCTCGTTTACCTCCTGAGCCAGTTGGGCATCGTCGAGACGCTAGAGTTGGCGACCTATGACCTTCGCTTTCGACTGCGCGGCGAACGCCCCGCCGATGCCCCGATCGTCATCGTCGCTATCAACGACGAGAGCTTTGCCGTCCTCGATCGAAACCTCCGCACCTGGCCTCGCGCAGAATACGCTCGCCTGATAGACGCTATCGCCGCTGGCGGTCCGGCCGTCATCGGCGTGGACGTGGCCTGGGTCCATGCTGGGACTGATGCCGGTGGCGACGAGACGCTGGCGCGCAGCCTGAGACGAGCCAGCCCCGTGGTTCTGGCGGGCCTGATAGAGCATCAAGAGGGCGTCGAGTACTCGTACGAGCGGTACACGGCTCCTATTGAGACCCTCGCTCAGGCGGCTGCCGGCGTCGGCCTGGCAAACATGGTGCTGGACGCCGACGGCGTGGTTCGCCGGGTTTCCCTCCGTCAGCACCACATCGGCGTGCAGCACCCTGCTTTCGGCTACGCGGTCGCGCAGGCCTACCGGGACTTTCCTTCATCTATCGGGCCGGCCGTGTCTCCCGACCTGCTCATCAACTTTCGTGGTGGACCCAATACCTTCGGCACGGTGCCGATGTACAAGGTGCTCAACGGCGAGGTGCCCCCCGAGGTATTTGCCGGCCAGATTGTCCTCATTGGCTTCACCACCTTCCTGGAACAGGATCTTCACGTCACACCCCTCGATCGGACTGGCCTGACGCCTGGCGTCGAAGTTCACGCCAACGTCGTCGCCACGCTGTTGAACGATGACCCCATCCGGCGCGTGCCAGCCTGGCTTGCTATTGGGCTCGGCCTGACAGCCGTCACCCTGACCGTCCTGGCCTTCTGGCGATTCAAGCCTGTCCAGGCGACGGTAGCGGTAGGGGGGGGCGGTTTCCTTTACCTCGTTGGGGCGTTTTTCCTCTTTGGGTGGGGCAATCTCTGGCTGCCGACTGTCGCGCCCCTGGGTTTGGCTGCCATGACGTCCGTCGGTGGCCTGGTGGAGAGGATGCTCATCGAGGAGCGAGAGAAGCGACGCCTCCGCGATCGCTTCCAAAGCTTTATGGCCCCCGAGCGACTGGCCGTCGTGCTCGATCGCTGGGAAGAGTTGGTCGCCGAAGACCGCCCCGAGGTCATGGCCACGGTACTCTTTTCTGACATCCGGGGCTTTACCTCGGCCACCGAGATGTTGACGCGCCGGGGACGGGGTGGCGACGTGATTCGCTTCCTCAACCGCTATATCGACGCCATGGTCGAGGCCATCTTTGCCGAAGGGGGGGTGTTGGACAAAATGCTGGGCGATGGGTTGCTGGTGCTCTTTGGTGCTCCGGAACCGTCGCCCGACCACGCGCTGCTGGCGGTGCGGGCGGCTCTGCGCATGGCCGCTTTGCTGCCCGTATTGAACCACTTCTGGCCGCTGCGTGACCAACGTCCCTTGCGCATCGGCATCGGCATTCACAGTGGGCCGCTGATGGATGGCATCGTGGGACGAGGCCGCCGCGTCGAATACACCGTCATCGGCGACGCGGTCAACACCGCCGCGCGCGTGCAGGACTACACCAAGGAAGTGTTGGCCCGCCGCATCGAGCGACAGGGTGACGACGGGCAACCTTGCGCGACGATCCTGATCACCCATGCCACGTACGAACAGGTCAAGGACTATGTGCAGGTGGATCCGGACGTTTTGCCCTGCCAGGCCAGAGGGAAAGCAGAGCCGATTCGAGTGTATTGCCTGTTCGGGTTGTTAGAAGGGGAGGGGGGAAGAGGAGGGTAACATGAACAAGAGAGCCTGGATTGCCGGCGCTCTGGCGTTTGTGGCACTGGTCGTCGCCGTCCTCCTGCTGTTCCCGTCTGGAGGGCAGGAGCGCACGGCGATGGTCGTCGAGGCGATCAACAAAGTGGACGCTCACCCACGCCCGAAGGACGACTGGGAGCCAGCCGCCGTGGGTATGACCCTCTACGGCGGCGGGCAGGTGCGCACGGGCGGTGCCTCGTCGGCGAGGCTGGAATTGCTCGAGGGGGTGGTGCGCCTTGCGGCCGACAGTCTCTTTAC
>Ga0180438_10007090_pt1 | contig 14812 bp, 8 predicted proteins | sample SS_ome_12_FD_132455 | JGI IMG/M metagenome (GOLD analysis project Ga0180438, IMG submission 132455) | Hypersaline lake sediment archaeal communities from the Salton Sea, California, USA - SS_3_D_2 metaG | ecosystem: Environmental > Aquatic > Non-marine Saline and Alkaline > Hypersaline >...
GTGGTCGTGGAGGTAGTAGTAATCGTTGCCGCTGCTATCGCTCATCCTGAGGACCTCGTCGATATAATTGCCGTAAATGTACCAGCGCTGCATTAGGCCGCTTGTATTGGTTTTCCCGGCGCGCCGGGACCAGCGGTTATTATAATAATAACGGGTAGTCTTGTCGTCGGAAACACAATCTTTTTTCTCAATTCTACGGCCAAGGGCGTCATAGGTGTATTCGGCGACGGCATCACTGCGGCTGCCGTTAAGTCATTGACATCCGCACAACAATCAGGTACAACAAGTAGAAATTATCGAACGGGGTAATATGCCATGAACATAATTGCGGTGGATATCGGCAACACGAATATAGACGTTGGGTTCTTCCTGAAGGATGAGGAACAGTTCATCAAGTCCGTCCCAGGCGGCGTCGAATCGAAACTGGCGGATTTGCTGAACAGCACCTGGCAAAAGATCCCGGTGGCCAAGAGCTCAAAAGAGCAAAAACGTGACGGTGTAATTGTGGCCAGCAGCGTCAGGGCCGCCTGGACAAAACAGCTGCGGCAGATTGCAGGAAATCTCGGAGAGAAGATATACCTCATCGGCGAGAATATACCTCTGCCGATGGACATGTGGGTGGACGAACCCGAGAAAGTGGGAACCGACCGGGTGATTTCCGCGGCGGCCGCTTATGCGGTCGTCGAAGAGGCCGTGGTGGTGGCCGATTTCGGCACAGCCGTAACCATCGATCTGGTCAGCGAACGTGGTATATTTCTCGGCGGGGTGATCTGTCCCGGTTTTGACGCCAGTGCAAGGGCCCTGAAAAAAGACACCGCACAACTACCCCTCGTGAAGGTCGCCAGACCGGAAAATCCCTTCGGCAGGAGCACGACCGAGGCGATAAAGTGCGGTCTGTATTACTCGGCGGTTGGGACGCTCGAAGAGGTAATCCGGCGCTACGCGGAGAACATCGGCAAGTGGCCCCAGACGGTTATCACCGGCTCAGCGGCCAAAATCATCAAGGACGACTGCCCATTCATCGATTCCTACGTCCCCCACCTCGTCGTCAAAGGGATCGTCCTGGCGTACCGCAAATACATCGAAGCCAAAGCCGAAGCCTTGTAAAGCCTTGTCCTGTCTGTATATTTACACTTGCCGGGATATGCGTTGAAATCCAACGGTTTTTCTCCCGGCTAATTATTTGCCAAAGGAGGTTCAAAAGTATGGGTTATAAGAAGCGGATTGGTATTGGTGCCCTGACTTGCGGTCTGCGCAAATTCGAGATACGGCTGTTCACGGCTGTTTTGCTATCTGTGGTGCTGCTCCTTTTTCCGTTTCAAGGGTGTGAAAAACCGGGCGAACTGCAGAGCGGTTCCCTGCGCGACTCAGCCGGAGTCAGATGGTGGAAGGGTAATCTGCATGCACACAGCCTGTGGAGCGACGGGGATCATTATCCGGAAATGGTTGTCGAATGGTATGAGAAACACGGATACAATTTCCTCGCACTTACGGACCATAATCGGCTGTCACAAGGTTTAAGATGGGTCGACACTCAGCGCAGAGGAACAGGCGCTGCGGCACTTGGCGAATATGTCCGGCGTTTCGGTGAGGGCTGGGTTGAACAAAAGCCCGTCGACGACAGAATCCACGTGCGACTGAAGCCCCTCAGCGAGTTTCGCAGTCTTTTCGAACAGCCGGGCCGTTTTCTGCTGATTCAGTCGGAAGAAATCACCGACAAGAAGGCGCATTTGAATGCCATCAATCTGCTTGAGGCCATACCGCCCCAGGGCGGCGATACGACGGTCGAAGTGCTCAACAACAACATTGGCGCCGTTCTGGCCCAGCGGCGGGAAAAAGGCCAGCCGATGATTGTTCAGATCAACCACCCCAATTTTCGGTGGCATCTGACCGCCGAGGACATCGCCCGAACCGAGGAGGTACGGTTCGTGGAGCTTTACAATGGAATTGCAAAAACGAACTTCAAGGGCGATCCGAACCACTGCGGCGTGGAAAGAACGTGGGACATCGTCCTTACGAAGCGTTTGGCCGAGCTGAATCTGCCTGTGGTCTACGCTACCGCCACGGACGACGCGCACCATTATCATGAATTCGGGCCGAATAAAGCAAATCCCGGCAGGGGTTGGGTCGTGGTAAGGGCCCGGCGTCTGACGGCCGAATCGATAATAAAGGCGATGGAGTCGGGTGATTTTTATGCTTCAACGGGGGTAGTGCTGAAAGATGTCACCTTCGATGGCAAGAAGCTCAAAGTTATGGTAGCGCCTGAAAAAGGCTGCTCTTACACCACCCGGTTTATCGGAACGGTGTACGGATATGAACCGACCAGCCGACCCGTTCTTGATCCGAACGGCGCCGAGATTCGAGCCACGCGAATCTACACCGAGCGGCTCGGCGAAATCCTGGCTGAGGTCAAAGGCACGAGTGCAAGCTATACAATCAGAGGAAACGAAATCTACGTCAGAGCGAAGGTCACCTCAACGAAGCTGAAACAAAATCCTTCCTTTACGGGCCAGTTCGAATCGGCATGGGTCCAGCCGGTGGTGCCTGCGGGAATGTGAAAGGTATTGGTTGGGCGCCTCGATAATAAGGTGCTCTATCGGAGAAATCTGACTAATGAACACTTTTGCGGCGGTGGTGACGGGCAAAGGCACCGGCGCGATAGCAACGATGCTGCTCTTCGGCGATTCGGCCGAGACCGTGCTCAGAGAAATATTCACGCCCGCCGCAAAAAGGCGCCCGGCTCTTAAAACCGGCCAGGTCGTTCTGGGCACTATCCGCGACGCCACACACACTATCGACCAGGTCACAATCGGCTGTGAAGGACCGAATAAATTCGCAATCAATTGCCATGGTAATCCGCTCATTGTCGAAGCGATTATGCGACTTTTGCAGAGACACGGCGCAACACCAGTGACGGCGCAAGAGCTTCGATTCAGGATACTGTCCACGGAGAAACCGGTAAGTTCGATCGCACTTGAAGCTAAATTAGCGATGCCGCGGGCGAAAACGCTGGAAGGAACAAAAATCATTGCAAATCAAACCGACAGCGGCCTTACCCGTGCAGGGGGGAAATGGCTGGACAGAATGGACGAGACATCGCTCGACCAAATTAAGAACGCCGCCGCCGGCATACTCGAAGCCAGCCAAACGGCAAAACTAATCATAGAAGGCTGCACGGTCGTATTAGCGGGCCCGGCAAACAGCGGTAAAAGCACCCTGCTCAATCGCCTCTGCGGTAAGGAAAGAGCCATCGTCACCGACATCAAGGGCACTACGCGCGACTGGGTCAGCAGCCATTGCAAAATCGGTTCCCTTTATGTGGAATTCATCGATACAGCCGGTCTGGACATCGAACCGCCAGCGCCGGAAGGCGAAATTGAAAAGCTCTCTCAGCAGAAGACGGTCGAAATCCTCGCACGGGCCGACCTGGTGCTGCTCGTTTTGGACGCCGCCGGCACGACCGAGCAGGTTGACGTAAGACTTCTCGAAAGGATAGCCGGCAGGAAAGTCCTGACTATCCTGAACAAATCGGATTTGCCTGCCGGATTCGACGCTGCTGACCTGCCTGAGATTCTGGGCCAAAGGGTGCGGCTCAGCGCCAAAACAGGCCTTGGTATTGAGAGCCTTCTTGAAGAGCTTCCAAAAACCTGCGGCGTGGACGGTTTTGATTTGCAGAGGGCGGTGGCCTTTACGACCCGACAGCGAAACATCCTCAAACGACTGAGCAAGGCCGGATCGAAAGACCAGGGCCGCAGTATCATAACAGAGTTGTTAAGCGGCACGGTTAGTGTATAATCTGCCGTATGGCCCCGAAAGATGAAAAGCTGACGCCCGCCATGAGGCAGTTACACCACTTCAAGGAAAAATACCCCGACTGCATACTTTTTTTCCGAATGGGTGATTTTTACGAGACATTCTATGAGGATGCCAACACCTGCTCGCGGGTTCTGGGTCTGACCCTTACCAGCAGAAACAAAGGCGACAATCCGATACCGCTTGCGGGCGTGCCTTATCACGCCGTCGACGGTTACCTCAAAAAAATGCTCCAGGCCGGCTACAGGGTCGCAGTCTGCGAGCAGGTCGAAGACCCCAAGACCGCCACGGGCCTCATAAAACGCGATGTTGTCCGTATCGTCACACCCGGCACCCTCACAGATGATACACTGCTCGACGCAAAGGAGGATAACTTCCTCTGCGCGGTTGACCCTGGCGCCAACACGACCGCTGCGATAAGCTGGGTAGACATCTCGACCGGCCATTTTTTCGTCCAGGCCCTGCCTGCGGAGAAGCTGCTGGATGAGCTGCTCAGGCTTTCGCCCGCTGAATGTCTGCTCGCTGACAGGCGCGGCGAGCTTTTCGAGGCTGAGGCCAAGAAGCTGGCCGCCGAGATTGGCCAGCTTACCGGCGCAATTATTACCGAGCGCCCCGGCTGGTATTTCGACCCCCATCAGAGCAAGCAGCGCCTGCTCAAGCATTTCGGCACCTCTACGCTTGAAGGTTTTGGGATCGATGATGGTGACGGTGTACTGATCCCGCCGGCGGGAGCAGTTATCGAGTACCTCAACGAAACACAGAAAACCACCCTCAGCCATATATCATCAATCCGCAAAATCAGGCGCGACAAGTTTCTGCAGATAGACCAGACCACATTGCGAAGCCTCGAAGTGCTGCGTACAATCCGCGGCGAGACAAAAAAGGGATCGCTGCTGGATTGCCTCGACGAGACACTCACCGGGATGGGCGGCCGGATGTTCAGGAACTGGCTCTGTATGCCGCTGTGTGACCTCGGTGCGATAGAGCTTCGCCAGGATGCGGTCGAGGAGATATGCCGCAGCGATACCGGCCTCGCCGATATTCGAAAGCTCCTCTCGAAGATATCCGACACGGAGCGAATCGCCGCCCGCGTGAGCACCTTTCGGGCAAACCCCAGAGACCTGCTCGCCCTCGCCGACACGCTGCGTAAGGCGCCGCTTGTGCGTGAGATTCTGGAGGGATTCGAATCCGACCTGTGGATTCGCTTAGCCGCCCGGTGCGACAGTATGGATGAGTTGGCTGAGCTTCTTGAAGCGGCCATCGAGCCCGATTGTCCGCCGCATCTTCGCGACGGCGGCGTGATAAGGGCCGGCTTCGACGAGCAGCTCGACCTGCTCCGCTCGGTCTCCAAAGACGGACGAACCTGGCTGAGCAATTTTCAGAAACGACAGATCGAGCGCACCGGCATAAACAATCTGAGGGTCGGATACAACCGCGTCTTCGGCTATTACATAGAGGTAAGCCGTGCCGCCGCGGCCAGGGTCCCCGCCGACTATGTCCGGAAACAAACCCTCAAAAACGCAGAGCGCTACATAACCGAGGAACTAAAGGAATATGAGACAAAGGCCCTCACCGCGGATGAAAAGGCGCTCGAGCTGGAGCAGCAGATTTTCGAATCTCTTCGCCGCCAGACGTCCCAATACGTCAGCCGCCTCCAGCAGCTTGCCTTTACCCTGGCCCAGTGCGACTGCCTAAGCGCCTTTGCATACACGGCCAAACGCAGGCGTTACCTCCGCCCCCGAATGACCGACGGCGGCGAGCTCATAATAAAAGACGGCAGACACCCCGTCCTCGCCGAGACTCTGGGGTCGGAATTTGTGCCCAACGACGTTGAGCTCGGCGCCGGGAAAGGCGACTGCCTGATAATAACCGGCCCGAACATGAGCGGCAAGAGCACCTACATCCGACAAATGGCCTTGCTGGTCCTGATGGCGCAGACCGGCTCGTTTATCCCCGCAGCCGAAGCGACCATGGGGCTGGCCGACAGAATCTTCACCCGCGTGGGCGCCTCGGACGAACTGGTCCGCGGACAATCCACCTTCATGGTCGAGATGACCGAGACCGCCAACATCGTCAACAACGCCACCGCCAAATCGCTGGTGATTCTCGACGAGGTCGGCCGCGGAACAAGCACCTACGACGGCCTGTCTCTCGCATGGTCCATCACCGAACACATCGCGAATAACCTCAAGTGCCGAACTCTCTTCGCCACCCACTACCACGAGCTTACCGAGCTGGCTGAGCTTTTCGAAAACATCAAGAACTGCAACGTCGCTGTCCGCGAATGGGCCGACCAGGTTGTCTTCCTCCACAGAATCCTGCCCGGCGGCACGGACAAAAGCTACGGCATCCACGTGGCAAAATTAGCCGGAATCCCAAAGTCAATCCTGGAGCGTTCAGGGGAAATCCTCGAAGAGCTCGAATCCGCATTCCAAAAAGAAGCCGCGGGCCAACACCTGGCCAAACACAAGACAAAAGACCCCGAAAAACATACCCTTTTCACAAAAAGACAAAAAGCCGCGCTCGATAAACTCTCATCGACCGATGTTAATAACCTGACCCCCATCGAAGCCATCAACCTCCTGAACCAGATCAAGCGGGAAATTGATGACAGACAACAGAGAACCGACGGCAGATAGCAAAGGCGGGAATTCACTCAACAGAGACCCAACAATCCGGGTCGAGTTAAAAGACAATCTTTTCCGGTCCGGTTATAAGAGGTGGGAGGTCTTCTGCAACTGTCTGCCACACCACGTGAAGGTTGACGTCGAAGTAAGCGTGAGTAACCCTGTCGCGCATTCCCTTCATGCTCTTTTGGGGTCAGTTCGGGGCGAGCTTCACGAAATTCCGGAGAAATTCGCTTTGCAGCTTCGCTTCTGCTGACGGGTTGGTCAAACGCCAGGCCAAGCAAAAAGCGATTTGGCATGTCGTGCGCTTTGCGCAATAATTTTCTTGAATGGGTGGTGTGGATTTAGTATAATACGAGTGCTCCTGTCAGGAGGCACGATGAGAAGGCACTTTTGTATCCCACCTTGTACTCGTGGACAGCGGCGCCGAAGGTGAGATGAGTAGCGGTAAAATTGGCAGCTTTGACAGGTGAGTTGATCGGGACCGTTTTTCTCGGCTGATCGAGTATAAGGAATCGCTTCGCGTGGGCAGGATGACGGTGATGACGGGTAAGACAGGAAGGATGCTGGTCTGGATGGGGGTGTTCTTTGGCGTGGTGCTCTGCGGTCCTTCGGCTGATAAGGCAGAGAGCGAGGACATTGCGGTCGCCGACAAGCCTCTTGCGGACCTGACACCTTATAAGCCCGGGAACTGGCTGTACACGATACCGATTGAAATCAGCCGATTGCAGTGGGACCAGGACCATGTCTACAGCGGGCCTTATTACAGCGACCAGGTACTGTATTTCAACTGGGGCTGTCTGAATGAGGGAAACGCCAAGGCTTCCGGTTATGCGGTGCGTTTCGAGGTGACGGGTGAAGGCGGGGGTATCTGGGAGTGGGTCGATATCGTGACGACGGATCCGATGTACTGGGTATATCTCGTGGCAGACCAGGCTGTGGGACCGCTTTCGGAGGGCAGCCATACGTTCAAGCTGTGGGTTGACTATTATGAAGACGTCGTTGAATCGGACGAGGCGAACAACTACTTCGAGCGAACGATTACGGTGGGCGGCAACGGTCTGGGTGAGATTCGGGGCAGCAAGTGGCGTGATGACGACGGCGACGCTGAGCGTGACGGGGATGAAGTTGGCATCGAGGGGTGGCGGATATACCTGGACGAGAACTTTAACGGCCAGTGGGACAGCGGCGAGCCGAATACGCTGACGGACGCAAATGGAGATTACTCGTTTGCGGGCCTTCGTGCGGGCAGTTACATGGTCTCGGAATCGGGTGAGGAGGGCTGGGTTCAGACGTATCCTGCGGCGGCCGGGCAGCAGGCTGCGGGTGTGCAACGGATGGGCGCCATGATTTCGAGTCTTACGACGACGGATTCGCGGCAGCCGATTTATCGATACGGCGAGGTTTTGCAGAGCGAAGGGCCGGCTATTCTGCCGTCGACGGTCGAATCGGGGCCTCTGATTAACATTGATGATTTTCGCGGCGATGCGCGTTTTTCGGGTGTGGACGGCAGTGGCTATTCGGCCGTGATTATTGATACGGGCATTGATCTTGACCACCCGTTTTTCGGGCCGGACGACGATAGTGACGGGGTGGCTGATCGTATCGTGCACCAATATGATTTTGCGGACGGCGACAGCGACGCCAGTGACTTTCACGATCACGGCTCCAACGTTGCCAGTATAGTGGGCTCGCAGGATGCGACGTATACGGGAATGGCGCCGGGTGTGAACATAATCGCGTTGAAGGTTTTCCCTGACGTTGGCGAAGGCAACTTCGGATACGTGGAGCAAGCGCTGCAATGGGTTGTCCAGAATGTGTGGACATACAATATTGTGAGCGTGAACATGTCGTTCGGTGACGAGGAGAACTGGGTTACGGCTGGTTCGCACTATGGCATTGGTGACGAATTGGGGTCGCTGTCGGCGATGGGCGTGATAGTGGCTTCGGCGTCGGGAAATGACTTTTTCGAGTACGGCAGTGCACAGGGTGTGTCTTATCCGGCTGCGGATGTGAGTTCACTTTCGGTAGGCGCGGTTTATGACGCGGCAACAGGGGGGTGGGTTTACAGCGGCGGGGCGATAGCGTATTCGACGGATGCGGACCGGGTAGCGCCTTTTTCGCAGCGTCACTGGGCGCTGACCACGGTGTTTGCGCCCGGTGCAGTGATAACGGGAGCGAACAAGAGCGGGGGGACGGTAAACATGCACGGGACCAGCCAGGCGTCACCGCATATTGCGGGGATGGCGGTTCTTGCGCAGGAGCTTGCGGAGAGCTTTCTCGGTCGGCGTTTGACGGTGTCGGAGTTCGCCAGCCTGGTGGAGGCGACCGGGGCGGTGATTAACGATGGGGACGACGAAGACGACAATGTGACGAATACGGGGCTGGACTTTCGACGTGTGGATATGCTTGCGCTGGCGGAGGCGATTGTGGCGATGGGCGGTGGAGGTTCGCATATTGTAGTCCTGGAGGAAGGGCAGATTCGCAGCGGAGTGGACTTCGGCAATGGCCTCGACTGTAACGGCAACGGGGTGGTGGACGGCGTGGAAATCGGGACCGACCCGGATGAGGACTGCAACGGCAACGGCGTGATCGACGAGTGCGACATTGCGGAGCAGGTGTCAGACGACGCCAACGGAAACGGTATTCCGGATGAGTGCGAAAGCTGCGCGACGTGTTTGGGTGACATGACGGGTGAAGGGTGGCTTTCGCCGGAGGACGTCAGCTCGCTGGTGTCATTGCTGCTGCCGGCGGCGAGCAACTACTATTGGGTGGCGGCGCCGGTGGGCTCGTGTGGCGACATGGATGGGGACGGCTGGCTGTCGCCGGGCGACGTCAGTGGACTGGTGAGTTCGGTGCTGCCCTTTGCGTCTGCATACTACTGGGCGGAGTGTCCGCAGGGTTAGTCCGCCCTCTCCGTGGGGGCAGACGGCAGGGTGGTGTGCAGGTCTTTCTCTCAACCACAAATAGAAATCAAAGATTTACACTCGACAACACGGTACAAGGTGCAGTGTATCGTTTTGATTGCATGGTTCCCAATACAAACAAGACGTTTACGATTGGTCCGGCAGGAACAACGCCGGCGGTTTTATACCGGAGAGTCTGACATTGACTATTGTCGCATCGTCGTCGACGGTTATGATTCGGGCGTGGCAGAGGACGGTTGAAAACGACAGGATCAGCAGAATAATGAGGTTCTTCATTTTATTCATACTCCGGTAGTATGGATTGTCATTCACTCCGGGCAGGTGTCTGCATATTAAGATGCGCGAAGACGAATTTTGTGACGGTGTTTTTTTGATTTTTTTTAAGATTTTTAAGATTTTTTGCCAAAAGCCCAATGGAGGCACAGGAGCGAAAGTCGGCATAGGTCCGGTGATAGAGTTTTTGGGGTGGGGTATCGCGGGTTTATAAAGGCCGGCCGATCAAGCCGTCTTCCGTGTTTTTCAGGAGTTTTACCTTGAGCAGGTCATTTTTTTTGCACTTTTTTTGGCTTTTTTCGAGCTGGACCGTGAAGTACCTTTCGCTTCGGCCGGCGGTTCTTTGACCGCTGCTCTCGATGAGGACGGCAGCGGTTTGGCCGATGAACTGCTCTCTGAAAGCACGGGCGAGTTGGGCGTCGAGCTGGTGCAGGATACGAGAGCGTTTTTTCATAAGTGAATTAGCTACAGTATCTTGCATGTCCGCCGCAGGTGTGCCTTTTCGTGGTGAGAAGCTGAAAACATGCATTTTAGCAAAGCCTGCGTGCACTGCCAGGTCGACAGTGCGTTCGAAATCGTCGTCGGTTTCGCCGGGGAAACCGACGATGATGTCAGCGGTTATTGCAGGTCGGTCGAGGCGGGATTTTATCAGGTCGAGCTTTTCTATGAACTGCTCTGCGGTGTACTGCCTGGCCATCTTTTTGAGGATGACGGAGGAGCCGGATTGCAGTGATAAGTGCAGATGGGGCATGATGTTAGGGTGTTCGGAGAAGACGTCGAGCAGCCAGGGTGTAACGTCGGCGGGCTCAAGGGAGCTCAGTCTTATTCTTCGGAGGTTCGGTATTCGGGCCATTTTGTCGAGTAGTTCGGGAAGTTTTTCATTTTTGCGGTCCGTCCATTTTTTTCTTCTGACGGAGGTCTGGCCGTAAGCACCGAGGAATATTCCGGTCAGTACGATTTCCTTATGTCCAGCATTTACAAGGTCTTGTGCTTCTTTCAGGGCGAGTTCGAGCGGTTTGCTGGAAAGGATTGGTCGGGTTTTGGGAATAATGCAATAGCTGCAGTATCCGTCGCAGCCGTCCTGTACCTTCAGGAAAGCCCGCGTTTGGCCCTTGAAGCACGTTAAGAGGGGCAATTTCGGCTGGTCGTAGGATTGGTAATTTTTCTGCTTGATTTGGCTGTCATTTTCGGGTCTAATCAGGTTGAGCGTCCGGTTGTGCAGGGCAATTTCGGTCGAATCGTCGCGGACTATTCGACTTAACTCTGCAGCGAGCGTGCGTCGATGTTTTATCAGATGGACGTTCTTGCCCAGATTGTTTAGTTCGCCGATTTGTACAGTAGGTAAACATCCTGAAACGACAATAAGAGCCTCAGAATTGAGCTTTTGTGCTTTTCGGATGTATTGTCGACTCTTGGCAGAGGCGGGTTGCGTAACGCAACAGGTGTTTACAATAATGAGGTCGGTCTTTTTTTCGGACGTTTCGGTGTATTCGAGGCCGAGTTGTTCGAGGAATCGGCGAATCTGGCGGCTTTCGTACTGATTAACTTTGCAGCCGAGAGTACTTATGGAAAAGGTTCTCATAATATGGTATAATGTATGATTGCAGGGCCGAGTTTACAAGGTCAATCGAGTGATGTTTGAAAGGTGAAGGCGAGGGCATATCATGGCGTTGCAATCGGGGTCGGTTTGGGCGATAGATTTAGGGAATAATTCTCTTAAGGCGCTTCGGTTAAGCGCAGAGAGTGGAAGATTGGAGGTAACAGGTTTCGATTATATCGAGCACGGTAAGATTCTTTCGAGCGGGAGTGTGAAAGAAACCGAGTGTGAGGAGCTTATTGCGCTGAGCCTGCGGCAGTTTGTGACGGAGAATGATCTGGGCAAGGATGACGTTATAGTGTCGGTGCCGAGCCAGAACAGTTTTGCGCGATTCGTGACCCTCCCGCCGGTTGAGAAGAAGCGTATTCCGGAGATCGTGAGGTTTGAGGCGGCGCAGCAGATACCGTTCGATATCGATGACGTTCAGTGGGACTGGCAGTTGATGGCAGAGGGAGACGGTGCGGAAAAGAAAGTGGGGATATTCGCAATCAAGAACGAGATTGTGACAACGGCGCTGGGGCATTTTCAAAGAGAGAACGTGTCGGTAAGATACGTTCAGATGGCTCCTATGGCGCTTTATAATTACGCTTTTTATGACCGTGCGGAACTGGGCAGGTCGGAGAATCAGGCGACGGTTATTGTCGATATAGGTGCTACGAATACGGACCTTGTGGTTTGTACGAGGTCGACGGTTTGGCAGCGTTGTATTCCGATGGGCGGCAACGCGTTCACACGTGCGATAGCGGATACATTCAAGCTGAGTTTCGAGAAAGCAGAGAAACTGAAACGAACGGCGGCGATGAGCAAATACGCGCGTCAGATATTCCAGGCAATGCGGCCGGTTTTCTCTGATCTGGCGGCCGAGATTCAGCGTTCGCTGGGTTTTTACAGCAGTTCGAACTCCAATGTTAAACTCTCGAGGATGGTTGCATTCGGGGGCGGCACGAAGATGCGTGGTCTTTTGAAGTATTTGCAGCAGAGCCTTCAGATTCCAATAGAACGGCCTGATTCTTTCAAAAAGCTTGTGATAGGCGCGGGCGTTTCAGCGGCAAAGTTTCATGACAATGTATGTGATTTTGGTATAGTTTATGGTCTTGGCGTCCAGGCCCTTGAGGAGGGGAGGATAGAGAGCAACCTTCTTCCTCGCAGCATAGCGAGGTCGATGGCATGGGCGGGGAAGGCGAAGCATTTTACGGCGGCTGCGGGTATTCTGCTGGTGGTTTCGGCGCTTTCGTTCGGACGAGTCGTACTGGACAGGCTGAATTACGGCAACAAGGACCGAATCCGCAAAGACATCAGGAGTATCATTAAGGATGCTCAGGAGGCAAAACAGAGCCTGGGAAAAGAGTTGCAGGAAGGGGATAAGTATGATGCGGCGATACAGAAGGAACTGGAGCTTCTGCAGTATCGTGATTTGATTCCGTATTTGCACCAGATTGTTTTTTCTTTATTGCCGGAACATAACAGGCACGCCGAGCCGGAGCAGAAGGAACTCTACCGTGCTTTTGAGAAAGGCGACGTAGGGGCTGTCCTTCGGATTCCGCGCAAGCAGCGCAAGCAGTTGTTCTTAACGAGTATGTCGGTGCGTTTTACGGAGGACCTTGCCAGCGCGGGGTTCGAGGAAGGAGGTTTTCTAAGGAGTGGTGGTCCGAGGGAGACGGAAGAAGATCCGGACGGAATGTTAAACCTGCGTGAGAGGCTTGTGAGCCGGCGGCCTGGAGGTATTGGAAGTGGCGTTCCGGGGATGCCTGGCCGGGGCCCGCGGGGAGCGGCGATGGGTGCTGAAGACCCTACACAGCCAAAAGAGGCGGGGTTTGTAGTAACCATAGCCGGGTATAGTCCTTATGAAAATGTCGGTGAGCTGCTGGAACCGGTGGGTGTTGGGGACGACCGAAGCAAGTGGGGATTTGTGAGCCGGCTGATGCATTTGGACGAAGTTATGGATGGTAAGGTCGGGTTCGAGCTTTACAAGAAGGACGAGCTCGACCATTTCAAGTGGGAAAGCGGTGCAGTAGGTATCGATGATGAGATGCACGGGGAGATAGGCGTCAGGAAGTTGATGAAGTCTGATTTAGACGACGGGGAGGTAGAGTGCCTTGTTGATCCGATGACAGAGGAGGTTATCAGCAAGGTTGCTTTGCGGAGGGGGGGAGGTAATCTGAGGACCGGCAAAGCTGATGAAGACTATGAGATTAATGACCATTGGTTTGTCCTGAACTTTAAGCTTCGGTGGAAGGACGCTCCGAAGGCTGCACAGGCGGTCGGTTCCGGTCAGGGCGCAACGGCGAGAAGAAGTGTCACGGGCGGCGGGCGTCGCGAAGCGGCAAGAGGCAGCGGCACAACGAGCGGTCGCTCGGCAGGAAGGGGCTCTGGTTCAGAAAGAGGCTCGACGAGGAGGATTTTGAGAGAAATGGACGAATAAGTTCCGACAGTTTGGAGTTATTTTGCACGGGTGAGCTAAAATGGATGCGAAAGGTATATTAAAGAAGGTTGCGCTATTAGGCGATTTTTCATCACTTATATTGCCGATTATGATAGGTTTGGTTGGCGTGCTGATATTCGTACCGGCGCAGTTGATGGGCGGCAAGCTTAAGGGAGATATTACAGAGCAAAGCGTTAACGAGCTTGGCGGTGAAATTCAGAACCTGCTGAAAAAGCCGGTATCAGGCGACCAGTACGAGGTAGAGAGGGAATTTCAGAAGAGGCACAAGGCCGATAAGGAACGGATAGTCAATTTCGCCATGCAAAGCACCCAAAGGCAGTTGTTGAGCTACTTGATATTCCCGAAGCCCAAGAACACGTCGAAGCTGGTTTTCCAGGAATTCGGCAATAAGTACTGCGAGGGTGTCGAGCATCTTTTGGCGGGTCTGAACGCAGGTGATTGTCCCACAGAGGAGGAACTGAACAGGAATCTTGAGAGTTCGCGCAAGTCAGGAACAAGAGGTGGGGGGAGCCGTGAACGAAGCAGCGAGGATATCAGGTCCAGGCTATTCGGAGAGCGTATGAGGGGGGTTTCGCGTGGGCGATTCACACATCTGAGTGAGGTTGACGAGACGATAAAGAACGTACTGTGCGAGCAGAAGGCGAAATCGGCGTTGGTCTACGCGACACCGTCAGATGTGAGCGGGTATGATTTCTGGAAAGAGTACAGCTACTATGAAGTCGAGACAGACAAGGCGGTCGAGGACTGCTGGCATTATCAACTGGCGTACTGGGTAGTAGAGGACGCGGTCGATACAATAAAGGCGATGAATTCGGGTTCGCAAAGCATATTTGCATCGCCTGTAAAAAGGCTTATGAGTGTGGGCTTTGCCGCGCCCTACAGTAGAGGTTATCGACGTAGCATAACGGGCAGAACGGGTAGAATAAGGGCGTCGCAGGACAGGCCGACCTACGTTGTCTCTGCGGAACAGATGCTTACAGAATCGTGCACGTATCGTCTATGTGACGAGGAGATAGACGTGGTGCACTTTAACCTTTCGGTAGTCGTCAGTTCGAAGATGGTATTGCCGTTCATGCGTGAGCTGTGCAGCGCGAAGGAGCATGAGTTCAGGGGCTTTTCGGGCGAGGCCGGA
>Ga0180438_10007091_pt1 | contig 14811 bp, 7 predicted proteins | sample SS_ome_12_FD_132455 | JGI IMG/M metagenome (GOLD analysis project Ga0180438, IMG submission 132455) | Hypersaline lake sediment archaeal communities from the Salton Sea, California, USA - SS_3_D_2 metaG | ecosystem: Environmental > Aquatic > Non-marine Saline and Alkaline > Hypersaline >...
ATGTGGCCAGCAGCCTGCAACCCCTTGCAGACTCGATCCAACCGCATTTAGCACATAAGTGCTTGTCGCATCAAGACTTACTTCGCTGCCGCTCCCTCCTCCAGTTACCGGCGTAGGGTGCCACACCTTGTCCTTGCCGGCGAGGCGGAAGTGCCTGAGCGGCTCGCCCGGGGTCTCGCGGGCGGGCTCGACGTAGGCGTCGGGGTTCTTCGATCCCTCGCTTTGAAGTCCCTTGCTCCCGACCATCAGCCCGCCGCCGGGACCACGCTGCTCGAACTGCACGCGCACCGTGTCGCCCTCGATGGTGTGTGACTTGTAGATCGGACCGGTGTAGGCGATGTCCCGGCCGTACTCGTGGGCCAGCGCCCAGCGGGCGAGCCGCTTGCCCGGGTCGAGCTTGTTGTAGTAATGGATTCCCGTGGGCCGCGCCGGATTGAGGTCGTACTGCGGCACCATGCCGACGTTCTTGTTGCTGACGAAGAACAGGGTCTGGGCCTCGCGGATGTCGGCGAAACCCACGTTGTCGGGATCGGGTTCCCCGTAGCATTGCATCTGCGTGAAGTAGAAGGGCAGCTCGGGCCGCCCCCAGCTCTTGCGCCAGCCACCCACCAGGGCCTCCATCTTGGCGGCATAGATCCGGCCGTCGCCGGAATTGTGCTCGCCCTGGCACCAGATCGCGCCCCGGATCGCGTAGGGCACGAGCGGCGCGATCTTCTTGTTGTACATCCGGGTCGGTCCCTTCCAATCGTCGGCAATCCCCGGCAGCTTCGGCCGCGGCAGGGCCGAGCCGCCGCGGTTGATCAGCTCCTCGCTCTGGGCCTGCCAGGTCTTCAGGTCCTCGTAGTACTTCGCGAAGGCTTCCTGCCCGTCGGCCGTGGTCGGGTCGCTCTGGCGGACCGTCCGGGCGATGTCCTGCAGTTTGGGGTGGTCGGCAAATCCCTCGTAGGCCGTCCACGTTTCGACCGGAGTCGCGCCGTGGGTGCTGCGGAGGATGCCGATCGGCACGTTCAACTCCCGGTAGAGTCCCCAGGCAAAGGCGAGCGAAAGCGCGGAGAATCCGCCGGCCTGCCGCGAGCGCCTCCAGCCGGCTTCCGACGCCGCGCGGCTGCACGGGTAGATCGCCGACCCGATGTCGACGGCGTATTCCCGCACCGGGACCTCGTCTTCTGCCCTCTGCAGCTCGCCGGCCAGCTTCCCGCACATCGACTTGCCCGCCACCCAGTCCATGTTCGACTGCCCCGAGGAAAACCAGACGTCGCCGACCAGCACGCCGCCGCGGGTGATGGCTTCGCCGTTGCCGGCGACCTTCAGCTCGCGCTCGTCATGCGACGCCTCGAGCGGGTCCAGCGTGAGCATCCACTTGCCATTCCCACCTGCTGTGGCGCTCTTCTTCTGCCCGGCGAATTCCACCGTCACCTTCGTGCCCGGCTTGCTCCAGCCCCAGACGGGAACCGGCATCTGCCGCTGCAGAATGGCGTTATCGGTGAAAGGCGAGCCCAGCTCGATGGCGGGCTTGGGTTTCTCGGCGGGTCTTTGCGCGGCGGCGTTCGCTGCGAAGGGAAGAAACAACATGCCGGCCGCGATGGCGAAAACCGCCGCTGTCCTGGTTGGTCTGTTGTTCATTGGTGACGGGAATCCTGTTTGTTGTTCGAGGCGTAGGAAAAGGGGACGGGCAAATAGGTGGACTCTGTCTTCTGAACAAACTCCGTTCCGTGCGGCCATTCCTCTATCACAGTCCGAGGGTGTGGGTCGTCGGGCCGATGAACGTGTTGCGGTCGGTGCAGGCGACCTCCGCGCCCAAGGAACAGATGCTTCGATGCGTCGGGCGATGCCGCCGCGGGCTCCAACCGCCCTCCAGCGCCGGTGGCTCGCCCCGCCAAATGGGCGGTGCTTTGCAGCGCCTCGCAAGACTCATGAGCAAGGGCCACTCAGGGGCAAAACAGGGGTGTACGTCACCGGTTCGGTTGGCTCACAACGTCGCGAGCAGCTCTTGCACGGTGGCCTGGGTTGGGTCCATTATCTTAGGGGCTCGACCCTGGGTGGCCGGGAGATCGAAGGCACCGAGCCAGGGCAGCTCACACAGTTGCACTTCGGGCTCGCCGAGAACATCCTCCTCGGTACCCAGCTCGCCAATGGCCGCGTCGTGAAGTGCGGCCTGCTCGATCCGGGCGCCCGCTGGCGCCCCCGCCGGTCCGGACAACGGCCCCACCGTCGGCGCGGTGATCAGCCTCAGCGCCGTTGTAGGATTCGTCGCGTTATCCCGTACGAAACCGAAATCAACGCGGTTGACCCACTGGTCGCGGTTGTAGTCGGCGAAGTCGTCGATCGGGGCCGGGACGACATACGGGTTGTGGGGGTTGTCGCGCACGGCCCCCGAAACGACCGCGTTGACCAGCGCCGTCCGTTGTCAACTGAGGGGATTCGTCGCCAAACAGATCCGTGGCGGCGTTGGCGTTCAACGCCGCCGGGTAGCTCCATACAAGGCCGTTGTCGCCGTCGGCGGGCGCAATCGGCTCGTCGAGTGGCCCCATGGCCAGCAGCCGGCGATCCTCGAGTAATTCGATGCGGAGCCGCCGCCTGATCGGGCCGGCGCGCTGAGTTCGGCGGGCGACCGGTGAGTCCCCACGCGCCCGATCGCCCCCACGCACATCGCGTCTGCGCCAGGGCATCGCTCCCCCCTCCAGTAAGACGGAACGTGGCCCCCCGAGCTTTCCTGAATCACAGTCTAACTCCGCCGCAACCGCACGTCAAGCGATCGGACCCCTCGGCGAGATGGGCCCCCTCTCGCGGAGCGAAACGGCTACTGTCCGCTCAGGAGAAGCGGAAACGAATCGTTTGGGTGTAGGTGCGGATTTCCAGGCGGCCCTGGTCGGGGTCGGCGTGGAGCTCGTAGAAGTTCGAGTGGTTCTTGTCCGACTTCTCCTGGTGCAGAACCTTGCCGTTGCGCCGGTCGAGGCAGAGGATCCGGGTCACCGTCCTGTAACTCTTGCCCTGGCGCTGTGCCACGCGCCCGAAGAAGGTCAGCACCGGCACTTCCGCCGGTTGGTCCACGCGCATCGACTGGTGCTCGAGGTCGGTGGCCCAGAGCCGTTTGCCGGTCTGGCGGTCGAACCCGTAGGCGCGGCCGTTGACCTGCACGTGGCCGGGGTAGTTGTGGACGATCACCGCGCCGCCGGGGGCCGGGCCCGGCCGGTTGACCATCACCACGTAGCGGCGGGCCGAGCGGAGCACCACGATGCCTTCGAGCGACTCCGTGGGGTCGACCTCGGCCTCGATCACCGGCCGACCATCGGGCAGGGCCAGGACGACGAGCTTCCCGTCCTGATCGGCCACCGCCACCTCGTCGCCTTCGACGAGCCAGGGCTTCGAGCCCGCGGGGAACTCCCGCTCCCAGACGGTCTGTTGGGCGACGGGATCGAGCATCGCCAGCCGGGCCGCCTTGGCCTCGGACTTCCACGTGACCACGCGGCGCCCGCAGGTCCACAGGCGCTCGGAGAGCGGCGGCACCGCGCAGCGCGTGATCTGGCGGCCGTCGCGGGGGCTTAAGACCACGGCCTCGTCGGCCTGGGGCGGCGTGACCAGCAGCACGTCGTCGTCGCCAAACAGGTCGCAGCCCAGCGGCAGGTCGCTCCGCGACCACAGGGTCTCGCCCGACAGGGGCTCGACGCCCAACAGCTCCCGGTCGTGCTGGAAGCTGACGCACTCGGGCGCCACCGCGACCATCATGGGAAGCGAGCCGGGCATAGTGGGTACATTCCCCCCTACGCGCATGATGCCCATCAGGCCGAGGCGGATCTGCAACTGCGGATCGGAGGAGAACGTATCTCGCGACCAGAGCAGCTTCCCCTTGTCGGCCAGCGTGTCGACCGCACACACGTGGGCACCCAGGTGGGCCACGAGCAAATGGCCGTGGCGCCGCACGGGCACGCCGGTCCGGAACATGCCGTGGTGGACGTGCCTGACCTGCTCGGACAGCGCCACTTCCCAGATCATCCGGCCCATCGGGTCGCTGCCGATCAGCTTGCGCTGCTGGGAGTCGAACTCGACCGTGGTCGGGACCCCGAAGCGCCCCCCGTCGCCCGGCACGTTCATGGGGAAACGGGGGATGATCTGCCCCTTCTTCTCGACCACCTCCTTTTCGACCTTGGTGCCGGGCCAGCGCTCGGCGTCGTCGAGCAGCCGGCGCACCGGCCCTTTGGCGGGCAGGGCCTCGACGAGCCGGGCGCCCGTCTTGCCCTCCAGACAAACCGCGTCGGCCAGCGGGCCGGAAAGCTCGCGGTAGAGGTTCGCCGCCTCGTGGTGGCGTTGGCGGCTTTGCATCAGGGCGGCCAGCCGGGCAATCGCTTCGCGCTGCTCTTCGGGCCGGCCGCGGGCGAGCACGATCTCGAGGCGCTGCTCCGCTTCGAGCCACTTTTTTTGCCGGAGGCCCTCCTGCGCCAAGCGGAGGCGCACGGCCTGGGAGGCGGGCAGCGAGCCGAAATAGGCCAAGAGCGAGGCGTGACGGTTCGTTTCCAGACGCTCGGCGACGTACCGGGCGATCTCGGCCCGTTGCCCCTCCGAAGCGTCCTTCCAGAGCGCGGCGAGCTGTCCGGCGATCCAGCGGTCGCGCCGGGCGACCCAGGCCGCCCCGTAGTGCGCCAGCTCGTGCTCCTCCGGCTCCAGCTCGATCAGCTCCAGGTACGTGTGCAGGGCCGCTTCGTGTTGTCCCTGGCGGGCCAGGGCGTCGGCCAGGTGCTGCAAGAAGCGAGCCTTCTCGTTCGACTGCTCCAGGTGCGTTCGCAGCTCCTCGCTGAGCGGTTCAAAGCGCAGGAAGTCGGTGCGCAGGCCCTCGATCAGGGCGTCGACCAAAAGACTCCGGACCCGCTCGGTCGGCTTCTGCTTCAGGGCCGCGCGCAGGTGCTCGACCGCCTCGATGAGCCGGCCGCCGTGGAGCAGCACTTCCCCACGGTCGGCCAGGGCCGCCGCGTCGTCGGGCCGGCTGCGGAGCACGTCGGCCAGCCGGGCGTCGCGATCGGAGAGCGTCTCGAACCGCCAGACCCCTTCGAGATTCTGGGAAAAGACCGCGTCGCCGCAGCGGACCAGATTGCCGGGAATGATCCCGTCGGGCGAAAGGGCCCGCGAGACCAGCCGGCCCTCGTCCAAATCGATCGAGGCCACTTCGGCGGTCGAAAGGGGCAGGTGAAGGTGCTCGGGGCTTAGGTAGCCGCGCCCGGCCGGCAGGGCCCCGGGCGGCAATTCGACGGCGGCGGGCCAGGCCGGCTCGCCGTCGGCAAGGCGCACGGCCCACACGCTGCCGTGGCCCACGATCACCACCTTGCCCGACTGCACCCCGGCCACGAACAGCCCGTCGCGCCGGCCGACCGACCACTCCCGTCGCCCGTCGGCCAGGTCCAGGCAGATCAACTCGTCGGAGTGGGCGGGGGTGATCAGCACCCGGCCCTCGGCGATGGTCACGCTGTTGTCGGCCCACTGCTCGGTCGGATCGGGCTCGAGCGGCTTGCCCACCTGGAGTTGCCAAATGGCGATCGCTCGGCGCCGCCGACTCGGCTCGGGCCGGAAGGACTGATAGATCCAGAGCACGGTGCGGGTGGCCAGGTCCAGGGCCACCACGTGGTCTTCGGCCGTCTGGCAGACGAGGATCCCGTCGGCGTACGAGGGGCTGATGCCCGCCGTCTGCGAGACGTCGTCCGGCGACCCGTTGTTGGGCCACAGCCCGGGCCGCGGCAGCTCGGGCAGATCCTCCTCGATCGGCAGGACCAGGTCCCAAAGCGGCTCGCCGGTCTCGGCGTCGAGTTCCACGAGCCGGGTTTCGCGCTCGACCTGGGCCGCGCAGTAAAGGCGCCCGCCCAAGGGGAGCGGCGGCCCGAGGAAGAACGTGCCCGGCAGCTTGACGCCGGCCGCGTCGGGCGGGCCGCCTACCTCCCAGAGCACCTTGCCCGTGCGAAGGTCGTAGGCCACCAGCAGGTTATGCCGTTTGAGCAGGTCCGGGTCGAGCCGGCGGGTGCCGTCGGGCATGACCAGCAGGCGCTGGAACTCGGGGCTGAAGTGGAAGCTGAGCCCCTCGACGCCGAACACGCGCCGCCCGTCGCTGCTTAAGCGCCCGAAGGTGGCGTCCTGCCAGAAGCGGCGGCTAAGCCCCTCGCTGAAGTACTCGGTCTGGGCTTCGTCCGGCTTTCCCCAGCGCTGCTGCTGGCGCACGTAGTGGCGGAGCGAATCCTCCAGCGGGGACTCCCACAGCAGCTTGCCGCTCTTCGAGTCGATCGCCCGGAGGTGCGTGGCGGTCCGCACCACGGTGGTTTCGCCGACCACCAGCGGGTGCAGCTTGGGCAGGGCCACGCGGTGCTCGTCGACCTGCTCTTTGCGGAGCTGCTCGAAGAGCCTCGCGAGCAGCTCGTCGTCGGGGCGGCAAAGCGGCTCGGCCTTCAAGTAGGGCCCGCCGGGCGGCGACGTGGCGTTGCGCCCCGGCTCGCCGCGGTAGACCAGCCAGCCCAGCTCCGCACCGCCCGGCGGCATGGAACCCACCAGCGACTCGAGCCAGCCGAGCGCCTCGTCGGGCCGGGTGAACAGCTCGTGCTGCCGACCGCCGATCTCCACGGTGCCGGCGGGCTGCCGGTCCTTCATTCGCAAGAGGACTTCACGAGCCGCTTCGGGATTGGCGGAGCGGACCAGGCACGTGGCCAGCGTCAGCGACAGGGTCGGCTCGAAGTCCTCGGCATAGGGCGAGCGGTCCTGGAGCCTCTTCAAGTAGAGCGCGGCCCGCTGCCAGTGCCCCCGGTCGAGGTTGCCCAGGGCCAAGAGCAGCGTGGCCTGGGCCCCGGCGCGGGTATAGAAGTAGCGCTCGGCCACAAGCTCCATCGTGGGGGTATCGCCCCGGGCCAGGGCCCGGTTGAGCAGAGGTTCGGCGTCCCGCCTGAAAAGCAGCTCGTAGTCGGCCAGCGCCTCTTGCGGCAGGCTGCCCAGGAGGCGTTCGGCTTCGGGCTTCAGGCACCGCCGCAGCGGCACGTCCGGTTCCGGCCGGATCGTGTAGTCCTGATCGGCCGCCAGGACTTCCCCCAGCCGCTTCACGGCCTCGCCGTAACGCTCCTGGCGCGCCAGTTCCCGGGCCATCTCGAGGCTCCGCATCTGAATCCGGTCGGCAATCGCAAGCTCGGCGCGCCGCGGCGGCTCGGAACCGGCCGACTCGGCCGGCGGCGGCGCAGCCAGCGGGGCCATTACCAGGGGCGAGGGCGCGTCTTCGGGCCGCTTGGGTGGCTCGGGCAGCGGGTGGTCCTTGACCCATTCTTGCCACCGCTTGAGCGCTTTCTCCCGCCCCCCGTCCTCGCCGAAGCCCACGTTGTGCAGATTGAACGACGAGCGGGGGTTCTGGCTGAGCTGCTTGAACGCATCGGCCGCCTGCTCCAGCCCGTAATCCTTCAGCGACTGCCCGGTCAAGTGGACCAGCCACGCCAGGGCCACGTCGCGAATTTCCGTGGCGTAGGTCTTCGAGTTGACCACGCGGCGGTAGCACTCGGTCTCGTCTTTGAGCAGCTCCGCCAGCACCGAGGCGTACGGCTTGCCGCCGAGCTGCCCCAACACCGAAACGGCGTAGGCCTGGACGTGGCCGCCCAGCGGGTTCTTCTGCTTGATCATCGAGAGGGCCAGCCAGACGCCCTCCTCGATCCGGTACTGCATGGCCAGTTGCAGCTTGACGTGCGCGAGCCGAGGCCCGGTCGGACGCACCAGCCAACAGCCGACCAGCTTGCGCGCCGGCTTCTGGTGCTTGCCCTCGCTGAGGGCCTGGCGAAACGACGCCTGTTGGATCACCGACGAAAGGTACGTGTTGTCGGCCAGCTCCTGCGGCAATTTGAGCCCCTCGTCGCCCACGATGAACAGCAGCGCGGCGACCGTCTCCATTTCGGGCGGCTTGCGCTGCCGGGAATTGCGGCGGGTCATCATCTGGTAAACCTGCCGAAGCCGCAGGTCGACGCTCTCCACCGCCGCCGCCGGCCCCGAAGATGCCGAGACCAACAGCCCGCTCTCGCGCTTGAGCATCTGCACGTAGAGGTCTCGGGCGGCCGCGTCGTCGCCGATCGTGCGGCGGTATCGCTCCCAGCCGGGCAGGTCGTGGTCGCCTTTGCCCTGCTTGTCGGCGACGAAGGCTTGCAGGCGGCGCTGGAAGTCGGCCTCGAACACGTCCTCGAGGATCCAACGGCAGCGGCGGCGGACCTCGGGATCGGCGTGCTCGAGCCCGGCCGCCAGCGCGTCGCGGGCCTTCAAGCCCAAGTCGCGGAGCATCTCGGCGGCGCGGCGGCGGATTTCGTAGGAGGGATCGCCCAGCTTCTCGACCAGGGCGGACTCCTCCGACCCCGCAGCGGGTGCTGGCCCTTCGCCCCCATCCTTCGGGGCCTGTCCCACCGCCGCCGACAGGCCGCAGGCCCCCAACCAGGCCCAAACCACGATCCCGCAGCCAACTCCCCAAACGAAGCGTCTCATGGGTGGTCTCCCCGAGGGGTCCGAACCGCCGGATTTCCCGGCCGCCGCCCCTTCCCGTCCCCCGGCGCCGGGTGAAGTACTATTATTTCGTCCCCGGAGCCCCGCGTAAACCCAAACGTCGCCGAAAACGGTGGGACGGATTGCCCAATCCGTCCCGCTTCCCGGTGGCCGCGTTGTTGAATGGCGGACCCGGAACTGCGAAAATGGCCATGCAACACCTTGGCCGTCCGGCGAATCGTCCTGTACGACGGCCTTCCAAGGCCGTCGAGCGTTTCGAGGCCGTTTAGAGATCGGAGATGCCGGCGACGGCCTTGGAAGGCCGTCGTACTTCCGATCGTCGGAGTCCTGCCCAACGTCGAACCCACGGAGCTCAAGCGATGGAACCTTCTTACCAAGACACGGGACTCGCCAGCCGAAACCGAACCACCCCCCGGCCGTTCCGCTGGCCACTTTTCTTCGCGGTCCTGGCAATTCCCGCCGTGGCCGACCTGGTCCGTGCCGCTCAGCCACCGGCCGAGAAGCCGCGCCCCAACCTGCTGCTGATCATCACCGACCAGCAGCACGCGGGCATGATGAGCTGCACGGGCAACCCGTGTTTGAAGACCCCGGGCATCGACAGCCTGACCGCGGCCGGCGTGCGGTTCGAGCGGGCTTACGCGGCCAATCCCGTGTGCGTCCCCTCGCGCGTGAGCATGTTCACCGGGCACATGCCGAGCCATTTCGGCATGCGCTCCAACGCCGAGGCACGCAACCAGGCGCCCGAGGCGGCCGTCCAACGGGCCATGGGCCGGCTGTTGCGCGAGGCGGGCTACGATACGTTCTTCGGCGGCAAGACCCATTGGATGCGGGGCATGACCCCCGAGTCGCTGGGCTTTACGACCCTATCGCGCGATCAGCGCGGCGAGCTGGCCGACGCTTGCGCCCGCTTCCTCCGAGAGAAGCACGACAAGCCGTTCCTGTTGGTGGCCTCGCTGATCAATCCCCACGACATCTGCTACATGGCGATCGACGACTACACCCGGTCGGCCGGCAAGCCGGTGATGTACCCCCAGAGCCGCGTCGAGCGCCAGCGCCTGGCCGAGGCCCTGAAGCTGCCCGAGGGGGTCTCGCGCGAGGAGTTCTTCGAGCGGCTCTGTCCGCCCGTGCCCGAGAACTTCGAGGTCCCCGCCCTGGAGCCCGAAGCCGTCACCCAGCGCTACCTCGGCGCCCGGTCGTTCCGCGCCTGGGCCCGCGAGAACTGGTCCGCGCAAAGGTGGCGCGAGCACCGCTGGGCCTACTGCCGGCTTACCGAGATGGTCGACGCCCAGATCGCCACGATCCTCGGCGCGATGCGGGCCGCCGGGCTGGAAGAAAACACCGTGGTGATCTTCACCAGCGACCACGGCGACCTCGACGCCGCCCACCGGCTCGAGCACAAGTCGATCCTCTACGAGGAGGCCGCCCGAGTGCCGTTCGTCGTCAGTCAAAAGGGGACAACCGAGCCGGGTCTCATTGACGAAACGCACCCGGTCGCCGTGGGCCTCGACCTCATCCCCACGCTCTGCGACTACGCGGGCGTCGAGCCACCCCCGGACCTGCGCGGACGCAGCGTCCGTGCACTGGCCGAAGGGCGCGAAGTCGACGGGTGGCCGGACCAGGTCGTCGTGGAGAGCCGGGCCGGACGCATGATCCGCACCGACCGGTTCAAGTACGTCGTCTACGAGGACGGCCGGCACCGCGAGCAGCTCACCGACCTGGAAGCCGACCCGGGCGAAATGACCAACCTGGCCGAGAATCCGAAATACCGCGACGTGCTCGAAGACCACCGCCGGCGCCTGCGACGCTGGGTCGACGAAACGGGCGACGAGATCGCCAAGCCGTACGTCGTACGGTAGAACCGACCGACCAAGGAGATCAGCAAATGATCGTAGTCATCTCACCACCACGCAACACCGCCACCCCAACGTGTAGCGGGCGGGCTTGCCCGCCGATTCACCGCCTCGTCGTCTTGCTGATAGTCGTCCTGGCCCCCTGGCTCGGCCGCCCGGAGCAAGCCGCCGCAGCGGAGCCAGCCCGCCAAGCACGCCCCAACGTGGTCTTCATCCTCAGCGACGACCACCGCTACGACTTCATGGGCTTCCACCCCGACGGGCCGGAGTTCCTCGAAACCCCCAACATGGACCGCATGGCCGCCCAAGGGGCCCATCTCGAAAACGCCTTCGTGAGCACGTCGCTCTGCTCGCCGAGCCGGGCCTCGATCCTCACGGGCCAGTACATGCACCGGCACCGGGTGGTCGACAACCAGCGGCCCGTGCCGCCCGGCACGGTGTTCTTCCCGCAGTACCTCCAGCAGGCCGGATACACCACGGCCTTCGTGGGCAAGTGGCACATGGGCCACGAGCACGACGATCCGCGCCCGGGCTTCGACCATTGGGTGAGCTTCGCCGGACAGGGAACCTACTTCGACCCCGTGCTGAACGTCGACGGCCGGCGGCGCCAGGTCGAAGGTTACGTAGCCGACGTGCTCACGGACCAGGCCCTGCGCTGGCTCGCCGAGGGGAGGAACAAGGACAAGCCGTTCTTCCTCTATCTCTCGCACAAGTCGGTGCATTACCGGTTCACCCCCGCCCCGCGCCACCTGGGCCGCTACCAGGACAAGCCGATCGACTACCCGGAGACCATGGCCAACACGGAGCGGAACTACCAGACCCAGCCCCACTGGGTCCGCGAGCGGCGCTTTAGCATCCACGGCATCGACCACATGCAGACCGGCCCCTTCGACAAGGACCCCGTGCCCGACTTCGACGACCTCTACCACCGCTATTGCGAGACGGTACACGGGCTCGACGAGAACCTCGGCCGGGTGCTCGACTGGCTCGACCGCACCGGTCTAAGCCGCAACACCCTGGTGATCTACATGGGCGACAACGGCTTCGAGCTGGGCGAGCACGGGTTCTACGACAAGCGCGACGCCTTCGAGGAGTCGATCCGCGTGCCCATGCTGGCTTACGCGCCGGGCCGGATCAAGCCGGGCACCAAAGTGACCGAGATGGTGCAAAACATCGACGTGGCCCCCACGATCCTGGAAGCCTGCGGCGCGAAGCCCCCCGCGTCGGCGCAGATCGACGGCCGCTCGTTCCTGCCGCTCTTGCTGGGCAAGTCGGTCCCCTGGCGCGACCATATCCTGTACGAGTACCACTGGGAGTGGAACTTCCCGGCCACGCCGACAACGCTCGCGATTCGCACGGACCGATTCAAGTACGTCTTCTACCACGGCGTGTGGGACCACAACGGCTTCTACGACCTTACGACCGACCCCCACGAGCGGCACAACTTGATCAACGTCCCCGCCTACGCCGAGCAGATCGCGGCCATGAAGAAGCAGCTCTTCGACGAGCTGGAAGCCTCCGGCGGCCTGGTGTTGCCGATCCGCCCCCCGGCCGGCGAGCGGCTCGATCAGCGCAAGCTCAAGCGCTGAGGCCCTCGGGCGGTCCCGGCAGATTAGCCCGGCCCTTTTTCGTTGCACGCCTACGGGAGCGCGACTCCCATCAGGTCGAGAATCCGGTTCCCGTAGCCCGGCCCCAAGGCGAAGGACTGCTTGATCCGCAGGTCCATGTCCAGCGGATTCCGCCGCTCCCGGGGGAGGAGTCCGGTGCGAAACACGTACGGCAGCCGGGCCGGCGGAAAAGGGTAGTCGCTCCCGTGGAGGATACGCCCCTTGATGTCGTCCGCCTCGCGGCTCAGTCGCCCAAGCGACCGCCACCGAACCAGGCTTGCCATGATCGAGGTGTCGCCGTAGAGGTTGTCGTATTGCTGCATCATGCGGACGAAGCCGGGGTAGTAGTCGACCGGATCGAAAAAGGCGCACGTGCCGCAGTGCGCCGCGACGACCGGGCCGCCGTGATCCAAAACCCGAGCGAGCCGGCCCGGATCGGCGAACTCCTGCGAGCGCACCCGGCAGGAGTGCTCGTAGCCCGTGTGGAACATGAGGACCACCCCCATGTCGCGGGCGAGCCGGTAGAACGGGTCGAAGTCGGCCCGGGCCGGATCGACGCCGTGTACCGACGTGTGAATCTTGACCAGCCGGCAGCCGGCCTCGTAGCACCGCTGAAGTTCGGCCAGGGCATCGCTGCGGATCGGATTGATCGAGCAGCCGGCCAGGATCTTGGGCGATTGCCAGGCCAGGTCGAGCACGTAGCGGTTCGAGACGTAGAAATCCGTGGCCCCGTCGTCGCGCGACCCGTCTTCCCGATAGACCGCGTCCTGGGCCAAAACGACCACGTAGTCCAAACGCGAGTCGGTTACCTGGCGCAGCAGCCGACCGCGCATCTTCTCGGTCAGCGTCCGGCCGGGCTCCTTGCGAATGCCCGTAAGCCAAACCAGCAACCGGGTCAACAGGCGCCGGCGCACGTGCTCCGACAGGAATCCTTCTACCGGGTCCTCTCCCCAGCAGAACACGTGCGCGTGGGCGTCTGCGACAAGCGGCCGGGACGTCGAGGCAGGGGCAGCGGCCATCACGCCCTCTCCGAAGCGCCAAGGTCGTCGAGCATGTCTTGGACCCGGCGTTCCAGCGTGTCGGTAAGCTCCCGGGCGGCCGTCTTGCGGTCGCGCCCGGCCTGCACGGACACCGGCTCCCCGAAGCGGACCGTCGCCCTCCGCGTCGCCCGGATCGTGGCGCTGTACTTCCCCAACAGGTCCTCCTCGAACTTATCGAGGGTTTCGGCGAGCCGCTCGACGCTCGGCTTCTCGGCCACGTAGTCGCCCGGGTAGCTGAACAACTGAACCACGAGAAACAAGTCGTCCAGGTCGTCGTTGAGCTGCTTGTGGCGCGGATCGCCGGCTTCGAGCTTTCCCAGCTCGCCAAGCGAGACGTGGCGCAGCTCCTTGACCCGCTCGGGAATCGTCGAGTCGCCGGGATCGACGCCGTGGCGCTCTTCCAGGCGGCGGAGGACCTCGTTGGCCAGGGCATTGGTGCGCTCCGGCAGCGTGCCGGCCCCGGCACGGCCCAGGAACTCCATTTCCTTCAGCGCCATGGCCGCTTCGGCGAACCTGTAAATCCGGTCCTTAAGCGGCAGGTCCGGCCGGGGGCGCCAGTGGATGCGGCGCTCCAGCTCGTCCATCAGCGGGAGCAGCTCCGGCACGGGGTCTTTGGTGTATTCGTACTTTTGGGCACACGGCACGCACACGACCGGCCGCTTTGCCCGCTTGGCGGCCGACAGCGCGATGACCGCCGCCCCCTCGCGAAAAGGCGTAACCCGGTCGTTGCAGTGATACACCTCCCCTTCCGGAAAGATCACCAGCGGGTGCGGTTCGCTTTGGGCGATCTTGACCGCCTGTTTGAACGCCTGAAGGTCGGCCCCTTCGCGGTCGACGCTGAACACGCCGTGCCACTGCAAGATCCGGCGGCCCAGCGCGCCACGCCCCTCGAAGAGGTGCCAGGTCGACATGAAATAGAAGGGGCAGCCCACGTGATCGGCCGCCGCGTACATGGTGTCCGGGTCGGCGTGCGTGGCGTGGTTCGGGGTGATCAGCACGCCTTGCCCTTGGGCCAGCGCCTCTTGAACGGTTTCGGCGTTCTGCACCTCGACTTCCGCCAGCTTCATGACGTGAGCACATCGCCACCGCCGAAACGGGCGCAGCATCCGCACCAGCTTGGGCTTCATCGCCGGTCCCCACCACCTCGGCGGAGGGGCGATTCGGTAGGGATTCATCGCCCATTTCCTCCAGCGGCCACGCGCGAGGTGACCCGCCGCAAAGGTGCGCAGCTCTCCTCGAACCGCTCGACCAGCTCGGCGATCACGTCGGGCGGGGACATGGCGCGCTCCCGTGTGTTGTTGTCGGGGGCTGTTGAAGGGGAGCATACCACGAGGAAGTGGGGAGTGGGAAGTGGGGAGGGGGAGACGGAGAGACAGAGAGAGGGAGCGAGGGGGAAAGGGGGAGCCTCCAACAATGCGAGCGGTGTGTTGGCGATCTTTTGGGCCACCGGGGCGGTTGCTGACCATAAACACCCCCCGGATCGCGTAAGTCGTTGTGGCGCCTGGAGATAAATTGGCTCAATTCTTGGCGCCTTTGCACTACGGGGGGTGTGCAACAATTGCGGCAACGGGCCGGCATGGCAGTCGGGGGCGGGTGCCCTGTCAAGTGGGGTGCGGGGGCGCAAGGGATTGCGGGGCAAAGGGTTACGAGGGGCCGGTGTCCAAGAGCGTTTTGGGAGGTCCCTAACCAGAGGGGGCTGCGCAAAAGTGGCCAATTGCCGGGGTTCGGTCCAACAATTCGAAAACTCTGCGAAATCGCGCAGGAATCACGCGAGAGGGGCAGGAACGTTGGACAGCGGGGCGTCGGAGGCCGGGTGCTTGAACG
>Ga0180438_10007092_pt1 | contig 14811 bp, 18 predicted proteins | sample SS_ome_12_FD_132455 | JGI IMG/M metagenome (GOLD analysis project Ga0180438, IMG submission 132455) | Hypersaline lake sediment archaeal communities from the Salton Sea, California, USA - SS_3_D_2 metaG | ecosystem: Environmental > Aquatic > Non-marine Saline and Alkaline > Hypersaline >...
CAACCGACGGGGTTTCCGTCGGGCGGTTCGTGATCGGGGTAACGCGGGCCGTGTCGGCCCGACGGAGGGGGTACCGTGGAAATTGCCCGATTGTCGGTCGATCGGGACGCGATTGTCCGTTTGGGGACATTGGGGGCATTTGATAACGCGGCGGCGGAATTGCGGGGCCATTTTTTGGACGCGATTAGCCGGTCCGGGCCGCGTAATGTTGTAATTCGCATAGAATTCCCGGACGAATCCGAGTACAGTTCGAACGATGAAAGGACGCGAAACGATGCCATTCAACCGAAAAAATGAGGAACAGCCGAAGGAGATCAATTTGACGCCGCCGCCCGAAATGAGCCGAACCGAACCGGTACCCAAAGGGGAAAACGTCATTGTCGAACCGCAACCCGGGCCGATCCCCGATTCGCCGCCGGTTGAATTCGAACCGATGCCGACCGGCGAATCGAAATTGTCCATTCGGGAATGCGCGGCATGCGGCGGACAACATGCGGATTTGGAAATCCATGAATACAAGCATCGAACGCCGGTCGGTACGCATTGGTTTATTTGCCCGACGACCGGCGACCCGGTCGGTTTGACGTTGGTTATGATGGACGGGCAAAACGGTTTGGAGGTCCACGAACGGATCGTATTGTCGTTGATCGAAGCCCAAAAATCCGATTCGTATTTGTCGGCCATTTTCCGGATCGACGAGGGGTTGGTTAAATTGACGCGGACGACGCACAATTTTCCGACCGGCGATTTTTCGAAATGTTTGGGGTTGTTGAAGGACGATTTGGAACGCGAGTTACAAAATGCCCCGACCCCGCTGGAGGCGATGCAAGAAGCAAAACCCATCGCGCCGAAAGTTAACCTATTCGGCGGCGATACGGACGCGGGGGGCGGGGCCAAATGACACGCCTGGGGGTTGCGCTTTCCGCGATTGGTGGTCGGACCCGCCGACGTCGTCGGTACCGATCGGCGATCGCGGAGGCGCGCCGTTGGCAAACCGCATACGAACGGGTCGTTGCGTTGAACGTACGGTTGGAAAATGAAATCCGCCGGGATCGCGACGAACGGGCCGAATCGGAACGGTCGCTGACGGTTGAAATCGACAAATTGCGGGCGGAAAACGATATATTGAACGCCCGGGACGCGATGTGGGTAGCCTGGGAAACCCGCGAACGCGAACGGATCAATGCGGAAACCGCCCGGTTGGCGGCCGCGAAAACCCGTTCGGTGGAAATGCCGTTAGAGGTAAACCGAGATGCCGAACTATAGTCAAACGCGCGAACGTCAAACCGATTTGGTCCGTTCGTTCGAAAATCGCGCGATGATTGCATTGGAAAAACGGGCGCCGAGCGGGGGCGGGCTTGGCGCCCAATTGGCCGGTCCGGCGGGCGGCTGGGGCGGTATATTCGACGTCGGGTCGGCCCGGGTCACCCGCAATAAAGAAGCGTACGCGTATTTTCGAAATTGGGTGTACATTTGCGTCGATGCGATCGCCTGTCGGTTGGCTGGTCAACCGATATGCGCCGGGGAAATTACGAACGCCGATCCGAACCCCGATCCGTCCGGCGAGGAACGAACCGTCCCGACCCGCAAAGCCGGGTTGCCACGGTACATCCGGGAAACGATCCCGAAATCGATTTTGAAATCGATCGGCACCCAAAATTTGGAAGTGTATGAATCGCACCCGGTTTTGGATTTGTTCGCCCGTCCGAATCCCGTCCAAAAGGGGTTCGAATTTTTTTATTTGTCGGCCGTCAATTTGCTATTGACCGGCGAGTCGTATTGGATCGGGTCCGTTGGCGATGCGGGCGAACCGGAAATTTGGGCGGTCCCGACCCATTGGTTGGAACCGGAACACGATGGCGGGTTGTTTACCGGATACAAAATCAAATTGGGCAACATGGCGGTCGCCCAACCGATCCCGGTCGAAAGCGTCGCCCGAACCTATTTCGCCGATCCGATGGATTTGAAGTCGGCATTTTCGCCGGTCCGCGCGGCGTTGGGGGCGATCCGAACCGATGATTACATCCAATCATCGCAGGAACAAATGTTCGAACGCGGGATCAATCCGAATTTGATCGTTACCGTTGGCAAAGTCCGACGCGCCGACGGTACGTTATCCGATCGGCGGCCGGTCATGGGCGGGGCGGCCCGTCGGCAAATGATCCGGGCCATTCGCGAAATTTGGAACCAAACCGTATCGGCGGGCGACCCCGCGATTTTGGACGGGTTAATCGAATCGGTCCACAAATTGCATAATACCCCGCAGGAAATGGATTGGCCGAGTTCGTCCGAAATCGTCAAAAAACGAATCATGCAGACCTATAAGGTCAACCCGATCGTCGTCGGGGAAATTACCGCCGGGAACCGGGCCCAAGCGGTCGAGGCCGAGAAGAATTTTTGCGGAAACGCGGTCAATCCGATCGGGTCCGCGTTGTCCGAAACGGCAACCGATTTCGTCGGTCCATGGTTCGAGGAAAATAAACGTACCGCCGTTTGGGTCGAGGAATGTGTCCCGACCGATCCCGATTTGGATTTGAAACGTTGGACCGAGGCCCGTCGAAACGAGGACGTAACAACCGACGAATTCCGGGCCGAAATTTTGGGTATCCCGCCGCTCGAGGTGGAGGAAGAATCCGGCCCGTCGAAATTGTTGTCCGAACAAGGCGGTTTGTACGGCATTACGTCGTTGCTGGAAAAAATCGCGAACGGGTACGTTTCGCCGGAACAAGGGTCGGCAACGTTGCAAGCGACGTTGCGATTACCGGCGGAAACGGCCGACATGATTTGCGGGGTCGGCAACCCGGATTGGCAACCGTTTGATCCGACGCCGGACGAACCGGACGAACAACCGACGGACGACGAACCGGACGACGAAATCGAACCCGCCGGGGACGGGGAACCGCCGCCCGACGACATCGATACGGACGACGGGGACGACGCCGAAACGGCGTATCAGAACGCCATGAAATCGCCCGTATTCGCCGACGTCGCCAACATGCGTTTCGAATCGGGCCGCGAATTTATCGCCGCCATGGTCCAAAAGAACACGGCCAAAATCGAAAGGAGGTTGGGTCACGCGTTGACCCAACACTTTCGCCGGAGCATCCGAAATTGTACGGCGAAAATTGCCAAAATGAATCCGGACCCGGACCCCGACAACGCCGAGGTCCAAGCGGCCGCATTGGTCGCCGCAACGTTCGATTTCGATAAAGCGTTCGAGGATTTGGTCGAATCGACCGCCCCGCATTTGGCCGCCGGGTTCGCCGACGGCGTATTTTCCGAATTGTCGTTGTTGGCCGCCGTCAACGATGCCGAAAAACAATTCGGCGACAAAACGACCGCCGAGGACATCGTCGCCCAATTGGACATCGACGTCCCGCCGGATATCCCCATCGGGCAAGCCCCGGCATGGTTTCGGCAATCGGCCGAATCGTTTTTGTACGAAACGTTTGCACAACCGTATTGGACATCGGTTGACGAAACGACCGCCGACCAAATTTTGGATTTGTTGGCCGACGGGATCAACGACGGGCATTCGGTCCGGCGAATTGCCGGGGCGATCAATTCGGCGTTGGGGACATCGTATTCGATGGCGCGGGCGACGAACGTTGTTCGGACCGAATTGACGGGGGCCATGAACGCGGGCCATGAAACGGGCATCGATCAAACCGCGTCCGAAACCGGATTGCCGATCGGCAAGGAATGGGTTTCGGTCATGGGCAATACGACCCGGGCAACGCACGCGGCAATGGACGGACAACAAACGGTCACGCCCGACGGGTTGTTCGAATTGGCGGGCGTCAATATTCCGTACCCGGGGCACGTTCGGTTGCCCGCCGGGGAACGTTGCAATTGCCAATGCACAATAATTTCGTCGTTGGTCATGGACGCCATGAACGAAGCCATCGAAACCGGCGAACCGGAATTGGCGCATGCGACGTTGGACAAAATGGAAGCCAAGGATATCATCGCAACGCACCCGGGGTTGGACCGAAAACAAAAGGCCATGATGGAGGTAAAAACCAAAATGGCCGACCGCCAACACCGATATCAAAAACGGGTCAACGCGTTACGGTCGGAATACGCAACGGTCGGGAATGACATATTTTTGTTGACCGAGGAAGCGGACGCGTTATCGGCCGAAATTGACGCTATCGTTGCGGAAGAATTGTCAGGCAATGAAATAAGCGACGAAACCCGGCAACGTCAAATGGAATTGAACCAAAAAATTGCCGCGTTGGATCGGCAAATCGGCGAATTACATGATTCGCGGGCGGCGGTCCGTCGTAAAATTACGCGGTTGGAAGCCCGGCGCGGCAAATTGGCCGACAAACAACGCGAAATGGCGATCCGGGCGTTGGGGGTCAAAACGTCCGAACGGATCGAAATTAAACCCGAACAAGTCAGAGACAAATCGTTATCCAATTGGAAAAAACGCGGCAAAAAACGATCGATGGGTCGATTTGGCAAAGACCAAAAATCCCGGATCGGCAAAGCGAAGGATTTTTTGAGCCGGATGTTGACCCGCCGCAAAGATTTTAATTTGGAAACGTTGCAAAAAATCGAGCATGTCCGGGTCCATGCGGCGTCGAAACATGCCCGGGCATGGTCGGCCGTCGAAAAACATTATCCGAACGACCCCCGGAAACGCGGCATTAGTTGCGCGACGAACGCCGAAATTTCGACGTACGTTCACGAAATGGGGCACCAATTGGAAAACAGCGTCCCGGGGTTGGAAAAACGAGCGAACGAATTCAAACGGTACCGCATCCAAAAATCGGGCCGGTCCAATCGAAAAATGGTGGAAGTTTTCCCCGGATACGGTTATACGCAAGACGAAATCGGCAACGACGACGATTTCCATGCGGCGTTCGATCGGGATTGGAAACCGGGCAAAACGTACCCGCCCCATGCCGAATATGGGTCGAATTCGTCGTATACGGAACGTAGCGCCGCGAATTCGGCGTTTTATACCGGCAAAAATTATACGCACGGGTCGACCGAGGTATTGTCCATGGGGTTCGAATTGTTGTACGAAGACCCGGTCGGATTTGCGGAACGCGACCCGGAATTTTTCAAGTTCATCGTGGGGGTTCTCGATGGCACCATCCGGTAAAAAACCGACGGCCAAAATCCGCGTCAACGATGCGGAAATTACGGCGACCATTTCCGACGAATTGACGTGGACGTTGTCCGGCCCGAAAAACATGTCCGACCGAACGGTCCGGCATTTGGCCCGGTTGATCGGCGACGAAACCGCGTCGATTTTGGAGGACATGGGCGGGACGATCCCGCCGCATTTGGGCGAAGCGAAAAATTACCTATTCGCCGAAATTGTCGGCCGGTTCCAAATGGACGTCGTCGATTGGGGATTGCCGCCCGAAGGCGACATTGAAATCGTTTATTGATCGGGTGTATATTGGGCCCGGTCAAACAATTAAAACATCGCGGCGGGTTGTTGGGCATGAACCCGGCGGCCCGTCGCGAATGGCAGTCCGGGGAGGGACGCGATGATCCAAGGACGACGGTTCGGCCGGTTGCATTTGCCGGACAAACGTGACGCGAAATACCCGTTTCGGTTGGCGACGACAACGCGGCGGACGACCCGAACGAAACGGTATTGGAACCCGTCGCAATGGTGGGGCGACCAAGGCCCGAATCCCCATTGCGTTGGCTATGCGTGGACCCATTGGTTAGAAGACGGCCCCATTACGCATCGGGACGTTCCGGCCCCGGTCGTCGATCCGCGCGTTTTGTACTATGCCGCCCAACGTTGCGACAAATGGCCCGGCGAGGATTACGACGGAACGTCGGTTCGCGCGGGCGCGAAATGTTTGCAACGTTGGGGGTTAGTTGGCGAATACCAATGGGCCCGAAACGTCGACGACGTCATTGCGGCCGTATTGGAAGTCGGCCCGGTCGTCGTCGGAACATGGTGGACGATGGACATGTCGCGCCCCGACGCCCGGACCTCGCGAATGTCGATCGACGGGCCGTACATCGGCGGGCATGCGTATGTGATCAACGGATTGAATTTGACGACCGGGTTGTTTCGGGTCAAAAATTCATGGGGCCGCGAATGGGGCCGAAACGGGCACGCGTATTTGCGCGTAATTGATTTTGCGGAATTATTGCGTACCGACGGCGAATGTTGCATTGCGACCGAATATTCGACCGACGAGAAAACGAATATTTTGATTCCTAATTAGGTTCGCCCGGGTCGGGCGTTTTGTGAGCCGACGCCCGCCCGGGTTTTTCGATTCGATCGGGGACGCGATGAACGCCCCGGGCCTATTGGAAGCCATGTCGATGCGAAATGTGACGACCCCAAACAAAAACGGTCCGCGATAGGGAAATCATGGCGATACACTACCGGAATGGATGTCGGGATTTGTTGGTCCGGGCGTTTACCGCGTACGGCCAACCGTTGGCGGGCGCAACAATGGTTGAATTCGGCAACCAACGGTTGAAATTCGACCCGGGCGAGGGGGCCCGCCGTTTGCAATCCGCCAAACCGTATTTCGAGTTTTTGGGGATTCGGCATATTTCAATCGATTTGAACGGGATGTCTGGCGCGTTGCCCATGGATTTGGGGAAAAGGATTTCCGCGCCCGATGTCCCGCATTGTTGCGCGGATTTCGTTACCAATTTTGGTACGTCCGAACATGTCCGGACCGGTCAACGTTGGGTTTTCGAAAACGCCCATAATTTCGCGCGGCCCGGCGGGTTTTTCGTCCATGCCGTCCCCAAAACGCGAACGTGCCGCCGACATGGTCATTGGAAATATTCGACCGAATGGTTTGAATCATTGGCCAAAACCAACGGGTATCGAATTGTCGAATTGGGCGATTTCGACAAATCCGTCGCATGGGAGGACGGCCGTATTGCCCCAGGATCGCAGGTATACGTTTTGGCCATAATGCAGCGCATGAACGCCGAACCGTTCCAGACGGAACGCTGGACGGACCCAATGCGAAAATAGCGGGGGTACCGATGGGACGTTGGCCGCAACCGTTGCGGAATTTCCGGGACCATGTCGAACCGCCGGTCGATGCGTATTTGGAAATCGGCGTTTGGCGGGGCGGATCGTTGTTTCCGATTTTCGAACATTTGCGGCCGCGTTATTGTTTGGCGGTCGACGCGTACCCGGCGTACAAAAAACAAACGGCCGAACAAAACCGGTCGGTCGGCGATGCGGTTTGGGAACGTTGGCGGCGGGATTACCCGGACGTTTCGGGCGAATTTGAATTTGCCGAATCGTCGGTCGTATTGCCGCGATTAGCCGAAACACATTCGTATTTTTTCGATTTGATTTACGTCGACGGGTCGCATGACGGCGACGACGTATTGGCCGACGCGGTCAATTGTTGGCCGTTGTTGAAAACCGGCGGTTTGATGGTTTTTGACGATTGGGGCAAAATACGCAACGCGGACGGGTTGCGGTTGGCGGTTGACGCGTTCGTCCGGTTGTATTGGTACAACATTTTTGTCGAATTTTGCAATTGGCAAGTCGGCATTCGAAAAACCGGGAATTTCGGCGGTTCGGGGCCGCCGGGGCCGTCGTTGTTTCGGACGTACGGCGACCCGGTTGGGAATCGGGGGAAAAAATGAAATCGACCAGCGAATACCGCGAATACCCGATTTTCGAATGTCGGGTCGTTGACGGGGATACGGTCGACGTATTGGTCGACCAAGGCTTTTATTCCATGCGTTGGGAACGGTTGCGGTTGGCGTCCATGGACGCGTGGGAAATCCGCCGCCCGACGTTGCAAGCCGGGCGCGACGCGAAACGCCGGTTGGCCGAATTGGTCAAATCGGCGGACCGGTTGCGGGTCCGGACATACAAGGACAAAAAGGACCGGGAAAAACGCGGGAAATGGCGGCGATTTATCGCCGATTTGGAAGGATTCGTTGACGGGACATGGCACGATTTCGGTCGGGTTTTGGTCAACGAAGGGCATGCGGTTCACGAGGATTACGATTAATGGATTATTCGTCGCCCGACATGTTGGGGTTGATCGCCGAATTGAACGCCCGCCGGGTCGCGTTGGTTTTGGGCCGATACGCGCGGCGGTCGGGGGGCCAATTGGATTTGGCCCCGAAAACGTTGGATATGTTGATGGTCGCCCGGCGGTTGCACCATCGGTATCGAAACGGGGATTATCGGCATTCCCCGAACGAATTGGGAAAAATCAAAGATTTGTGCGGTTGGTTGGTCCAACGGCATCGGGATTTGTCAGCCAATCCGCCGGATACGCCGGTCGGCCAATGGTGGGACGCTAAAAAAATGACGTCGAAAACCCCGCCCGCCGCCGGGACGTATCCGGGCATAATTCAAGCGATTGCCGAGGGTTTGTTAGATGGCGAATGATCGGGATCGCGAAATTGCCAAACAATTGGACGCCGTCGCCCAAGGCGTCGAATCGTTCATGTCCCGCGTCAACGTCGCCGTGGCGGATCGGCAAAATGGGTGGTTTGGGATACGGGTAAAGATCGACCCAAAGGGGGTTCGGACGGTCCAAATAACATCGGATCAACAAATTCCGGTTGACGAACCGGAAAAATCCGAGTAATTATTTACGCAATAACCGGCGCGAATTGGTTAGAAACCATGAGCCCGGGCCCGATCAACGGAAAAAATCCGCATCGATTGGGCCCGGGTTTTTTTTGTGAACCACATCCCGGGGGAATTGGTTGTGTCGCAAGAAGTAACATTTCGGCTTGAACCCGCCGGTTCGTACGATTCGCGCCGCGTTACCGTTTGGGACGTCGGGGTTTTGCCCCGGGATTTGGTAACCGATCAAACGTTGGCGGGTAGCGCGACGTCGTTCACGATTGAATTGTACGACAACGGATTATTCGAAATCCATTTGACGGATACGTACAACGGGTACGATTCGCCGACGGCGGTTTTGAAATTCAATACGTCGTTGCCGACCCCGGGGTTGCCGCAACGGCCGTCGTTACCGATTCCGAACATAACGCAATCGATCGTTGTTCCGGTCGAGGAATCGTCCAGTTCGTCCAGTTCGTCCGCAACGTCGACCCGGTCGTGGACGTCCATGTCGACATCGTCGCAATCGACGTCGTCGACGTCCGGATCGTTGACCAGCGCGTCGACATCGTCCGGTTCGACATCGTCCAGTTCGAATTCCAGTTCGTCGTCAAGCCAAACCGATACGTCGTCCGTGTCGTCCGTAACAAGCCAATCGACCGCGACGTCCGCAACGTCGACCCGCAGTTGGACGTCCGCGTCGACATCGTCGTCGCTGACCTATTCGTCGTCGTCGACATCCGTATCGTCGCAATCGACCAATTCGTCGTCGCCATCGTCGCAAACCGACGTAACGTCGTCGACGTCGTCGTTAACCAATTCGTCGTCGTCGTCGTCCGTAACATCCGGTTCGACGTCAACATCGCAAACGGCGTCGTTGTCAATATCGTCCAAATCGTCACATACGTCGTCGTCGTATTCGACATCGTCGTCGACATCGCAATCCGCGTCGTCGATATCGTCGTCGCTTACTTCCACGCGTTCGTGGACCTCCGCGTCGACGTCGTCGCAATCCGAATTGACGTCCGCAACATCGACGCGTTCGTGGACGTCCGCGTCGACCAGTTCGCAATCGACCAGTTCGCAATCCGAATCGTCGTTGTCGACCGGTTCGACATCGTCGCAATCGTTGTCGTCATGGTCAACGACGTCCGGTTCAACGCAATCCGCGTCGACGTTGTCCGCGTCCGAAGGCGGCGAATCGACATCGTCATTGTCGACGTCGTCCGTAACGTCGCAATCGTCGTCGTCAACATCGCAATCGTCGGCATCGTCCAGCACGCGGCCGTAATTTGTCCAGGGGGAAATCATGGGTGTTCGAATCAATTTGGAACGGGCCGCCGGTTATATCAATTGGTTGCCGGTCCAAAAGTTGGAAGGGTTGGCCGACGCGTTAGAGGCCAAATGCGCGGAAATCGGCGTCGGCCCCGGCGCGCCGTTGGCGCCCGCGATCGGTCCGCAAATGACCGGCAACGTTCGCGGAATTTTGAAATTCATCGAATCGGTCAATCCGGACAGTACGGACGCCGACAAAATCGCGATCGCCAAATTGGCCGGAACGGTTTTCGCACGGATTGGCGCGACCAATTTCGTTCGCAAAGTCGCCGCACCGGAACCGACGGACGCCGATTCGTTGACCCCGCGCGAACGCCGCGCGAAACGCCGCGCCGCCCGGTCCCGACGCCGCAAATAACGTTCGACGTCGCGTCGTAAACGGAACCGATCAAACCGAGGGAAAATACCGTGGATCAAAATGAATTATTGGCCGCCATTGCCAACCGAACGATCGGCGAATCGTTCGGGTACGGGATTACGACGGCCGATCGTTACGTCCGGCATGCCGTCGATACGTGCGGCCCCATGGCGCGGTATTGCGACGATGCGTTGTTGAAACGCGCCGCCGGGACGTTGGTTTTTTGCGATGCGGAATCGATCGTCGGCGAAAAACGACGGGACGGAAAATTCGGCGATATTTTGCCGGAAAAAGTCGCCGCCCCCGAAAATACGCTGATGGTGTTCCAGCATGTCGTTACGACCCCGCGCGAAGACCGGGATACCGATATCCTGGTCACCGAAGGGGCGATGTTGGACCCCCGGGCCCCGTTGCTTTGGCAACATGTCCATACGTTGCCGTTGGGCAAAGTGTTGACGACCATCGACCATACGAAAGACGTTTTGCGGGTCGCGACCGCGTTGTTGGATGTCAACGATTTGACCCGCGACGCCGCCGCGTTATTGGAAGCGGACGTGTTGCGTATATCGCATGGTTTCCGGGCGCTGGAATTCGAGGAACGGAAACGGGAATCCGGATACGAGGGATTTCCCGGGTTCAAAATTACCAAATTCGAAATCATGGAGGTTTCGTTGGTTTCGGTTCCGTCCAATGTCGACGCGGAAGTCGAAATGTTTTCCGCCGGGAAATTGACGTCCGACATGTTCAAAGCGCACGCCAAACATTATTTCGACCAACGCCCGGTCGTTGTTCCGGGGGCGACGTTGGACGATGAACCGGAAACGGACGAAACGGAATCGGAAAAATCCGAACCGGACGACGAAACAAAAACCGTCGACGGTCCGACGTTCAACGGCGAACGAATCGAATTCGATCAACCGGTCGATGTAACGGCGGGCGGGTATCCGTTACCCGAAGAATTCGAAAAAGCGTTGGCCGCATTGGACGAAGCGTTCGCCCCGATCCGCCGCGACATCGAGGTCCAAATCAACGAAAAAGCAGGCCGCGTATTGTCCGCCCGGAACGTTTCCGCGCTCAAAGACGTGATCGAGGATTTGGACGAACTATCGGGTTCGGACGGATTGTCGCGGGCCCAAACCGCGTTGATCGGTCGGTGCATTTCCCGTTTGAAAACCGTTTTGAAGGAAGCCGACAAACCGGACGACGACGAGGATAAACCCGACAACAAACCGAAACCGAAACCCAAACCCGACGACGGCGACGACGAGGGCAAACAGACGTCGTCGCTGACGTTCGTTGACGCGTTCGCTTACATGTTAGCCAATGCGACCGACGACCAATTACAACGTATGCAGGACGCCATAAACGCCCGGTTTTCGGTCGCCGAATCTGACCGACGGGCGTCGGCATATCGGGCCGCCATCGGCGGCAATTGAACGCAACGGCCGACGTCGGCCATTATCAGTTTTTTGGAGCAAAAAAAATGAAACTCACCGAAGCATTGAAAAAATGGTTGGTCGACAACGGGTTGGCGAAAGCCGACGCGGACGACGACGAATTCCGCAATGCGGCCGGTATGGCGTTGGCCAATGGAACGTTGACAAATGACAAATTTGTCGAATTGACCAAAGACCCCGACGTCGAACGGGCCGATGCGTTTTCCGCCAAAATGGACGAGGTTCTGGATGCGGTCAAAAAGACCAACGATCGCATCGATGCCATCGAAACCCGCGCGACCGAAACGCCGACGGTTCCGTCGAACAACGAAACCGAAGAAACGACCGAACGCAAGGACACGGTTTCGACGTTCAACAAAATGTTCGCCGGTTCCGGGGCCGAACAATCCGGCGCGCCGGTCGTCGATGTCATCGGCGCCCATGAACGGTACGACGCCAGTCGAACCGAATTGCGATATCCGGACGTGACGACGAAAGGCGTCGTGCATCCGTTCGGCGGCCAACGCGTTTTTGAAGGGAACGCGAACGGCAAAAAACGATTCATCGATACGCCTTCCGATTTGGATCAGGCGATCGGCGGCGCGTACATCAAATGGTGCATCCGTTGCGAAAAAGGTTCCGACGCCGGAATCCCGCAATGTATGCGCATGACCGAACATGACCGCGATTTGATCCAATACGCGCTGCGCGAAATGAAATGGGGCGGCGTCATTCGCGGCGAAGGGATCGAAGACCAAGGCGCCATCGGCGTCAAGGATCGCCGGTTGACCGAAATGGAAATCAAGGCCGTATTGGACGACGTAACGTCCGGCGGCGTTGAAATCGCGCCGATCGTTTTCGACGACGCGATCATCCAAACCCCGCTGTTGTTCGGCGAATTCTATCCCCGCGTCAATACCGTCAATATTACGCAGGGACGCCGGATCGAAGGCGGGACCATCGGCAACGTGACGTTGACATCCGGCGGGGCCGACGGAACGGCGATTCCGCTGTTTTCGACGGCGTCGTTTATCGCGGAATTCAATACCGACATTTTCGTCGCCAACGGATCGATCGAAATCGGCCTCGATTTCCTTTCCGATTCGCCGGTCGACGTTGCCGGGATCGTTTCCGCCCAATACGGCCAAGTTTTGTTGGCATGGTTGGACGAGCAAGTTTGTGTCGGCGACGGAACTACCGAACCCGAAGGGATTACCAACGCAACCGGGACGACAACCGTCAACGCCGCCAACGGCGCGGGCGGTCCCCCGACGGTTGGCGATTACGAAGGTTTGTTGTTTGGCGTCGCCAAAAATTACAAACAAGGCTATCCGGCCAACCGTCAAACGTTTGCCGGTACGGAAACGTCGTATTCGCGGGCCCGGGGCATCGCGGTCGGAACGACCGACGCCCGCCGCGTATTCGGCATGACGCACGAGGACTATATGTTGCTCGGGCACCCGTACGGCGTCGGCGAATTCTTTACGAACCGGCAAATTTTGTTCGTCAATTGGGGCCGATACCGAATGTATCGCCGCCTTGGTTTGACGGTCAAAGTGACAACCGAAGGCAAAGAATTGGTCCGCAACAATTTGCTATTGATTACGGCCCGCGCCCGATACGGCGGTCAATTAGAGGATGGCAGCGCCGCCGCCGTCATGGCCGACGCGCAATCGTAATCGATTGAAATGATCGTATCGCGTCCTTGGCGGGGCGGGCCCCAGACCCGAAAGGGCCATGACCCGCCCTGCCGACCGACGGGACGCATTTTTTTGTAAACGCCTGGGATTTTATTTAATGGGGAGCAACACAACGAACGATGTCCGATCAACCGAAACGCGGTCGGGGGCGACCACGTAAAGATCAAACAACCGCCCCGCCTCGCGGCGACAACCCGGTCGAACCATCGGCCGAACCGGTCCCGCGAATCCAACCGTTCGTCGTCGAATTCGGCGACAATTATTGCCGCAATCATTCACTTGGTTGTTTTCGAATCCGACCGATTCGCGGCGCGTGGTCCATTACGCGGTTACACCAACGACCGACGGGCGGCCGCGACATTGGCCAAACTATGTCGTCCATGCCGGACATTCCGGGCATGCGGTTACGGGTCGAACCGCAAAACATGGTCGCCGTATTATTCGACCCATTGGACGACGACGCCGATTTGTTGGAACGCGTGAACGCCGTCGCGCGTCGCGCGAAATTGTTTTACAAAGGTGTTCCGTTCAAACCGGTACCGGAAAACCGATTGCAATTGAACGACGATTTGTTGGTCACATTGCTGTACGAATTACATCGCAAAATGGACGCCGAACAAATCGAAGTCGTATCCGGTCGTTTGCCAACCAAGGAGGAAATCGATACGTTGCCGGGTCGCGAGTATTACGACGTATGGAACAACGGTCGCCGCCCGCGATACGTCGACGAAGTGCCCGGTTGGTTAGAACGATTGGAACAAAACGCATAGAGGGCTCAAAGCGGTGCGTTGTGTTGCGCACCCGCCCAGGCGGGGGCCGGGCGCCGGGGCGGCAACGTCTTGGCGATCGGCCCTTTTTTTTGCGGGGTCGATACGATGAAAACGACAAACCAAACCGCCGACAAATCAAAGCCGGGCAAATGCCCGCATTGCGGCGGATCGGGAACCGTCAAAGCGTCGTCCGGGAAACCGGCGACGAAATGTTTGCATTGTCGCGGGACCGGTCGCGGTTCCGTTGGTTATCTAACGAAATGAATTTGTAAGGGTTGAAAAAATGCCGAATTGGATAAATTCAATCGATCAAACGCAAGCGTTGTTGAAGGCGTGGAACGCATCCGGAACGTCGATTCGCGATACGCAAATCGTCGACGACGCGTCCAAAACGCCCGCCATTTGCTACCTGTTGTTGAACGCGCCGTTGTCGGACGAATCCCGGCAATTGTTCAAATCGGCGCTGTTGAATCCCGATTTGTCGGACGCCGCCCGGTTGGATCTGTTGACCCAATTGCGAGCCGCGTTGGTCGATGTCGAGGTCATCGGCGGCGTTACCGCCCCGGCGGAATTGACGGCGTTGCCCAACAAACAATGGCGGTTCGTTATGGAAGCGAAATTGCGATGCGACGACGCGCCGCCCGCATAACCGGGATTC